>CDZC01024926.1_pt1 | contig 43731 bp, 26 predicted proteins | sample 557371 | NCBI WGS metagenome assembly CDZC01 (sample SAMEA3182085, study PRJEB8094) | gut metagenome | biome: human; feature: gut; material: Stool; isolation source: human stools | place: Canada | collected 2013-01-21
CCTAAAGCAGAAGAAAGAATTACTGAAGAATCGCTTTTACCGTCATTCAACATCAACTGACTGGCGTATGCCTTTCTCTCCATTTCCAGTGCTTCATCAAAGTTACCGTATTTCTGATAATAAAGACTACATCGTTTGCAGATTTTTGCCAGATGATCGTATTCCTCTGTTTCCTTGGCAAGTTTGATTGCCTCCTTAAAGTGAATTTCTGCCTCCTCTTTCTGTTCCAGATCACTTTCTACACAAGCAAGATAATAATATGCTTTTGATTTTTGATATTCATTGCCATTTTTTTCATAATAAGATGCCGCCTGCCTGATCTGCTTATCAGAAGAATGAGGAATACTTTTGTCCTCGTTAAGCTGGGTACACAATAAATTATATTCTGCCAGTTGGGCTTCATTCATTTGACTGGTCTGAATAGTCTCAAGAATAATAGATGCCGTATCGGGGTCCTGCGCCATGAGCTGTGCGGCTTTGTCTAACCCTTGCTTCACACTCGTTCCTTCCGGATGACATGCAGCCAATGAAAGGAGCATCATATACAATAAAATTCGAAGGTTATTCATAACTCTATTTTTGTCTTTACAAAGGATTGATTGGATTTGCAAATATAAAAAATAATCGGAATTTATCCTTCCCTAAGTCATACAAAAAGTATAGTGACGCTATCCGGGTGTGATAGTGACACTATTTGGCAAGGATAGCGTCACTATGTTTTTTTGACAAATATCAAGCCGTTGTGCACTGCTAATTAAGAAGATAAGCCGTATCTTTGTAGCAAACAAAAAAATTATATATCATGATTAAAAACATTGTATTTGATTTTGGAGGGGTGATTGTAGATATTGATCGCGACAAAGCGGTTCAGGCATTTATCAAACTGGGACTGGCAGATGCCGACACCCGTCTGGATAAATATCACCAGACCGGCATCTTTCAAGAACTGGAAGAAGGTAAGCTAAGTGCGGATGAGTTTCGGAAACAACTGGGGGATTTATGTGACCGTTCATTGACGATGGAGGAAACCAAACAGGCATGGCTGGGCTTTTTCAATGAAGTGAATCTAAATAAACTCGATTATATATTAGAATTGAGAAAATCATATCATGTGTATATTTTAAGTAATACTAATCCTTTTGTTATGTCATGGGCATGCAGCCCTGATTTCTCGTCAAGGAAAAAGCCGTTGAATGATTACTGTGACAAACTATATCTGTCTTATCAGGTCGGTCACACAAAACCTGCACCGGAAATATTCGATTATATGGTGAATGATTGCAATATCATTCCTTCTGAAACTTTATTTGTAGATGACGGCGCCTCGAATATCCAAATCGGCAAAGAACTGGGATTTGAAACTTTCCAGCCGAAGAATGGTGAAGATTGGCGGGAGAAGATGACTGCTATTTTAGAGAAATAACCTTATTGGTTACTAATTTTTTATAGTGTATATATGATAGTATCATAATGGCATGCTACTATCATATATACTGACTTTTTCTCTATTTTATTTCACGTATCAAGGTACGGGCAAACAAATTGTTTACCCGATGTCCGGGACAGTATGCCACAATTTTACCTTTTATGAATTGTCCGGAAAGAGCAAGGTCACCTATTAAATCCAATAACTTATGTCGGGCAAGCTCATTGGGATACTTTAGAGGCAAAGGAGACAAATAGCCAATGTTTTCAGACGGACGTTTTTCTACAGACATTATATCAGCCAATTCATCAAGTTCTTTTTGTCCTATTGGCGTATCATAAACTACAATCGCATTTTCGAAGTTTCCCCCCTTGATGAGACCTTTCTGCAGTAAAACTTTAATATCTTTGACAAAAACGAATGTCCTACACGTAGCAATTTCTTTATCAAAATCAGATGATTCACCAAACTGCACAGATTGTTCTCCTATTACATCAGAATCGAATATAACCTTTAGATCAATGGAAAATTTTTCATCAGGAAATATACTGATACGAGAACCTGAAAGCTCATCTATATACTCAATCTTGTTTCTTATAGTAATAAATTCTCTCTCTACATTCTGTTCTTTAATACCGGAAATGCGTATTTTCTTTACATACTCTGCAGCACTTCCGTCTAATATCGGGAATTCAGACCCATATATTTTAATATGACAGTTATCTATGCTACAACCATACAGAGCCGCAAGAGCATGTTCTACGGTTCCTACTGAAAATCCTTTTTCTGACAAAGTTGTACCTCTATCTGTTGACGTTACATTTTTAGCATTGGCAGCTATAATAGGCTTGTTTGATAAATCTGTTCTTTCTATTTTATACCCATAATTTTCTTCTGCAGGACAAAATAAAACAACAGCATTTTGTCCTGTATGCAAACCTTTTCCTTTTAATGTAAATTCTCTACCTAATGTTTTTTGTTTCATTATTATATTATCAATCAATTAAAAATCTGTTTTATATCGAATCTTGCACAATTGTATGCGATAATACCTTATATATATAGTTGCTCGATCCAAAGGCATACATAAGAAAGACAAGGCAATAATTGTTATGACCAATCCGATAAGAATCAGAATGGTTGGAATTTCTGAAAAAAACAGGACTCCAAAAACAACCGCTGCGATAGGTTCGCCTCCTCCCGCTAAAATGGATACCTTGCCGTTTTCCATATAAAGCAGAGCGATACTGTAAAAAAGATAGGGCAATATGGATGTGCAGGTGGAATGTGCCACAGCAAACAACGTATTTTTCAGCGGTGCAGCCTCGATGAATGAGATAAACACTCCCCAGTTTGTAACCGGAAGTAAAGCAACTGTACATAACAACAGGCTATAAAATAGAATGGTATATGTGCTATATCCCCGATTGGCAGCAATTTTTGAAAAAATGCCGTAGAGAGCACAGAAGAAGCCGGAAAGTAACCCCATAACGATACCACGTACCGACACTTGCAGTCCCATACCAGAAGCTGCCTCAAGCACACCGCTTGCCAATGTGCATCCCACGATTGCCAATATCAGACAATTGATTTTCTTTACTGTAATCCGTTCCCTGAAAATGAATGCCGAGAGAATCATGACAAACACAGGAGCCATACTTAAGAGAATCGCTGCCAGCGAAAGCGTAATTTCACTAACTGCTTCATTATAAAAATAGTTTAGCCCCATGATTCCTAATAGTCCTGTTCCGGCAAATAGCCACAAGTCCTTCAGGTTAATTTTCAATAGTGAACGGTTGTACAATCCAATGATAATAAGCAGGAACACAGTGGCCACTATCATACGGGTGGATAGAACCGTGTAACCGTCCATCCCGAAATCATTCAGTTCTCTAACGAACACACCTGCCGACCCCCAAAGAACGCCGGCAAGTACTGGTAAAACTAAAATTAATTTTCTCATATTTTTTCATTTTATCTATTTGTGGGGCAAAGTTAAAGTGAAAACAAGATAAATATAAATGCTATTTATACGAAATGAAATACTATATTTGCAAACAATATAAAAGTAACGCAATGGAAACTAAAGTTATAGATAATCGCAAAGTGATATGCGAGATAGGATGTTCATTCAAATACGATTCCGGTGTAGAACTGACAACTTCCTTGCATTGTCATTCCGAATACGAGCTGATTTATATCATGGAAGGGCATGGTAAGGAGTTCGTTGGTGATTCGGTGAGGGAATACCATACCGATGACCTTGTACTGATAGGTGCAAACCTGCCACACTTGTTTCTTTCTGATATGCCATCGTCTTCAGAGAGCAATAATAGTTGTTGCATTTTACAATTCCCCCGTAGCCTTTTTCCCGAACAAATGGAGAGCATCCAAGAATATTCCCAAATATATACCGTACTGGAAAACAGCACACGAGGCGTTTGTTTCCATTCAAAAACTTTGAAAAGGAATGTACTTCAGATAATGGAGGGTATCAATATGCAACGTGGTATAGACCGCCTGACCTCCCTTTTCAAATTACTGGATATGCTAGGTAAGTCGGATAACATTACGTTTGTCTCGTCACTTAAATACACTAACCCTTTGGACAGATATATTCTTGATGATCCCATTTCCCGGATATTCAGTTTCTTGATAAACAACCATAGGAAAGAACTCACATTGGAAAATATCGCCACTCACGTCCACATAAATGCGACTTCTATCTGTCGCTTCTTCAAACAACGCACAGGAAAGACACTGTTTCAGTGTCTGAACGAAATTAGGGTAGAACATGCCTGCAAACTACTCGGTAACTCGAACTTGACCATTGCACAGGTGGCATGGGAGAGCGGTTTTCGCAATCAGGCGCATTTCAACAAACAATTCCGCCAAATTACCAAATTAACTCCGACAGAATACGTGAAAAACTTGAATACTTGATTAGAAATATAGGATATATGCAACCACAAGTCATACTTATCACCGGAGCATCTTCCGGGTTTGGAAAGATTACCGCTCAAATGTTATCAGCACAAGGGCACATCGTTTATGGGACAAGTCGGAAACTTTCCGAAGACATGAATGAGGTGAAAATGCTGGTTGTCGATGTTACCAATTCACTTTCTATCCGTCAAGCTGTTGATAGGATTCTATTAGAACAGGGACGGATTGACGTACTGATTAATAATGCCGGGATGGGTATTGGCGGTGCATTGGAACTTGCTACGGAAGAGGAAGCAAACATACAGATGAATACCAATTTCTTTGGTGTAGTGAATATGTGCCGGGAGGTATTGCCTGTCATGCGTAAAAACCGAAAAGGGAAGATCATCAATATCAGCTCTATTGGTGGTGTAATGGGCATCCCTTATCAGGGATTTTATTCTGCTTCCAAATTTGCGGTGGAAGGATATAGCGAAGCATTGGCTTTAGAGGTCCATCCGTTCAATATAAAAGTTTGCGTGGTAGAACCGGGAGACTTCAACACCGGATTTACTGATAATCGGAATATCTCCGAACAGACAAGACTGGATACCGATTATGGAGAAAGCTTCCGGAAATCATTGGAGATCATAGAAAAAGAGGAACGTAATGGATGCCATCCACGGAAGTTGGCTGCTGCAATCTGTAAAATAGTGGAGCGTACAAATCCTCCTTTCCGAACGAAAGTAGGTCCCTGGATACAGGTGTTGTTTGCAAAGAGTAAAAAGTGGTTGCCTGATGCGGTGATGCAGTATGCTCTGCGGATATTCTACGCAATTAAGTAAATGTGATATAATGCAAAAGAGAGTGTCAAAACGCAGATTAACGCAAATTATCGCAGATTATTTCAATTATATTGATATATTAATCAACGACTTATAAAATTATTTCTGCGGTAATTTGCGTTAATCTGCGTTTTATTATTCATTATGACACATCTTCTTTTTTGATTTGAATATCTTCTATGTGTTCCGGATCAATTCTTCGGAACTAATTCTAAAAACATGGTAGTAGTCAGCAACACAGCCAGTCCGACGCAAACGCTTATCAATAGCCAATTGATATATTTGGCTTTCGGCTTGGTGTCGGCATGCAGATTGTTCAGGAAATATTCTCTGAAGAAAAGATACAGGCCGGGAATTGTGGCACTTGCCAACAGGAAATCTTCCGGAATCTGGAAGAAATAAGTTTTGGATAATCCGATCAATGACCAGTGGCAAAGGAACAATACCAGAAACATATTGACCTTTTGCGCAAACAGCAGTAATAATCCGATGGTAAACACAACTACCGAACAAGGCATTACCGGAGAAGTCATTTCCGGAAACGAGAGTCCGCGTGCCAGTGAAACCAGAGGATATATAAAAGGCATTGCCAACAGGACGTAAGACAATAGATCATATTTGTGGGTACGTTCGAAGGTCGTATATCCTGTGATTGCATCCCATAGCCAAATGACAGCCATAACGCCCCAGAACATTGCCATCACCCCATTATAACTGCGCTCTTCACAATAGATATAATAGTAGACCACAGAAATCCATGTATAAAGACCTATCATATAGACCTTCATCGCCATTTTCACCCACGGGCGTGGTTTGCCGATAAGCAATCCGGTCAATGCAATACCAATCAGAATGATAACTATCTGTAAAAGCCAGGTAGCTGAATTATAATATGCAATTGTTCTCCAAAAAATCTCCATAAAAGTAGTTTTTAATGTCTTGTTAATGAAAAGGCTCTATGTGGGAACAGGAACATCGGGAAAGTAGCTCCTACCGCCAACATGAAAATCACTGTACTTGCTACCAGAGTATTAGAGAAGAACATGGACATGAACTTGTCCAGCTTATCCGGATCATTCACATTTTGCAGACACATGATAAGTGAAAATACCATGTTGTATGCAAACTTACCCGGAATCATGGGAAGCAATGCCGGAATGTAAAGTACCGTCATCGGACAATATACTTTTTTACCCAACCATAAACTACCGAAGCCGATGACCAATCCGGCAAACAAAGAACCTGTGGCAATATCCACACCTAAATAAGTCATTAAACAAAAACGACAAGCGTGTCCCAATGCTGCCAGTATGGCAATCATCTTGAATGCACGCAAAGGAGGATCGGAAATCGCACCAAATCCTATACCTGCTACTGCTGCAAAAAATCCATCAGTAAGAATGTCAAGTGCTATCATATCAAATTAAACTGTTTTTTACCATTAATAATGTGAAGGAAAGTCCGATCGCGATGCTGACAATCAATAAAGAAGCTTCTGTCAGACGGGCAAATCCTGTTAATACGTATCCTTCTACTACATCAATCACGCCATTAATCAAGGGAACACCGGGCACGAGATAAAGTACGCTGGTTGCCATTGCAATCTCCGAGGTTGTGTCGAAAATCAGCGCAGTGGAAGCACATAGGGAAGCAACAAAAGCCGAGACGATAAATACAATGTAATGGTTTATTTTCTTCATCTGCATTTGCTGTTTCAGGTAAAATCCTGTAATGGTAGCCGAGAACACGATCCCCATAGAAATTAAATCACCACCGAACAATTTACAGAAAGAAGCATTGGCAAATCCTACCAACAATAAAACGAAAAGGGAGTGTATTCGCGGAGCTGAAATAATTTTCTTATATTTATCTTTTAGTTCCTCCAATGATAAATGATTGTCTAATGCTTCCCAACTCAATGCGCTTAATTCTGAATTATGTTCGAAACTGATCGGGTGCGCGGGAATGTCTATAACCTCATTGCAAGCTTCGTTTGTTTCTTTGTCTATAATGGTCAAAATTATGTTCCTATGAAAGACGCTTAACTTAACATCTAGCCCGAAAGCCTCTCCGATGCGCTTTGTGTTGCGTACTACCCGCGAGGTATGCACTCCGGCTCCCATTAAATGGGCTGAATATTCTGCAATAAATCTACCTACTGATACTAAAGATTCGCCTGTCTTCATGAATATGATATTTTTAAATCGGGCGCAAAAGTACAAAAAAAATAGATACCTTTGCCGCGATTAAAAATAAAAAATGCATGAATAACCAATTTACGCATCCCAAAGAGAGAATACGTTTTGCCATATTGACTTTTTTCTTTGCTCAAGGACTTTGTATGGCAAGTTGGGCTAGCCGGATTCCTGATTTCAAAGATGTTTTTGCTGCAAATTATGCCTTTTATTGGGGATTGATCTTGTTTATGATTCCTGTAGGCAAATTTGTGGCGATACCTTTGGCGGGCTATCTTGTTTCGAAGTTGGGAAGCCGGAGTATGGTACAGGTCAGTATTCTGGGATATGCTTCTTCCTTGCTTTGCATCGGACTGGCTCATGAAGTCTATCTGCTGGGCTTCTTACTATTTTGCTTCGGTGTGTTTTGGAATTTGTGCGATATATCATTCAATACACAAGGGATTGAAGTGGAACGCCTGTATGGTAAAACCATTATGGCAACTTTTCATGGAGGATGGAGCTTAGGAGCATGTGCCGGGGCACTTATCGGTTTTGTGATGATTCTGGCAGGAGTCTCCCCTATCTGGCACTATACACTTATATTCATTGTCATCTTTATAATAGTGCTTTCCGGACGAAACTATTTGCAGGAGAGCGCACCGCAGCAAGTGGAGGTTTTTGAAACGAAGGAAAGAAGTATGGCCAAAGCCCCCAATGGCTTCCGGTTATTGTTTCAAAAACCGGAAATGTTGCTTTTGCAGCTAGGACTTGTCGGGCTGTTTGCACTGATTGTAGAAAGTGCGATGTTCGATTGGAGTGCCGTTTATTTCGAATCAGTAGTTCACGTACCTAAATCGTTGCAGATCGGTTTTCTTGTGTTCATGATTATGATGGCAACAGGGCGTTTTTTGACTAACTACGCTTATCAGCTTTGGGGAAAGAAGAAAGTCTTGCAACTGGCGGGTAGCTTTATTTGTATCGGCTTTTTTATCTCTGCCTTGTTAGGAGGTGTTTTTGAATCTATGGCTATGAAAGTCATCATCAATTCATTGGGTTTTATGCTGGTCGGTTTGGGAATATCTTGCATTGTACCTACTTTGTATAGCTTCGTAGGAGCCAAATCGAAAACACCGGTCAGCATTGCACTTACCATTCTGTCAAGTATCAGTTTTATAGGTTCGCTGATTGCTCCTCTCCTTATCGGTGCCATTTCACAAGCATTCGATATTCGTATTGCTTATATGATTATTGGCATATTGGGTGGATGCATTGTATTAATTGTCAGCTTCAGCAGCGCTTTCGATATTCAGGAATCCACAGGAAAGCCTGAACAGGATAAATAAAAAACACAGTCTTTCACAGTGTTTAAAATTAAACTTCCTGTGAGAGACTGCGTCAATCTTTTAATGCCTTAACTAACCTAACTACTTTATCTAACTATCTAACCTATCTACAAAATACCCGAAAAATCTTTTATACTACTAATAATCCTATCTTCTAATTCGTTATTTTCAACTATTGAGAAGTCACAGGCTACATTTGCCGGAGCCAGTAATACAGCTTTAGCTTCTTCTGCATCTGCCATCTCTTCCGGGTGCTCTCTGAAATAAGTTTCCCATTGGGAAGCTGATTGCGGAGTTACACCCAGCACATAGTTGATAAAATCATCATCCGTCAAAAAATCCTTTACCTTTGAGCACATATCGCATCCTTTTTAAGCGTTTACATAAATAGGACGACGTTATCCTGTATATGTACTCAACCAGTTTATCTTTTTACTAAAATTAACTTGCCAGAGTACGCAACTTTGTCAATCCGCGGTGCATCAAGTTGCGTACAGACTGATAATTCATGTTCATAATCTCGCAAATATCCTCGTATTTCTTTTCTTCTATATAATATAAGGTAAGCGCTTCACGCTGGCGGGGAGATAATTGATCCAGCAAACGTCTAACCAATGAAAATTCATTCTTGCGCTGCTCTTCTTCCATATAATCATCTTCTACATCTGTAGGGGTAGCCACGCTAACTTCCTCTACTGCCGTATCAGACATATACATGCGTTTGCGAAGTTCATCACAAAGTTTATTTTTTAATGAGATGAATAAGTATGATCTTAAATTATCAATGGTGCCTAATTCATCTTTCTTTGTATAGAGTTTCACGAAGATGTCATGAATACAATCTTTCAGCAACTCTCTATCAATGGTCAACTTCAATCCGTAATTAAAAAGGACGTTGATGTGCAAATTATACAGCTGTGAAAAAGCTGCCATGTTTCCCGCTTGAAAAGAAGCGAGTAAAGTTTCGGTTGAATGATTAGTCTGTTCCATCATAGCATTAATTCGATTGATTTGATGTTGCAAAACTAAGCAGTATCGACCGCAACCTTGGGTAAAATCTGGTTTGTGGATTGAAAAAACAAGTATCATGTTTTATAACACTCTTTTACTAGAATTTACCTATAAAAACCAAAAATCCCGCTGAAGAGTCTTCAACGGGATTTTCTGTTTTATAGCTTATGGAACCAGTAAATACCTTCTTTCTTATCAGGCACCTTTAGGTTGTATAATCCATTTATTTTCAATGATTTATTTATCGTTTCAATCTTTCCGGAAGCAGGGTGAATGTACTTTAATGCATACTTCCCGGACGATAATTGAACAGGAATTTCTGTTCCGGACTTGGAATAAATGATACTTCCAATATCAGATTTTACCATTTTCTTGTACTCATCCGTATTCGTTTCTTCCACTTCCATGGCTGCTGCATCCTTCAGGAATGCCTTATCTGTGCATGGAATTACAGGGCATGAACCACCGGCCATGAATACAGCCCATCCCATAGCCGGATAATTCTGTGCGTAGAACGTCACTGCCTTCTGGGGAAATTTCTGTCGGTACTCATTGACAGCTTTATATGCTTCATTGAAAGTGACCTTTCCTACTTTCATCTTACGCATGTGCTGACGCGGTGCCATATTCTTTCCACCTTCCGGCGCAAAGATCCCATCCGTCTTATAATGCCAGTAACGGATATCAATGATGTCTACTATGGCAGCACGTTTGGGGTCTGCAAGGATAGCATCCTGCACGTCTTTCGTGGTACTTAATGCCACTTTTGCTTTCTTTCCGGTTTCAGTTTCCCATTCGGCTATCACATCCAACCAGAACTGTACGAAGTGCAACGGTCCTGTAAATTCAGCACTTGTCAACTGAATTACATTCGAATTGTCAGCGAAGTTATTCAGGCATTGACGTATATATTGCCTGTGCAGTTCACGACGAACAGGATGGCTGACGTCATAGAACATATCCGCTACAAAGATTCGTTTGTCACCGGCAAATGGAGCAGGTTCAGGAAATCCGGTCTGATTGATGTTATTGCTGCTTCTCCACGGAGAATCTACCCAATGTGCACCGGCTTCCAGAATATTGTGCTGGAAATAGTTCTCATGAAACAAAAGCAGCCCGTCTTTATTTCCTTTCTCCGCAAACTCTTTTAAGCGACTCCAGTACCATGCATTGGGACGTTTCAAATCATATTTGCTCAATCCCTCCCACGCTGTTTCCTGACCGCTGCGTCCGAATGGCTGTTCATAGAAAGGTCCCCATACATCACCATCCCGACGGCGAATCCGTTCGTGGTCATCGCGACGGCGGTCATACCAAAGACCATAGTTCTGATCGAAAACAAGTATGTTTTTTTGTTTCATAAAATTGATAACAGAATCAATGCGGTCTGTTAATCCCAGTCCCTCGCGTCCCGGAACAAAGCGGGTAATGGCCGGACTTGCCTTTTTCAGATAATTGGTTTTGAGCTTTCCGTTCCACCAAGGGGTGGTATGACTGTTTCCAACCAATAAAATACCATCCATTTGGATACGTCCGTTAGTGATAGTTACTTCCGGTTGAGTCGGTGATTGGGTAGTAGAAGAATTTGCGGCTAATGATACCCCCCTTTTCTCTTTAATGTCATCAACTGATTTCACTCCGGCTGACTCCACCGAAGGAGTAAACTTATGATCGCCTATCCAATGTTCCAACGTTAACCGTGGATGATAAGCCTCTTTAGCCAGTTCCATAGCCACTTCAACTGTAGGGCTACTGGTTGCACTTGTATTTCTAGGCAAGATACGTGCACGTTCTGCACATTCTTTATTCAATCGTTCTTTCAATTGGGCATAAAAGATACTGCGAGGTTGTACGTGATTGTTGGATTGCGCCCATTCGCCGTCACCGGAGAACTGTGCCCAACAGCCGTATGCACGGTTCATCGCATCCTTTGCCGGAGCATAACATTCGATTTCTGCTGCGGTACATTGCCAGAACAAGCTGTTTGCCGTATTCCAACCGGCTCCATTTTTATCTTGTCCCAAATTCTTGAAAGTCAGGTTATGACCGTCGATATTTACTACATCGAACAACAGTCCACATGCCCAGGCATCGATAGAGCCGCTGAATCCTAAAGATTCGTATGAATCACATTGTACAAAAGCGTTGGGACCGGCTGCACAATATCCGGCAGCAAAGTCATGAATACCTCGTTCCGAGTAGCAACGTTGAAATAAAGTTTGTTGTCCCAGTGTGTGGAAAGTGCAACGACGCATTCCTCCGATTTCTGAAACAGGTTCTCTTGAGATACAGTCTTCGACAGTGATTTTGGAACCTGTACGCTGAACAATCACGGCACTTCCTGCAAAATGTTTGAAATTGAGTTGTCTTACCCAACAGTTTTCCGCATTCTCAATGGAAATACCTGTCCAGCAATGATCTTCATCTTTAGGATAACGCTTGTCGTAATCAGAGATCAGTGTCATATTCTCTACTCCACAATCGTAGATACGTCCGTTCCATTGATAAGTCAATAGAGAAGAAGCACCATATTTAGCATCCAGAGCTACGGTCAGCGGAGCATCCAATGTTATCCGGTTGCCATTTACTTCACTGACTGTTCTGTCCCAGGTCAGATCCATATCCCCTTCTTTCCATCCTAACGCACTGATACCTCCTCCAAAGATGTTACAACCCAAAGAGGCAATCCACTCCTTGCCGGAAGGACGGGCAACCATTACACGATCTCCTTTTTTCAGAGAAATGCCTGAAGCCACTTCCAATGTTCGTGTGTTTACCGGAACATAGTTTGAAAGTACCTGTAAGGTGTCTTGTACATTCAGGTCGTCTATTCCTTCCATATAAATAAGGGCGCCTCTGTCTACGCTTTTCTTCAGCAGTATTGTTTTTTCTTTATTCGTTCCCCGCAATACAATTCCGGAGGTGGAGATACGAATACTGTCGGACAGGGCAAACTCTCCCTGATCGAGCAAAACCGCTCCACGAAAACCGGAAGCATCGGGAGACAGCGAGGCTACATAATCAATGGCACGTTGAATACGTGCAGTGTTATCTCCTGCTTTCCAGGGGACAAACACAACATTGCGGACAGAAGGAATATCCTGTTCGGAGGATTTATATCCGCATGTAGAAAAATCGAGAATACGGTTTCCCCGATCATCATTCAGGTAAGTGATTTGGTCATTCTTAACCTGTAAAGCAAAGGTTTGCGCATAACTTTGCACAAACCCAATACTTAATAATCCCAGAAGGATCGTTCTTACTTGTATATTCAATCCAATCATCTTTAATCTTTTTTCATCTGCTTATAACAGACTTTTCCGTTTAGACAATGTATCGTAATTGTTCTTCAAATCTGTCCAGTCCACTTTCTTTTTAGTGTCTATACCATTGATGTATTTTTCAATATTGGTATACCCGTCACCATTGCAGTCCATAGTTGCGTCGGTCGGGTCATTCGGATTCAGACCGTTAGCTATTTCCCAGGCATCCGGCATACCGTCGCCGTCCGAGTCCACTACTGCTTCTCCTTTATATTCGGGAAGTCCGCCTACCTGACGAATGTCTGTAATGATACCCTGCTTATAAGAATCAGCCGGTAACCGTCTTTTCACATAAGGAGAGACAAACTCCGGTGCATCTTTCACATAAATGGCTTTTCCTGTTTGCACGGTCTTTATAACACGGGCATCCACGGCGTCCCGTTTGGGGAAAGTGGCTCCTACATTATCCAATACAAAGGTATAAGCTTTTTTGGTATCCATCACAGTAACCGGAGGCATTTTGAAAGCTTCATCCGATTTAATTAATGGTAAAAACTTTGCGGCATCCACATCTTCTTTCAGTTGTACGCCTCCGTCCCAGTTATCTTTTGTGACCTTGGCATTGCCATGAATAATATTCCCGTTTACATAAGCCTTTCCGAATGAGAGAGGTTTGCTTTTGTCACGTCCTGCTTCCGGTTTGAGAATACGATAAGAGATTGGCTTGCCTAGCGGAGTGATGGGACCGGGTTTGAAGTAGTTGTTTATCATGTTGTAGAAACTGTTGTGGTCACCTCCGTCTACAGAACGATTCCACCAGTTGAATACAACATTATTGACGAAGTTAAAATCACCGTCCATACCTACCGAACTGTTTCGACTGATGTTGGAAGCAAAGAGATTCCGGCAGAACATACTGTTGTGACCACCGATGGTTGCGCCAAAAGCATGGTTGTATGTATCCAGTGCTTCAGAGAAAATCGAATTTTGAATGGTAATGTTCACTGTCGGAAGTTTCAGACCGTGTCCGTCTGCCCCTCTGTTATATACATGACGGTAGATAGACATATTTTCATCCAATCCCCAACTGGCAGAGCAATGGTCTACCATGATATTTCCTACTGCATTCCCTCCTACCGCATCATCACGGAAAGCTACATCCTGTGCGCCACGACGGAAGCGCATGTGACGAATCACGACATCGTGTGTATCGATCAGGAAAGATTGTCCGGTGATACAGATACCATCTCCGGGAGCTGTTTGTCCGGCAATAGTTACATAAGGAGCGCGTACACTGATCGGGCTTTTCAGACGAATCACTCCCGAAACATTAAACACAATGATACGTGCACCTCCTGTTTCACAGGCTTCGCGGAATGTTCCGGGACCGGAATCTTCCAAAGAAGTGACAACAATCACTTTTCCTCCACGTCCACCGGGAGTGTACATACCTCCGCCTTCCGCACCGGGGAAGGCCGGGATATTGCTCTTTATCAAATCTTCGGGTTTGGAGGCCCATGGCTTATAAGGGCGGCCTTTCTTTGCTTCTTCTAAAACTGTCGGCAAAGCTTTTTCCCATGCCGCGTCGGATTTCCGTTCGAACTCCGCTTCTTGTTTTGCTCCTCTTTCTTTTACCGAGTCCGGAATTACAGGATACTGGGCTGCCACAGGTAGTACACAGGCAACCAGCATCCACGCTGATAATACTTTCTTAATGTTATTCATTCTTTCGAATCTTAATAGGTTTCTAAAAGGACGATTAAGAAAGCATTTTGTAATCGGTTATCTCTCTCCTTTCCGCCATTCATTCATATATTCGCGAGGGGTTTGATTATATTTCTTCCGGAAACACTTGCTGTAGTATCCCGAATCCTTGAATCCGACAGCAAAAGCAATTTCGGAGACACTTAAATCCGTGTTCTTAATCAACTCGATGGATTTATTTAAACGAATCTCTTTTACCAAATCTACAGGGGCCAGACCGGTAAGACTCTTTAGTTTCTTGAAGAATGCCGAACGACTCAATCCGATACCGGATGCTATGGTGTCAATATTAAAATCACTGTCGTCCATATTTTCTTCAATGACCTGATGTATCTTTTCAAGGAACTGCACGTCTTTCTTTACCAGATATTGTTCGTAGCTGTCTTCTTCGGTCGTTGTCTGGTTTTCCATTTGCTGGCGGATTCGTTCACGGAACAATTTCCGTTCGGCAAGCAGCTGGTCAATACGTGCCAACAGATATTCCTTACTGAAAGGTTTGGTGATGTAGGCATTTGCTCCTAAAGTAATAGCTTTGGTCTTGGCGCCCTCATCATTCTTTGCAGTCAGGATAATAACAGGAATATGGCTGATCTGGAAATCTTTGCGAATAGATTGCAACATTTCAAGGCCATCCATTTCAGGCATCATCTGATCGGTTACTACGATATCAGGATGATACAGGTGCACTTTCTTCAAACCTTCTACTCCGTTATTGGCAATGTGGATATTGAACTTGTCTTCCAACTGAAGCTTTATCAACTGACAAAGGTCTTTGTTGTCTTCCACCAACAAAAGAGTTGGCAATGAAGCATCAATTTCCGGTTCTTCTTCCGTATCTTCTTCGGATATGGCATTGGCAACAGGTTCCTGTTCTACAGAAACGGGAACTGTTTCCGTACCTCCCACATAAAAGTCAACTTCCGACGGGCGATAATGTTCCTTATCCATCAGGAGTTCTACAATAAACACGGCCCCCTGTCCTTCAGGACTTTCAGCACGAATCAGTCCGTGATGAAGATTGACTATCTCCTTTGAAAGTGCCAATCCGATACCTGTACCCTGATAATAGGAGTTTTTCGCATTCTCTCCTTGTGAGAAACGCTCAAAAATCTCGGTCAGTTTGTTTTGTGGAATACCGACTCCGTTATCTTCCACCCGCACATAGCAACGTTTTCCGTCGTCTGTCAATCCGGTAGTTATATAAATGCTTCCACCGGAATGAGTGAATTTGAATGCATTGGATATGATATTGCGGATCACAATGCTCATTTTCTCCTTGTCCGCCCATACCATAATCGGTTCATCCGGTAACTGGAAAGTGAAACTGATTTCATTTTCTTCAGAAAGCACGCGGAATTCTTTCTGGAAAGAGGCTATCATTTCATTAAAATCAATCAACGACACATGCAGACGCATTTTCCCGTTTTGAATCTTCCGGAAATCAAGTATCTGATTCACTAATTGCAGCATCTGATTGGTGTTCTTCTCCATCAAATCCACATATTGCAATCCTTTCGGAGACAGTTTTTCACGTTCCCTTAATTCTTGTATCGGGCCTTTTATCAATGTCAAAGGAGTGCGCAATTCATGAGAAATATTGGTAAAGAACTTGATTTTCATCTCTGAAACCTTTTGTTCGATATAAATATCGTTCTTCATTTTAATCATGAAGAAAGCCAGACGCAAACTAAAATAGAGGGCTGCCAGACCCAATATCACGTAAATAAGAGTTGCCCACCAGCTCAACCACCAGGGCGGAAGAATGGTGACGGCCAGCGTGCAGTTGGAAACAAGTTCCGGATTGGCTTCATCCATTGTTTCTACACGGAATGTATAATCTCCGGGAGGCACATTGGTGTAAGAAGCGATGCGATTCTTTCCGCTATAATGCCACTCTTTTTCATAACCTTCAAGTATGTAACGGTATGACACCCGGTTCTGATTATAGAAATTCAATGCCGCAAATTCAATCGTGAACATGGATTGATTGTAGTTCAGCCGGATTGCTTTGGCGTATGTGATGGATTCTTTTAGGATCGGACATTCGCGGAAACTACGCAGATCGCGATTGGATACTTTGAAATCAACGATACGTGTATCGTAGTTCGTATGCAGTGTTTCCAATTTGTCAGGAGAGAATGCCAGGATTCCCTGACGGGTACCAATCCATAAGTCTCCATTCAATGTCCGGAGTGCACTACCCTCTTCTAACTCCACATTTAGGAAACCGTCGTATTTATCATAGTTGCGGAACTGCTCCGTAGCTTTATTGAAACAAGACAAACCGATTTCCGTTGTAAACCATAAGTTGCCGTTTTTGTCTTCTACAATAGACTTGACTACGTCGTTATTCATACCTTCACGGATACCATAGGACTTGAAAATCGGTTCATGCTTTTCCTTATCATAGCGAACTAATTTATTCAAACCGCCTCCAAACACACTTACCCAGATTTGCGAATCGGTGTCTTTGTAGAGTACATAAATATCATTATCCGCTACGTTCGAATTTTCACTAACCTGACGGTACGTTTCAAACTGAATCTGTTCGGGAGTAGTAAAATGTCCGTCGAAAGACATCAAACCATCCATGGTTCCTACCCAGATACGTCCGTCTTCATCTTCCGTCATGGTACGCACTTCCATATAAAGACCATAGGCAGGATATTGTTTCAATCCGTTGTATTTATGTATGAAGGTGATGGCTCCGTTCTCTTCGGAAATCAAATTTAGTCCTCCTCCTAATAATCCCACCCAGATGCGTCCCTGGCTATCCTGATAGGTAAAATATACGTCATTGTTACTGATAGAATTTGGATTCTTGGGATCATTGATATAACGGGTAAAACGCAATCCATGAGGAGAATTCATATCCGGTTCGGCTTTGACAAGCCCATTTCCTTTAGTAGAAAACCAAAGATTACCGTCTTTGTCTTCCATAATATGATATACGGCTCCCAGCAGATAATTCTTATCCGAGAAGATTTGTTTCACTTGTCCGTTGCGATCCAGACGGTACAAAGCCTGCCACCGGGTTCCTACCCAGATGTCTCCATTTTGCGCCTGAAAGAGAGCACGTATCCCCTGATTCCAGGAAGTCGATTTCTCGGATACTAGCGGAGAGGGGGAAACTTCTGTCAATAGTTGGAATTGTTTCTTGGGGAAATTAAGTCGGTATACTCCGCTACTCGTAGATGCTAACCAGAGGATTCCATCTTTATCCAACAGAAGATGGAAGAAAAGCTGGTTGGGAAGATCATCGGAGAAAGGCTTCAATTGATTGATACGGGTCATTTCCAGCTTTTCCCTGTCGAATAGAAGAATTTCTCCTCCCGGAGTCATAAAGAACATACCTTGTTCGCCGGCATCCTGCATTTCAAAATTGCCAATGGCATTCTGATTGGGGAATGTAAAGCGGTGGTGGCTTCTGTTCAGAGGATCATAATAGGTCAATGCCTGGTTCCCTTCCTGAAACCAGATCTTATCATATTTATCATAGAATATAACTCCGTTGTCTTTTTGAGGGATGGTAAACGGGAGTTTGGTCAACTGCTTGTAGCCAATATTGTACTCGTATGCACCTTCATTGGTGGTGATGTACATCAGGCCGGATTCCGTTACCAATAGATTAGAAACCGGTTGTTTGATTTCCGGTATCTCATAACGGTTGACGACTCCATTTTGCGGATCAATGCTATAAATATGCCCCTTTTTGTCGCCCAACCATAAGAATTTGGAATTATAGGAAGCACAAGTAAACTGATCCGGATTGGCAGATACCTTTTTCTGTATAAAGTCGGCAGGCTTATCTTTTAGGGCTGCCCCTTTCCGGAGGGACAGAATCTGATAGTCCATGCCAATCCAGTTGATAAATTCTGCAGTTTCGCAGAAGATGTTATGCTTTAGACGCATATCGTACACGTTCACGTTGGGACGCGAATCGTGCAGCTGTTTCATCGTTATTTTACCTTCCTTGTCGGTATATGCACGCAAAAGACTTTTATCTTTTGTCAATAACAGTACATCTCCGTCTTCAGTTGTCTGAATCTTGATAATCTGGATGTTCTCTGAATATTCTTTCACATCATCATAGACAGCATGGAAACTCTCATGCCTTTTATCGAACAGGTAGAGTTTACGGTCGATGGTCTTAATCCACAGAAAACCATTTTTATCTTCCACGATACGTTGAATCTTACGTGGTGGAATGTCTGTGGAATAAAAACCGTCGTGATTATCATAGGAACGGAATTTACTCCCGTCAAAACTACATAGTCCATACCACGTTCCGAACCAGATAAACCCATCTTGTCCTTTTAAAGTGCAGTTGACAATATTATTGGGCAAACCACGTTCAGCCGTGTAGTGTTCTACAATCATATTCGGATAGGCAAAAGCATAAATGCCTATCATGGATAGTAATAGTATTAGGGTATTCCGTTTTCTCATTGATGGCTATAATTGGAATTAAATGTACTCAAAGATAGTCTTTTTTTTTGAATAGTGCTCTAAATCATTGTTTTCAATATCTTTTATTGTGCTATTTTTCCGTTCCAAATTCAGTTTGCTGGCGTTCCACCTCATCCAACACCTTTTGGCGTTCTTCTTCTGTCAGTTGTACTTTTCCTTCAGGTGATTCTTTAAAGGAAGTTGCTTCCGGAACGGACGATGCAGTTCTGCGTTCTGTGTAAGTTTGTTCCTCATAGCAGAAAGGAAGTTCTGCCGGAATGCTTTCCAACTCTATTTCAGTCGCTGTTGGAGCTTGAGTTCCCTCAAACTGTACACGAGCTTTCACTTTAATCTTTCCTGCTTTCCGGGTGGAGCGAATCAACACGGGAGCAGAACCGAATTCCACTGCACGGGGATTGGTGCCGATAGTAGTATCTCCGATGATTTCTCCTTCACCTTCTATGGTGAAAACAATGTTCTCTTTTGCCAGACGGCGTACATTTCCACTATCATCGGTTACTTCGGCAACAACAACGATAAAGTCGGAGCCGTCAGCTACCAGGTTCACTTTTTGAGTATCTACATAGAGGCGTAGTTTGGTGGAACGTCGGGAAGGCATTTTCTTTTGCGTGCATACCACTTTTCCGTTGATAATCCCTTCGGCCACCATATTTACTTTTTGCCAGTTTTTTTGAGTATAGCTATATCCGCGTGCTTCCCAAAAATCCCAGACATTTTCAAATACAACCGGTGCATTCGGCATGTGTCCTTTGGCATGGACTACCGGTTTCGTCCAGGTTTTCGTTCCATCATAAATAGAAAGATGCACAGAATCACAGTTGGTGAATATAACTACATCTTTATCGGAGAACTGCGACATTTCATGAGCAATGAATATCATCGGACCACATGCTGCCAATGGATGCTGAAGACTGGCAGGCGACTGGCTACGGAACATTTCGTATGCATATTTCTTCTGACGGAAAGCATCGTAGATGCCACCCCAGTAAGGATCAGGATGATAACCGCGCTGATGGTCGAACGGATGCCATTGCGCACCACCGATAAATAAACCGGTAGTACGATACATCTCGTCATAACTCTTTGCCAAGGAAAGTGCCTGCACCAATAATGGGCGTTCTCCCCAACTACGGCTGGTACGGTTGTTATTATTGTGGGCATACCAGTCATCCACATTCTCTCCAAATTCACGGGTGAAGATACATTGTTCCGGTCTGTCTTCTTTTTCGTCATCACCCGGCCAGCCATAAACAACATCATAGTGTTCTTTCACTCCTGCAGAATGAACATCGGCAGCAGCTACCGGACGTCCCGGATAAGGATATTCCTCTTTGGTAATTTCAAGAGCCTTTAAAGCAAAATCAAGTGGATAACGAGTTTCATTCAATATGGGTTCCCACATCAATACGGAAGGATGATTACGGTCGCGACGAATCATTTCACGGGTATTTTGATGAACCAACTCACCGAATTTCGGATCTTTGTTCCAGTACTGCCATCCCGGAGTAGCGACAATCACAAACAGGCCGAGTTCATCGCAAGCATCCATAAAGGCAGGATCTTGCGGATAATGTGCTACACGGATAATGGTGCATCCGGCATCACGCAAACGTTTGGCATCACGCCATTGCTGTGAGTTCGGTAAAGCATTGCCTACATAGGCAAAATCCTGATGGCGATTGGCTCCTACCAGTTGGCCGAAAGGTTTTCCATTCAGCCAAAAACCGTCTTTACCACGAAATTCTGCCAGGCGAATACCGACACGGGTAATGCCGCCATCCATAGATTTATTTCCTTTTTTAATACGGGATTGTACTTTATATAAATAAGGTGTATCCGGTGACCAGAGTTTTGGATTCTTCACTTCCATCTGTTGCTGAATGGATTTCTTCTCTCCAGGCTTTAAAGACAGCTTTCCTGAACAGCGTTTGATTACTTTTCCGTCAGCGTCTGTCAAAGTCGTTTCTACAGTGACCGATTCGGAACGCACATCCTCATTCTGAATTTCCGTATTTACATATACTTGCGCACTCTTTTCACTGATCTTATCAAAATGCACGAATACACCTCCACCGCCAACGGTTTGTGAATCAATAGCATCGGTGATAGCTACCGGAGATTTGGCAATCATCCATACATCACGATAGATGCCGCCATGATAGGCGAAGTCTAGTGTGTATTGGCGTTTTCCGGGGGGATAGGATTTGTCATCACTGTTGTCTGTGAAAACAGCAAGCAGACAGGAGTCTCCGGCTTGTACGCCATTGGCTGTTAAATCCAGAGTGAAAGGTAGATAACCTCCCAAATGTTCCTGGATGCGTTTGCCATTCAGATAAAGAATTTGTTTACCCATGGCCGCTTCAAAATGAAGAACAACCCGTTGGCCTTTTGTTTCGGCAGGGAGAACAAAATGTTTACGATACCAAGCTGGCCCCTGATAATTACGGCATCCACTTCCTTCGGCAGGCATTAATTCTACGGTATGGGGAGTGGAAACTACTTTCCAGGAACGGTCATCAAAGTTTACTGCTTCTGCTCCCCGGACATCGCCTTTGAAAAAGAGCCATCCCGGATTGAAATTATAAACTTGTCGCCCACTACCGGGAAGCTGGATAAATCCGGCAACCGATGTTTCGGGACGGTAAGTTTCTGTCGCCTGTCCTTTTTCGATTCCTAAGAACAGTAACAGAAAAGTTGATAAGATGATAAACGGTCTTTTATTCATAGTTCTTTTATTTATTTCTTTAGTTAAACCCTGCATTGTGCTAGAATATGGTTTCTATTGGGTATTTGGTTATTTTTCAATCATTATAATGATATCTTTCTTTCTACTTTCAGGTAGAACTTTCAAGTTTGTTACTTTCCCGTCTTTCAGAGTAGCTTCTACTGTTGTTTCACCAGGAGCATGCAGTTTGAAATGTACATTCCATTCTTTCGGCCATGCGGGGAAAAGAATTATTTGTTCTCCGTTTGTTTGCAATAACATTTCCTGAAGTCCTATCATGCCACTGCCTCCCCAATTATGGTCGGGTGTCCAGTCATAGCCCGGTCCCCAAAAAGCAGGAAAGCGGTGCGGCCCGTTAGAGAGTTTGGCAAGGGATAACCTTTTCGCTTCTTGGGTCAGTCCCAGGCAAGCCGCCCAAATATTGTCCTGTTTCCATCCGATATGCGAACGGAATTTGATGGCATCCGAATCATAAAAATAGGTATTGCGTGCTATGTCCAGATTCTCCTTTCCTACTCCATAAATGCGCCATGGAAATACCGGATAAAGTTGTGGTGTTTCGACATTGTTAATTCGTTCCCAACTTACGGCGGGTGAAATTGTTTGCTTCAAGGCCGGAGCAAGAGTAGGATTCAACGTATCTTTTATTTCTATATACCGCAATGGAATCGGAGGGATTGTCTTTAGCATCTCTTCTTTCTTTCCATAAGTTTCCAATACTGTTTTTAGAGCAGCGATAGTGCTGCTGGCATTATTGGTCATTTTATATGTCTCACAGGCGGAACCTGGGAAAAGAATCAAATGTCCGTTGCCATCCAGTGCCTTCCGTCCCCGACGGGAAGCAAGTTGCCGATAATGTTCGTCGAAGAATGTCAGTGAACTTTCAATCAAAGGTAAATAAGGGGTAATGTCAGCGTTCGCATAGTTCTTTGTTTCCAGCATCATCTGGCAGAATTCGAGAATCGTATCCCATTCATATTCCAGCCAGGCATTATATTCCAACCCTTTGTCGAACCAGTCCGGCCGTTTGAAACCGTATTCTGCGGGATTGGGCAGACCGAAATTTTCTATTTGTTCGCAGAAGCAAGCTCCGTCATGTTGCCAATATACACGACTCCTCCATTCTGCATTCTTCAACATACGGTTATAGAAATCAAACTGGGAAGGCATCATATCGAAGTCCCCGCTTTTCAGCATCGGCCAATAAACTAGGCGCTGATTCTGTGCTGTCATTGTGCCACCTCCCCATTTCCGGTAGTCGGGAGTAAAGGATTGTTTTTCGTCGATGTGACAAGGATCAAAAGTAAACAGTCCGCCATTGAATTTGGTTGGTACGCTACCGTAGGCATTACACCCCAGCATATAACGGAAAAGAGTGTAGTTTCTGGTTATTTCTTTTGCTTCTCCCTCCGCTTCAATGAAGCTGCGTTGCCAGAAAGCATTCCACCACGAACGGGTTTGCTTTTTATCCTGTATGACAATCTTCGATGAGACTTTGCCTTGCGGGGCTATTCTTTGCAAAGCAGTTTGCAGTCCCTGCTCCCACTGTTCTATTGTTTCTGTTTGGGCTGTATGCAATACAATACAGAAATGTTCTTTTCTGGACGCTTTGGAAGAACGGAATTTCCAGGTGCGGTAGTCTGTTCCGGCATACACGCCATCCGTGGTACCTGCAAATTCAAGGTTTTCTCCGAACAGAGTTCCTCCGAAAGTTAGATTTTTCAAGGGATTCATCATTTCTGATTTCACCTCGTCCATTCCCTGTTGAGCCACAACGGCATCAAAAACAGTCTGTTCGGGATTACGATGGTAGAACAGGAGTTGATTGGCAGAATGATTGGTTTTGCCTAAAGAAATAAAGTCAGCCGCTGTCACAGAACTTTTCGGAGGAGCCCATTTGTAAGAACATTGTTGTCCCTCTCCTTTCCTGATAGGCCGTTCCTGATAGCGCCAATTCTCATAAAAAACTTCAGTCTGTAACGCTTGCGTATTGGTTACCTCCACGTGTATAACCGGATGAAAAACATCTACCCAGAATTGTATCTGCGTGTTTCCTGCTGCAACTTCTACATATCCGTCCTTCAGTTTCAACTCTTGACGAAAATCTTTCGTATCTTTAAAAGGATTGGGTGACAGACGGAGACGTATGCGTCCTTGTTTTAGCTGACAGTTGTTTTCATCGAATGTGCCGCTACGGCTCACATAGAACATAATGTCACCTTCTTCTACCCATATATTCATTCCGATATCTCCGCCACCACAGGGCATGGATTCTGATGAATTGCGGCTGGGGGTATTCCAAATGACATTGGCATGTTGGCCCCATAGAGCCGACACGCCAACAAATATGAATAAGAGAACAAAAACTCTACGCAAATGATTCATAATTTAGATTTTCATTAGCAGTTTACCAATCATCCGAACGAAAAGATCCTAAAGGCAATCCGTCACCATATACATCTCCTTCCACATAGTTTTCAAAACAATATCGAACAGCTACCGGGTGCGGCACTTTATCGCTTTTCACCAGCATCTTACTACGCTCTATCCATGCTTTAGCCGGATAAAATACTTTATCTTCGCCGGCTACCTGAAAGTTTTTCGATTCAAAACAGTTCTTGCCGCTAATCCACATATTTGCACGTTCGAAGCTAACGACTACTGTATCATTCTTTATTTCAATGTTCTTATAGTATGGACTTTCGCCATTCACACCTTCCACCCCGTAAGTTTTAGTCAGGGCGAGAAGTGCCAAACGTTCTCCGGCAACTTGCTTTTTTGCCGGGTGGATTCCTTTTTCCATTCCTGCATCCAGTAATACGGCCATGCCACTGTTGGGGACACGGTGTTCTACTTTTGCCTGTGCTTCCCGAAGATAGGCGGAGTTTATCACTTCTTTACCTTTTTCTGTGATAATTCCATAATCATACGGAGCTATTTGGCAATAATAAAAAGGAAAATCTCCCTGTTTCCATTCAGCGCGCCAGCCGTTTATCAATGCAGTAAACATATCCGCATACGTGTGTGCCCGATTCCAGTTATCTTCGCCCTGATACCAAATCACTCCTTTCATCGTCATGCCGATAAGGGGATGTAACATACCGTTGTACAGTACGGTCGGAGTACGGTTCTTTGATTTTATATCGGCTTCCGATTGAGGAATTTTTGTGTCGGGAAAAGCTTTCAACCAGTCAGCGGTCATCCATGCTTCGCACGCCGATCCACCCCAGGCTGCAACTACCAATCCTACCGGAACCTCTATTATTTCATTGATTAATCTCCCGAAATAATAAGCCGTAGCACTGAAATCACGAACGCTGGCCGGAGTTGCTTCTTTCCATGAACCGATAACATCGGTCTGCGGAGTCAATGTAGAAGTACGTTTTACGGTAAACAAGCGAATTTTCGGATTCTTGCTGTGAAGAATATCCATATTGGCATTCTCTACAGGCTGATTATTGAATCCTTTCATTGGCATTTCCATGTTACTCTGTCCGGAACATAGCCACAATTCACCTATCAATATGTTATTCAGTGTTTTTTTACTTCCATCATCAAAGGTGACAGTGTAAGGACCTCCTGCTTTGGGAGTAGAAACCGAAAGTTTCCATGCCCCGTTCTTATCGGCAGTTGCCACGTATTGTTTTCCATTCCAGCTGGTAGTTATGGTCACTTTTTTATTGGGAGTGGCAGTTCCCCAAAGATTTGCATTTGTCTGTTGCTGCATCACCATGCCATCAGAAAAAATAGCCGGCAGTTTTACTTCTGCCTGTATCGACAAGCTACCAAACAATAGAAAACCTGCTAATATCGTACTTGTTCTGAATCTTAAACTTCTCATTATCATATATCTTCTTATTTTAATCCGTGCCAACCAGTGTTAATCTATGGTGAAACTCAAAGGGCCGAGTAATCCTGCCGGAAGCAGCTCGTTTTCCTGTTTCCGGTATTTTGCATTGGTCCAAATGCCTTCAAATGGTGCTTTTCCTTCATCAGCTCCTTTCAGTGCATTCGCCCAAGTGTTCGTAACCTCTATTTCAAGTGTATTGATTCCTTTTTTCAGAGCAGTTGTAATATCAGCACGATAAGGAGCTGTCCAAATGATACCACAGTCTATGCCATTCATACGGACAGTTGCCAAATTACAAACCGTACCCAAATTCAGGTAAATCTGTTGGCCTTTTTTTAGTTTATTCTTCCAGCGGAAAGTCGTCTTATAAGTAGCTGTCCCCGAATAATAACGTATCTGTTCGTCCGACTCTTTGCTCCAGTCGAAAAGTTCTTTCCGTGTGAGCGTTTTCTTGTTAGCTGCAAAAGTTATCGTATATTCCTCTGCTTCCAGAGCTATATTTAAAGGCTCTTTGGCTACCTCCTTTTTCTCTTTCTGTAGTCTTGAGGAGTCCTCTCCATAACCTTCATGTGCTCCCTCCATAGGATATACGATGAATACGGACTCATAAGGAGCCAATGTGAGAGTAACTTCCGTCCGATTTCCGTTGATACGGTAAGAAGGACAGCTGTTTATTTCACCCGTCACCGGATTCCAACATTCCGGTTTTCTATCGTTGATACGCATACTTGCGGTAAATGTGCGTGTTTCTTCTCTTTGATTGGCGATAAAGTAAAGTTCGCCAAGTTCACCACGACGATGTGTCCAGGCAATATCTTCCGGTACAATCATGTCACGTTCCAACCCATATACGGAGAAATCATCCGCTGTATAAGGCAAAGAAGGTATCAATACTCCCGCTTCTTTTAATTCATTGATCTTCTTCTGCACTTCCGAAGATAATACAGGTTCGGGATTCATCGGACGTGCAAGAGGAATTACCAATGCTTTATAGCTGGCTCCACCCGGCAGTGTCATTCTGCCGTCTTCCACTTTGGCCAAACGTAGTAATGCGTCTTTATTAAAACTATCATAAGCGTATCCGCGAAGTGGATTCACCCATTTTTCGGGATCAGCCATATTGGCTGAATGTGTGACGCCTACCGGACGCACACGCAAAGGTTGTCCTTCATTCGCCAAACGAATGCGTTCGCTTTCTACACGTTCCGCACCGAAAATTCCCGGAAGGGACGGAACCAATCGTTCCGGCAATATCGAACGTCTTGGTATTTCTTCACCTGTAAATACTGCAATATCTGTCACCGGATGTCCATATTGCAATAATGCCTGACAACGGGTAGCATATTCGGAAAATGCTTTTGCACCTTTATCCCACCAAGTCTGATCGCGTTGGAAGAAAAGTCCGATGCCATCCAATGTCATGCCGGGTTTGCGATCCAGCAAGGGATTATGTACATATACGTGATAGAAAAGACGATTGATTCCTAATGCGTAATTACGATCCAGCAAGGCTTTCAACATAGCAGGATATTCGTCCCACGTACCGCGTACTTCGGTAAATCCTTCAGCCTGAATGATGTTCTTTCCGTAGATATGTGCCCCGCTAATAGCATCCAGCATATCATTCGGTTTATCATGGGTAGGGCTGTTCAGCCAAAATTCTCCCATAGGAAGATCTACCTTTTGGTAATGCAGCAAGCCATCGCTTACCATAGTCGGTGCTACACACTCCGCTGAAAACTGACAATCATATTCTTTGGCACAATCTGCCAATACCTGATAGAATACATCCACCACCAATTCGGCAATCGTTGTACGGACATCTCGCAGAATCTTTTCGCTTCGTTCTGCACTTTCCATAGGAATACCTGCCAATAGTGGTAAATAAGGCATCAGGTCATAACCACGACGTTTCTGAAATTCTGCAGCGAAATTTGGATTCCAGTTCTGGCTTCCACATTCCCAACTATCTACATGCATATATTTCAATACACGACGTGCTACTTCCGGATTCGTCTTCACAAATGCTTGTGCAAACCAGTTATCAAACTGTTTTCGCACCGTTTTCGGATCGAACTTATCACATTCCAAGCCCTTTCCGCCACCGGCTGTTGCATTGGTATGTCCGGTAGCTGTATGTCCCATGCGGAGCAATTTCCATTTACCTTTAGGTAGAACAACTGTGATTGTTTTCTCTTTAGAATGACTAGCCGGGGCATTCTTATATTGTTCCGTCAGATTAATAACCTGCGAAAGTGAATAGCAGTCCTCCTTTCCTACCTCCTCTTCCCTGGTAGATTCAGCAACACGCCATACCAGTCCGGCTTTTCCTTCCCACTGATTCAAACGGGCTTCCTGATGCAGGCGCAGTTGTTTGATCTTCAGATTAGGTTTCCATTTTGCGGCATCCATATCTTCACTTCCCGGTTCACTTCCCTCGGGTGTCCAGTAGAAACGGAAATAACGGGCTGTAGTTGCGGGAATACTATGAGTAGAATTTTCATCTGTATTTTGCCATCCCTGACGGGCAGGGACTAGCTGTTTCACGAAACGATAATTTACGCCATCGTCACTTGCCATTACTTTCAGGCGATGTGCCTGATAATTATTGCCATTTAAAACGATTTCTATATTCCGGCAGGTAAAAGGCTGTTTATATTCATATTGAATATAGCATGGATACGAAGAACGGATAACGCCTGCCGCATCCATATTCACTGTTTGAGCAGATTTTACATTGTTCGCTGTTGCTAAGTTTACGCAAGTGATCTTTGCTGGCATTTCGTCTGCTGCATCCTTTACCGGTAAAGCAAATAGCGCAATATCTTCATAATAGTTTTCATAAGCTTCCGGCTGTGGCAGACGTAATGCATTGAGCTTTCCACCATCAACGATTGTATCGCTCCAAACAACTTTCTGCATTGATTCTTTCGGAGTAATCCAGGGACCTCCTGCCAATGCAAAACCGTCACAAATATGCATTCCCAGTTTCAACCCTAAACGGTCGGCTTCCTCCATGCTGAAACGCACCATTTCCCACCATTCAGGAGTCAACTGCTGTGCCTTGCCGTTATATTGTGCACCTTCACTAACCCCTTTGATCGGCATCAGATAAGTACCTCCGAGTCCTGCATGTTTCATCGCTTCCAAATCGGCAGTTATTCCTTCTTTGGATACAGCACCATACATCCAGTACCAAAAGGTCCAAGGCTTCGCTTCGTCAGACGGATTCTGAAATTGGTCGCGAAGGGAGCGTGTTTGTTGTGCATCAGCGGGACATACAGCTGTCCATGCCAATAAAGAGAATGCAAATATTTGTTGTTTCAGTCGGCTTTTCATTCCAATACTATATTTTTTCTATAATGAAGACGAAAAAAGGACTGTTTTGTACTCACTATTTGTAGTTGAGATTAGAAAAGATGTAGAAAATGAAAGATGTAGAAGAATGGTTGTTTGTTTTTACATATATCATTCAGCACATCAACCATCAATATTGAAAGATCAGAATATTACTACCAGTTTTGTCTCTGGATTTTAGGGAATCATCCGTTTCTTTAAAAGAAACATGTTGTTCCTCGGTGAGAAACGGGTCGTTCCTTTTAAAGGAACGACCCGTTGGTTTTAAACCAAGAACAGTAAATATAAAGTGTTGTATATCAACTTATTACAAAAAAAAAGAATTCCGTATCGATAACCTGGAAATTTTTCTCAACATTCAAAATAGAATTTAAAACTTAAAAGGACGATTTATGCAGACTTTTTTATTACAAAGATTTAAAAAACTATGGTTAAATTAAGCTGTATCTGGAGAAATACACGCATATCCAATATAGACAGCGTATTTAATTATACAAAAGGAATATTATCCATCTACTGCTTAACAATTTCCTCAATTCTCAATAACAGGTTAGGATTACTTGGACGAGCAGCAGTGCCATAATCAATGATTTGTCCTTTTCTGTTTATCAAGATATAATATGGCAATCTATTAATTTTGAACTGTTTGGTAATCTTCTGATAATTCTCCAGTCCAATATAATCAGCAGCATAGACACATTCTATATCATGATTCTTCATCGAGTATTTATCTAAACACAATTCCCATTGCTTTTTGGTATCATTACCGCCGGAACAAATGGAATAAATAATCAAATCCTTCGTAGAATATTGGCTGCGCAACTTCTTCAAGGGTTCCATCTCTGCCAAGCAAGGCGGACAAGTTGTAGCCCAAAAATCGAAATAAATAACTTTTCCCCGGTTTTCTTCAAGTATCTTATATATGCTCTCCATATACGACATTGGAGTTAACGTATTTGAACTTTCATTGTATTTGCCATACAACAAATTATCAGAAACAGACTGTGGATTCTCCAGAACGCTTTAGTTTGCCTGTACATCTGTGCTATTTGTCCCTGCAAATGAGGTATTTTTACGATTGAGTCAAATTGCGAACGCTTCCTTGAGAGGGAAATTGTATCATTAGCTTCAAGGCTATTAGCTGTAACTTTAGTATATAGATATTGATTCAATTCATTTTCTCCTATTTCGGACATAATATCATCTATCGTTGGGTATTCTTTGTTTTTAAGAACCATTCCTGTAGGAATATAATTTTCTATCCAATCGACTATATCAAACAAGCGGGCTGATAATATTCCTTTTTTATATAATTTATTGATTTCGGGCAACAGCGTGTGATATCGTGCGAACTCTTTTCTTGTTCGATATTGACATTGGCTCGCATAAACCAGGATCGTATAATAGTAATCCTGTTTCAGTAATTCCTCCGTAAACATGACGACATCTTGCATAGGCTTGTATTTCTGCAAATATTCGGCCCTGCGTTCTAAACGTGTATTATATTCTTTCTTTAGCTCTGCTTCAAAATCCTCGACACTCAAATCATTCCTGATACCATAGTCACGCATATAATAATATCCGCTTTCTGTAAAAGCCAATATCTCCTGATTCAATTTTTCCGCATCACCTGTTACTTTAGGATGAAACATATCCTTGAAATCAATCTCTAAATGGATACTGTCACCCGGATGCACATATAAATGCTCTGCATAGTTACGAATAGAAACCTCCCGTATTTTAGCATAAACAGGAAAAGTAAAATAGAAAGAACCATCCTCTTGAATGGGAGTACGGTACTGATTTTCCATATCTCTGAAAAATGGAATAATAAGTGTCAGTTCTTTTTCTTGTGGATAAAATTCACGGTTCAAAACTTTACCTGTGATAATAATCTCTTCAGCATATTCTTCCGGAAAATCATAAACGGTTTCTGTCTGATTGGAAATATCCGGCTGAAAGTTACTTTGCACTTTTTGCCGACAACTAATAAATAATATAAATATCGGCAAAAAAACGAATAGGCAGTGTTTCATTCTCATAGGGTGTTATTTGTGTATTAATAAATACTTACTTTGCGAATATAGTCATTAAATTCAGCATTTTACATCGTATCCTGTTAAATAAACCTTTACTACACAATTAGCAGATAATGCAAAATGATATTATATAAAACGGAAACAATATTGTATTAATTACAATTTTCATTATCTTTGTTTCCGAATCGGTTCCGGATGACCTTTCGGTTGTTTTGGATTAAAAGGGAACCGGGTGTAAATCCCGGACAGTCCCGCTGCTGTGAATCTCTATAACTTTCTGATAAAGACTTTTGCCACTGGCTGTGAATTGTAGGCCGGGAAGGGATCAGGAAGGGAGTTAGTCAGAAGACCTGCCATTCATTAAAGACTGTTTCTACTCGTGGGATTAGGGATACAGTTCGAAACTATACAACAACATATTTTATAAAGTTCTCATGCAAATAACCAAAAGAAATGGGACGACGGAATCCTATAACAGGGAGAAAATTGCCGTTGCAATTAAAAAAAGCTTCGCCAGTACAGGCCAGGAAATAATAGAAGAAACCATTCAGGAAATGGTGAATGAAGTAGAACAGTTTGTACATAGTAATAGTGCAAACTGCAATGTGGAGCGCATACAGGATGAAGTGGAACGCTGCCTGATGGAGCATGGCTTTTATGCAGAAGCTAAAAACTATATTCTCTATCGCTGGCAACGCACGGAGCGCAGAAAAGCGATCAACGATATCACCACAGGGACGGGCAATCCACAAATAATGGATGTGCTAAAGGAAATACAGAAAGACTTTACCAGTAATGAATATAGTCTGACTGTGTTGGCGGAAAAGTTCTCCAGTTTCTGCAAACCGGAAATGTCGTCAGACGAACGCTTGTCGGCACTCGTCAAAGCTGCGGTAGAACTGACCACGCAGGAAGCACCGGACTGGGAGTTTATAGCCGCACGGTTACTCAACTTTCAACTGACAGAAAAGCAGGAAAAACAGGCAAGAATTTCAGATATACATTCATTCTATGAGAAATTACGTTATCTAACGAATGAAGGTTTATATGGCAGCTATATCCTGGATTCTTATTCACAACAGGAAATAGAAGAAGCTGCAGGATTTATCTGTCCGGAAAGGGATAAACTGTTTAATTATTCAGGGCTGGACCTGCTCTCCAAACGTTACCTGATCCGTACTCACTCACACGAACCTATGGAGTCTGTGCAGGAAATGTACTTGGGGATAGCTTTACATCTTGCCATGCCGGAGAAACGCGATCGGTTGCAATGGGTAAGAAAGTTCTATGACTTATTGAGCAAGCTGGAAGTAACGATGGCAACTCCTACCCTTTCCAATGCCCGTAAACCTTATCATCAACTTTCCAGTTGTTTTATTGATACGGTGCCTGACAGTTTGGAAGGCATTTACCGCAGTATAGACAATTTTGCCATGGTCAGCAAGTTTGGTGGAGGTATGGGAATGTATTTCGGGAAGGTGCGTGCTGCGGGTGGAAACATCCGAGGTTTCAAAGGTGTGGCAGGTGGAGTAATCCGATGGATGAAACTCGTGAATGATACTGCCGTAGCCGTCGATCAGTTAGGAATGCGTCAGGGGGCTGTAGCTGTATATCTGGATGTATGGCATAAAGACTTGCCGGAATTTCTTCAACTCCGTACGAATAATGGGGATGACCGCATGAAAGCTCATGATATATTTCCCTCCGTATGCTATCCGGACTTGTTCTGGCAAATGGCAAAAGAAGATTTGAATAAGCAGTGGTATTTGTTCTGTCCGAATGAGATTATGACTATCAAAGGATATTGTCTGGAAGATTATTACGGGGAAGAATGGGAAAAGAGGTATTGGGATTGCGTGAATGATCCACGTCTTTCCAGACGAACTATTAGCATCAAGGATATAGTCAGACTGGTATTGAGATCGGCTGTAGAAACAGGTACTCCTTTTACATTCAACCGGGATATAGTGAATCGTGCCAATCCGAATGCTCATCAGGGGATTATCTATTGCTCAAACCTATGCACGGAAATCGCACAGAACATGTCGGCTATTGAATCGGTTTCTACCGAAGTTCGTACTGAAGATGGTGACACGGTAGTAGTAAAGACGGTTCGCCCCGGAGATTTCGTCGTGTGCAATCTCGCCAGTCTTTCTCTCGGGCATCTACCGTTGGAGGATGAAGAATTGATGAAAGAAAAGGTAGCAACAGTGGTTCGTGCGCTTGACAATGTTATCGACCTGAACTTCTACCCTATTCCTTATGCTCAAATAACCAATCATCGTTATCGTAGTATCGGTCTTGGAGTTAGCGGTTATCACCATGCACTTGCCATACGGGGAATTCGTTGGGAAAGTGAAGAACATCTTAACTTTATAGATAAAGTGTTTGAACGTATCAATTATGCCGCGATAGAAGCCAGTGCAGAACTGGCAAAAGAAAAAGGAAGATATACCTATTTCGAGGGAAGTGATTGGCAGACCGGAGATTATTTCACCAAACGCGGCTATACTTCATCTGCCTGGAAGGAACTATCGGAAAAAGTGGCTAATTACGGCATGCGTAATGCTTATCTATTAGCTATTGCTCCAACCAGCAGTACCAGTATTATTGCCGGAACCACTGCCGGAACCGATCCGGTGATGAAACGTTTCTTTCTGGAAGAGAAGAAAGGGGCCATGCTTCCACGGGTAGCTCCGTCCTTGTCGGACAAGACATTCTGGATATACAAAGGTGCATATCTGATTGACCAGACATGGAGTATTCGTGCTGCCGGTATTCGTCAGCTGCACATTGACCAGTCACAAAGTCTAAATCTTTATATTACCAATGATTTTACAATGAAACAGGTACTTAATCTCTACCTATTAGCTTGGGAATGTGGAGTGAAAACGGTCTATTATGTCCGCAGTAAATCCTTGGAAGTGGAAGAATGTGAAAGTTGTGCATCATAAGAAATCAAAAATAAATAAAAACAAATGGGAACTATAAAACTAAAAAAGAACGCCTTATTCAATCCGTCGGGCGATACTGAAACCCGCCTTAGAAAAATGATTGGCGGAAATACAACAAATCTGAATGATTTCAATAATATGCGGTATAAATGGGTAAGCGACTGGTATCGCCAAGCCATGAATAACTTCTGGATACCGGAAGAAATCAATCTGACGCAGGATATTAAAGATTATCCGCGTCTGGATCAGACAGAACGGACTGCCTATGATAAGATTTTGAGCTTTCTTGTATTCCTGGACTCCTTGCAGAGCAACAACCTGCCAACTATCAGTGAATATATCACGGCCAATGAGGTGAACCTTTGTCTGCATATACAAGCTTTTCAGGAGTGTGTGCACAGTCAGAGTTACAGCTATATGCTCGATTCGATATGCAGTCCCGAAAAACGGAATGAAATTCTCTATCAATGGAAAACTGACGAGCATCTATTGAAAAGGAATACTTTCATAGGAAACTGCTATAATGAGTTTCAGGAAAGCCAGGATGGATATACGCTCATGAAAACGTTGATTGCCAACTATATTTTGGAGGGTATCTATTTCTACAGTGGCTTCATGTTCTTTTATAATTTGAGTCGTAACGGAAAGATGTCCGGTTCGGCACAGGAAATCCGTTACATCAACCGGGATGAGAATACTCATCTTTGGCTTTTCCGTAATATAATCCTGGAACTGAAAAAAGAAGAACCCGAATTGTTCACTCCGGACAGAGTAAAGGTATATGAAGCGATGATGCGTGAGGGAGTGGAACAGGAAATTGCCTGGGGACAATATGTGATAGGCAATCATATTCAAGGACTTAATGAGCAAATGATTGCTGATTATATCCATTATCTGGGTAATCTTCGCTGGAGCAGTCTGGGGTATGGCATCTTGTATGAAGACAATCAAAAGGAGCCTGAAAGTATGCGTTGGGTATCGCAATATTCAAATGCCAATATGGTGAAAACAGATTTCTTTGAAGCCAAAAGTACAGCTTATGCCAAGAGTACGGCTCTTGAGGATGATTTGTAATTGTCTGTTTTCCGGACTTAATTCATAAAAAAGGGTCTGTAAACATAGAGTTTCCTATGTTACAGACCCTTTCTCTTTATGCTGCATTGATTCTCTTATAGCCAACGCACAAACTTCCTGATATACCAGTTCTTTACTATTTGTGTCAGAATACAGTAAGAAAGCAAAATTCCAATCAGCCAGGGGAAATAGCTCAAAGGAAGAGCTGTCAACCCGATGGAACGTCCGAAAGCGGTGAAAGGAATAAGAATACCTATTGCCATGATTAAGAATGTCAGTCCCATTACAGGCCATGTGGCGCGGCTTTGTATGAACGGTATCTTACGGGTACGTATCATGTGGACAATCAATGTCTGTGATAACAAGCCTTCTACAAACCATCCGGTCTGAAACAGTGTTTGATGTTCGGGACTGTTACAGCTGAACACATACCACATGACCAGATACGTAATAATATCGAAGATGGAACTGATAGGTCCTATATAAATCATAAAACGACTTAGATCGGACGCATCCCATTTGCGGGGTTTCTTCAGGAACTCCGGGTCCATACGGTCAAATGGAATGGTTGTCTGCGATATGTCATACAGTAAGTTCTGAATCAACAGATGTATCGGCATCATAGGCAGAAACGGCAGGAATGCACTGGCGAACATCACACTGAACATATTACCAAAATTGGAACTGGCAGTCATCTTTATATACTTATTGATATTGCCGAATGTCTTTCTCCCTTCGAGCACTCCGTCTTCCAATACCATCAAATCTTTTTCCAACAGGATAATGTCTGCGCTTTCTTTCGCTATATCCACTGCAGAATCGACAGATATGCCAATGTCTGACTGACGTAAGGCACCTGCATCATTGATTCCATCTCCTAAAAATCCTACTGTATTGCCCTGTTCCTGTAATAGAGAGATGATTTGTGTCTTCTGCAATGGAGTTAGTTTTGAAAATAAAGTGGTATTCTTTACCGCTTCTTTCAATACCGTTTCATCCATATTCTCTATTTCTATCCCGGTAAGAAAATGACTGGTGTCAATTCCGACCTGCCGGGCAATGGCTTTTACCACGATATCATTATCTCCCGATAATATTTTAACTGCTACTCCATGTGCATATAATTGTTCGATGGCTTCAACAGCAGAAGGCTTCGGAGGATCAAGAAAGGCAAGATACCCGATCAGTACCATTTCTTTTTCATCTTCGATGGCAAAATTACAATCTTTCTCGATAAAACTTTTTTGGGAGACTGCCAACACTCTCATTCCCTGCTGATTCATTTCTTCACTAATCATCTTTGCTTTGATTTTCAAAGCATCAGTCAAGGGATGAATCTGCCCGTTGAACTCGGCATAGGAACAGACATCGAGAATCTCTTCTACCGCTCCTTTAGTAATGATCTGCCGTTTTCCTTGCTTGTCTTCTATCACAACAGACATTCTTCTGCGTGTAAAGTCGAAAGGTATTTCATCCACTTTGGTGTAGTCATCTTTCAAATGTTCCAGATTCAGATCTCTTACATGAGAAAGAATCGCTTTATCCATCAGATTTCTTAAACCGGTCTGGAAATAACTGTTAAAGTAGGCATGACGAAGAATACGTTTACTGTTGTCGTCGCTACCATCTGCATTGATATATTTCTCCAGCACGATTTTATCGCAAGTCAATGTACCGGTTTTATCAGTACAGAGTATGTCCATTGCTCCAAAATTCTGAATAGCATTGAGATTCTTTACTATTGTTTTCTTTTTGGACATGGCTATCGCTCCTTTAGAAAGGTTGGCAGTCACAATCATTGGCAACATTTCCGGGGTAAGCCCCACTGCAACGGATATGGCAAAAATGAAAGCCTCGAACCAGTCTCCTTTCGTGAAACCATTCACGAAAAACACAAATGGAACCATTACCAGCATAAAGCGAATCAACAAGAAGCTGACTTTACTAATACCTTTATCAAAAGCTGTAGTGGCACGGTGTCCAACCAGACTTTTTGCAATCGTACCCAGATATGTTTTATTCCCTGTTTCATAAACAATACCTTTTGCTGCGCCACTTATCACATTGGAACCCATATAACAAATATTGTCCAACTCTATGACGCTTCCTTTCCGAAATTGCTGGCTCTGTATCTCCGGAAACTTCTCTATCGGCTCGGACTCTCCTGTCAATGAAGCCTGACTGATAAACAAGTCTTTTGAATCGATGATCCGAATATCAGCGGGAACCATATCCCCAGCTGCCAGATACACCATATCCCCCGGAACGAGTTCCGTGATATCAATCTCTTCTTCCTGTTCACCGGCACGTTTGGCAAGACAGGTGTTCTTTACCATCTTCATTAAAGAATCCGTAGCTTCACTTGCTCGCCATTCCTGCCAGAAGCGCAGGATAGCGCTGAATATCACCATGGATGAGATAATGATTACCCCTGTCCATTCCTGTTCTCCGGGTTCGGCCATCAATACATCCAGAAACAAGGATATAATGGCAAGTCCGGTCAGAACACCAATGAAAGGATTGATAAACGTTTTGATAAACAGTATAAACGGGTTCTTTTTTTGTTCATGGACCACTTCGTTTCTTCCATAGATGGACTGTCGCTCTTGCACTTCTCCCAGCGTTAATCCAAGCTTTGTTGTCTGCAAGTATGAATAGATTGACTTACCGGGTTGTGTGGCAACCAAAAATACTTTCTCTGAATTGAATGTGTACTGTGATGAACGCAGTTTTTTCTTCCATACCATACTCTCTAATTTTTTTAAGTTACTAACTGCATTTATTAATTCGATGCAAAAGTAAGAAGGACTTCACAAGGAAGCTGTTAGAGAATGATTAGAGTGGTATTAGAAAACGATTAGAATTTCTTAGATATGCGGGAGTTTTACCACAAAGGTAGTGCCCTCATCCTTATGGGAAGATACGGTAAGTTCGCCTTTGTGAAGGTGAATAATCTTTTGTGTCAGGGTCATGCCTATACCATTTCCGGGAGCAATATTCTTGTTTTCTCCACGATAAAACAGTTTAAACAGGTTTTCCTTATCTGCATCGGACATTCCTACACCATTATCGGATAAGCGGATGATTGCCCATTGTTCCCAATAGGCGATCAGGACTGATGAAGTCCGGTTGGAAGAATATTTGCAGTTATTCTCTACCAGATTTACAAAGGCGGTAGTCAGCAGATAGCTGTTTCCGATGACTGTCAGTACATTATCCTCTTCGGCTTCCTGTTCAAAGACTAATTCGATATGATAATCCGGATGCGCTTTCAATACCAGTTCTCTGGCATCCAGTAACAGTTCATCCAGACGGACCTCTTCCATTGTTATCTGTTCTGGCTGATAGTCGGCTTTTGCCAGGTTCAATAGTCCGTCAATCAGGTTTACAATTCGGTGGGAGTCTTGAAGAGCATTGCCAATAGCCATCTGATATTGCTTTGAGGTACGTTCTTTCAATAAAGCTAAATCCAATTCGGCTGTAAGGGCCGCCATGGGAGTACGCAATTCATGAGATACATTACTGACAAACATCTTCTGTGAGTTGAAAGACTTCTCCAGACGTTCCAGTAGAGCATTGAATGTCGTACTTAATTCTCCCAGTTCATCCTGTTCATTTTTTACGGGCAGTCTTTTATCGATACGCGATGCGGTGATTTTCTCCGCTTCTTTGACGATGCTGCGTATTGGTTTTAAAGTGCTTCGAGACAGGACATAACCCACAATCACCAATACACTCAATCCTCCTATAAATGACAGAATGAGGATATTTCTTAGCGCATCCCGATTGGCGTATCCGTAACCATCATAGGCGGCAGCGGTAACAACATAATCTTTACCTTCAAATGGATACACCAATCCTACTGCCTGATATTCGTCTACATAGAAATTGATATCCCTCTGTTTCAGAATTCGCTTTATCATCTCCGGTGTTTCCTTGACAATATCGTTCTGCAGTGCATCGTGATATAATATTTTAAAATCGGTTGTATATACAGCAACTTCTACTTCATCAATAAACTTCTGATTATTTAGATAAATAGACTGCATAGTTTGCGCATCTACTTGATTTTTAAGGAATAAATGTGCTTTGGTTATAGCTTCACTTTGAAGATTATGAAAGAAAGCATTACTACGCGAATGTTCACTCACATAGTAGACGGCTATGACAAATATGAAGAATACCGCAGCTGTCAGCCCTGCATATTGTAGGGTCAGTGTTGTTCTGATTTTCATAACTTATCAGTCAGTATAAAACCCATTCCCGCTTTGGTATGAATAAGTTTTGGTTCAAAATCCCTGTCTATCTTCTTACGGAGATAGTTGATATATACATCTATGAAATTCGTTCCTGTATCAAAATGGGTGTTCCATACTTTTTCTGCTATTTCAACCCTGCTCAATACTCTTTCAGCATTTTCTACCATATATAACAGCAAGTTGTATTCCTTAGGAGAAAGTTTTATGGATATGCCGTTTCGTTCTACGTCCTTACGTTGAAGGTCAATACGTAAATCTGCATAAACAAGTTCCTGCGGCAATTCCTGTGTATTGCCTGCCACACGTTTCAATAGTACTTTGATTCTGGCATTCAACTCTCTGAAATCAAAGGGTTTCACCATGTAATCGTCTGCACCGGCATCGAAACCGTCCAGTTTATCATTCGTTGATCCTAATGCCGTCAACATTAATATAGGGATATGGGGATTGGTTTTGCGAATTTCTTTCGCCAATTCAAATCCGTCCATCTTGGGTAGAACGATGTCAGATATGACCAAATCGAATGTATGGGCCTGGAAAAGCCGTAACCCCATCAATCCGTCATAAGCCACCATTGCCTGATAACCATTTTCTTCCAGCCCGTTCATCAGCAAACTTGCAACTCTGGGTTCATCTTCTATTATTAGTATTGTGTACATAGGAAAGAATTCATTAATCTGGATGTATAAAACGAAACAAAAATAATGATTATTCCTAACTTATAGTCTTTTTCCTTGAAAAATCGGTGAGAATAGATGTATAGACCACATTTCATAGGAAAGAACCTTGTAACCATTTTATATTTGTTATATTTGCGCTATCATCACAATTTGAGCTCATGTCAGGTATTAAAAAATTAGAGATATTATTATCCAATATAGAACCCGTATTGGATGAACGTGACTTTGTCTTTTGTTCTTTCCCACTATTTGATTGGGACAAGATTCGTGAATTAACCCCGATCGGATTTTTCCAGGAGAAAGAAGGTATGACTTTTATTCTTAATCAAAAAGATGCTATAAACAAAGGTATAGATTACCAATCTGTATATCGACTTATTACTCTCAATATACATTCAAGTTTGGATGCGGTAGGTTTAACAGCCGCCTTCTCTGCTAAACTTGCAGAGAAAAACATTAGTGCAAATGTGGTAGCAGCGTATTATCACGATCATATTTTTGTGCCTAAAGAAAGAGCAGAACAAGCATTGAACGCTATACTTGAACTTCAGCAGCAGGCACGAAGAGGCTAATACCTGTATAACATTTAATTCACTGATATGCATAAAATGATAAAGAGGTACTCAATATAACATGAGTACCTCTTTATCATTTATTTACATAAACCGGAAAACGATCCGTCCGGTTTGTGGACCATTTACCCATTTTGGTTGTGAAGAAGGACCACACAAATCGGTGGAGTTTACTTTATTACGTACCGGAGGAATCACATTCAGAAGAGAAATTCCACTCTCGGGAAGAGTATAAAGCAAACGGTCGCGACCGTCACGAGGCTGATATATTCCGACATAAGCATCAGGAGTTTCGTTTGTTAGGCTGATAATGCCCTCTTTCGTCCGGATATTCATCCAGGAAACATCGCCAAAATATCCTTTGAATTCGGGATAAGTGAAAGTTTCACCGGGAATAGGGTCGTTATAGTCGTTTTCCCATACATCGTATTGTGTGCCATGAATACGATTCTGCCATACACGATATGGTCCGGCTCCCAACCAGCGTTTACTGATTACCTGATCTTCCGGATAATCGAAACAAATACCCATTAAATCCACCACACCGGAGAAATTGTAGGTATAATCCAATACCAAATCCCCACTCGGGCTGATTGTCCATTGAGCTTTATCTAAATTACCCAGCTTGTAATTGGCGGTAACAATCAGATCACCTCCATCTTGTTTTACATCCAGTTTCGTAAATACGGCAGCATCGGGGAATTCGCTATATGTACGGTCTTTTTCTTTTGCTTTCTCATCATCATGGTTATAGAATTGATCCAATGAGCGGTCTGCACGACGGGCTCCAATGAAGCGGGGACCATTGGCGAAACTAATTTTACGATTATCTACAGATACTCCTTTTAATTGTCCGTCTTTCTTTGAGAAGATGAACGTACGCTTGTTCGCCTTCACTGTGAGATCATTTTCAGTTTCCGTATAGGTAGGACGGATGGATAAGAGGGAGATCGGTTCAGTTCGCTGGTTCAGTTTATCAACCGGGAAAGTCCAACGCCAAAGTTCATGACCGTATTTATCAATAGCTGTCAGGTAAAGAGCATCTGTATTGGCAAGGATATTTGTTTTTATATCCAAGACACCTACCGAATGAGCAGCCACGTCACTACCCTGCACTTCTCCTTCTTTCAACACTTGAGCAGCGGTATTAGAAGCATCCGTTGCCTGTGGAAACTTCACTTGCTTCCAAAGGAAACGACAGGTATTCAGATTCAGATAATCATAACGGTTTTCTACGGAGAATTTGCCGTCAAATTGCCTGTCGATAGAAGTATTCATAATCTGTATCGGACTCCATAACTGCTTGATAGTGTAGTAGCTACCCTCCTTTTCGTGATGTGGTCCTACAATACCGTCTGCTCCAAAATTTCCCTGATTATCAATGAAGCCATCCATATCCACACGCTTCACTCCTTCGTCTGCCAATACCCAAAGGAAACCACCGATACAACGGGGATGCTTGCGCATCATTTCCCAATAATCATATAATCCGGCACCATGACCTCCATCGTACAAACCATGCAAGAATTCTGTAGGCATAAAGATTTCCGGCAAACGCATATAGTTCTGGCTTTCTCCATAAGAGCGGTAATGCATTGTTTCAAAACCGGAGAAATTGCCTTGCGGGTGAATAACTGGACGTTTCTGCGGGTCGTATTTATGAAACTCTCCGTCCAATTCGGTATTCCATCCTTTTTCATTACCATTGCTCCACCAGATAATAGACGGATGATTCACGTCACGTTCTATCATGCCTTCAATCAGACGTACTCCGGTGGGCGTATCATATTTGCCATGCCAGCCTCCCAATTCATCCATCACATAAAGTCCGAGAGAATCACAAGCTTCCAGAAATTCCGGGTCAGCCGGATAGTGGCTCAAACGAACAGAATTCATGTTCATGTCTTTCATTAAAAGAACATCTTCGATATTTTTCGCTTTACTCAATGTACGGCCACTTTCAGGACGGAAGCTATGACGATTGACACCACGTACATTGATACGCACTCCGTTTATATAAAGTCCGTCGCTTTCACGTACTTCAATGGTACGGAAACCAAAGTTTTCCGTTTCACTATGCAGCACTTTGCCGTCCTTATCCAACAGGGAGAATTGAGCTTTATAAAGATTCGGAGTTTCCGCAGTCCATAGTGCAGGGTTAGAGACATTCAGTTGCAGAGAAGTCCAGTCGCCACCCGCTTTTACGGGTACAGTGGTTTCCGCTAACTTCTTTCCTTTTTTATCCAGAATCTGGGTACGAATACTCATGCCGTCATTGGAGATATTGGTGTAGCAGTTGGCACGGAAAGATCCATCCATCTTTGCATCAATAGCAATATGTCGCAGGTTTACAGCAGGTTTCACCTCCAGGAATACCGGACGGAAGATACCTCCAAAATTCCAATAATCAGCACGACGTTCAGCCAGATTCACACTGGCATTTTCACTCTCTTTGGCAACAGTGACTTCCAACAGGTTTTTCTTACCATATTTCAGGAAATCCGTGACGTTATATGAAAAACGATAGAAAGCTCCCTGATGTTTGGAACCCACTTTGCGTCCATTCACTTTAACTTCCGTATCCGTCATTGAAGCCTCGAATACAAGATTCACCTGTTTGCCGCGGAATTTTTCCGGAACTTCAAACTCATACTTATACATACCTTTTTCATTGGCAACGCCTTCAGGGAATGGTTTGCCATAGAAAGTGATTCCATACTGATAGGTGCCGAATCCTTGCAGCTCCCAGCAGGAAGGTACACCGATTTTCGTCCATTTCCCGGAATTGCGTCCGTCGGTACAAAAGAAGTCCCATTCAACCATGTCGTCGCATCCGTGACCGGAGAGATACTGCCTTTCCGTTTGTGGAAGGTTTTGAGCAGCCAAGGTAGTTGCCAACGCTAAAGTTGATAATAAAGTGGTTACTTTTTTCATTGTTACTTTTATAATTGTGTTAGTTATTTATTTCTATCATTGCTTACTGATACGTAGATGCAG
>CDZC01027893.1_pt1 | contig 43317 bp, 38 predicted proteins | sample 557371 | NCBI WGS metagenome assembly CDZC01 (sample SAMEA3182085, study PRJEB8094) | gut metagenome | biome: human; feature: gut; material: Stool; isolation source: human stools | place: Canada | collected 2013-01-21
TCGAAAGCGCCGTCAAAAATCACTGGTCTCTTACTTTTTCCTGTGGGCCGGGGTCGGATAATGGAATCCAGACCTTGAGAAACGAACTTCTCTTTTAAGTGATTTAGAGTACGTTCGGACAAGCCGACAGCTTTTGAAGTTTGATTGACCGTCCAATGCTCTGCGGTGTGAGAGCCTTTATCTAAAAGTAAGAGAGCTCTTGCAAAAAGCACGATTTTGGCTGATCTAGAGCCTGTGCTGCTGATTTTTTGAAGCTCTTCAACTTCCTCTTTGGTTAAGGTAACTCTGAATTGAGGTGACATAACGAAGCTCCTGTTTGCTTCATTTTATCACCTCATAAAAAACGAACTAATTAAAGTTACAAGATACTAGGTTGTTCAACTCAGAAAAAATACTTGTCTTATTGAATTTAGTAATTCCCGTAATAAAAAGGAATCGAATCGCTTCATCGTTAGCTTTTAGAAGAGCATAAAACTCAGACAACAACCCTCTCACCTCATTGAACAATATCCTATCGTTTAAAGATGAGGTTAACGGAGCATCGTACTCATCTATCAACACGACTAGAGAGTTGGCTGCCTGATCTCCCAACCATTTGGAAAGCTGGCTAAAAAGGGAAGTTGAGTTCGGCTCGTACAAGAATCCCAGGCTGGAAAAATTATCAATTAGACGGTCTTTGAGATCCTTCTCAAATTTATTGAATCCGAATAATGGTTTGATTTCTGAAAAATCAAACTTAACGACGGAATAAGTCCTTTCTTCTTTCCACAGTTTTTCAATCTTCAGGCCGCAAAAATCTTCTAACCCGTTTTTGAACAGAGTTTCAAAAGTAGAGATAAGGAGCGATTTCCCAAACCTTCGTGGGCGAACTAACAAATATTTCCGTCGCTGAGAAGCTAAATCGAAAATCAATCTTGTTTTGTCAACGTAAATTTGATTCGCTTTGCGCAAACCACGGAAGCTCGATGTTCCCAAAGATAAATTTAGTAAGACGTTGCTTGCCATTTGCTAACCAGCCGAATCCCATCGCTAATTTTAATTTTAAAGGCGTAGCTCCTATGCATGGCCCAGTAAAGGTTGGGTAATGGTGCATATGTTCAATAAAATTCAATATGCATATTCAATATTATTGGATATGAATATGAAATATTATTGGATGTAGATGTGAAATATTATTGAATGGCAGTTAGTTGACCTAGTGCTCATTGACACACAAGGCGCTCAAACCCAATGACTAGCACCTATTCCAACCAAGTTTTCAAGCGAAAAATCAGCGCATCTATTCGAAAACAGACGCGCCGATTTGATTTTCTTTAGCTGTCGTTAGACGTTTTCAGTCGTGGTCTTCTCCGCCGCTTCCTGCGCCAAAGATTCTTCTTTCTTTCCTCGGAGCTTCCTTCCGAGCGCTGTCGTCTGAGTCTTCACCCATACAACAGCGGCAGTAAGCGAGCTGTTCTTCACGTGAACCTCTTGAAGCTCTACAGGAGAACGTTCCTCAATCTTTCGGCAAATGTCTTCAATTGCAGTGAGGTAGGCTTTGTAGTTATCCAGGTAGAAAGCCAAAGCCTTGGAGAAGTTAGAGCCGAGCATTCCGCTTAAGAACAGTCTTGAAACTTCCTTGTACTCAGTGAGCGACTTCTGGAAGCGGACAAAAACCAGACGTTCTTCCGCTGACATTCTCTTGAGTTCCGTCAGGAACGCATGCTGCGCACAAGGCTGGTAGTACCAGATGTACATCAGATCCAAAGAAATCACAATACATTCGATTTCCATAGACTTGGAGCGCTCGGAAATCACGCGGATGAAATCGGCCGGACGGGACATTAAAGAGAGAATGTCTTTCTTCGGGAAAGCCAGCTCCATGCGCTCAAAGCAGCTGAAAAGCGCCTTGGTCGACATACGGAAGTCGGACGTGCGGAGACGGTAGTTGTTGCGGCGATCGGCCACGCTCTCGATGACGCCGGCCACCGTATCGGAAGCGAACTTCGACACGATCGCAGCCGCAGGTACCAGAATAGCCGCTGCGGGCATTCCGGTAATGATCGGCAGAATCATCGCGAGAATTACGTTGTAGACCATCGCCACCGGAATCGCCAAAATGCTTCGGAATAAGTTTCCGACAACAGCGGTCTTCGGAAATCCTCGGAAGATGTTATGAGAGGAAATATAGAGGCCGTTTGCCAAAGCGATGATCGAGAACACCAGCAACGGCGCCTTATCCACGGTAATCCCGAGGATATGACCTAAAAGAACATTGCGGGTAAAGCCCTCAAGCAGCACAACCGACATACCGGTGTACATCAGGGAATCGCTAACGCGGGACCAGTTAATCAAGGACTTCCAATCGATACGGGCGCCTTTTTGGAAGCCGCCTCCGGCAATAACCGCCTGAATAATATTGCGGATCCCGGTAATGCTGAACCAAATCAAAGCGCCGAACCAGGCCAGGACCCACCAATTCTGCGTGAGCATGAAAGTTAAGAACGCCGGCAGGAAACCGATCGTGACCTTGATAATGTTCAGAATCGTCGTATTGGTATACGAGAAACCGGTCTTTTCTTTCTTCTGCTTAGTTTCGTCAGCAACCAGTCCGTTGGTATTGCCGCGAGTGATGCCGCCGAGCGAAACCACGTTGCAGTTATTCGTGGTGACTTCTGCATTGGCGTACGTAGCAACCCATTCTCTCGAATGTTTCATTCCGAACTTAGTAAAGCCCAAGTTCTTGCGAACCCACTTCACAAAAGGAGAAACTTCCTCAGGTTCGGAGTAGACATCGATGCATTGAACCGGAACATGCAGAGGAATTTGGAAAGATTCATCGCTTTCTTTCTCAATCATCTTCTGTGCGCCGCGCGGAAGAGTATCCGGTACCGCGAAGCCCATACCGAATCGCGTTCCTAAGATGGTTGTAGAGTCGGATCCAAACCGGCTGCCGAGTGGCTGGTTGGCGTAAAAACTCATGATGCGCGGAATGTTCTCAAGGAACTCATTAAAGAGTGCACTGCGTTCCGGATTTTGCGCAATCTCCGGGCGCTGACGCATATCCTGAATGATTCTTTTAAGCTCAATCGCATTGTGTCGATTAATCGCCTGCTGAAGCTGGTTGATTTCGTTCACATGTTTTACGCGTCCGAGCTCGCGCTCCTTCATGTTCAGGATTTCAAGATGTGAGATCCGCCCCTCCCCGAACCAGAGAAGTTCCAAGACATCCGCATCTGTCAGCTTGCCTGTCAGAAGCGTAATGCGGGACGACGGACGGATATGCATTAGACGAGAAAGCAGTCCCTGAACGTCGATCTTTAGAAGATTCGGACGGCCATCATCCGCCGGTTCAGAGAGCGAGGGAATTTCAGGATTACGAGACGGACGAAGCCAGCGTTGATAGAGCACCACAGAAGTTAACTCATCCAGTTTTTTCAGTCGCTCTTGAAGAACGCCCTGATCTTCAGCAGAAGCGCACAAGAGCTCCTGCTTGACCTTTTCTGCTTCTGCTTCGACAAGCGGAAGCAGCTTGGAATGCACAAATTCAGAAAGACGAATCAGCGTGGTTTGTCCCATGCCGACGTAGTCATCAAATTCTTCTTCGGACAGGGGAGGAACCTCAATGCCCCATTCCTTAGAGATCTCGGCGGCATGCTTGGCATTAAAGACTTCTAAGGTCTGCAGAACCTCTTCTCTGGCCCAATCTTCGACTGCACGTCCTTCCTGCATTAGGGCTTCGGTTTCGGGTTCCTTTAAAAAGTCCAAAACCGACTTTGTATCCGTAAAGCCCTTCGGTGTCCAAAGGAATTCGACGTAACGGTCGTGGAAGCGAGCTTTAAATTTAATACCCAAACGAACCGAAATGCCCATGATATGGGCTGCTTCATAAAGCTCGTAGACGACCTTGGGATCAACAAAGTTGTAGTAAACAACTGTCAGACGGCGAATCCCTTTCACACGAGCGTCCATAACCAGATAGGTCGGATTCTTGCGGCCCATGGTGTTGGCGTCGTGGACATGGTCGTCCATCGTTTTCTGATTCCACTCTTCCGGCATCTCCAGCAAGAAGAATTTAGAAAGGAAGGCGCGCACAATGCGAGGATTACCGGCCGCAACCTTCTGGAAATCGTGAATCAGACGAAGCTGCTCTTCTTCATTGCCGCGTGCGCGGACAATCTCCTTCATGAGCTGAATCAGCACTCGTGAAGTATTAAAACGAAATGGAGTTTGGGCGCTGTACAGCACTTCTTCATGAAGCGTTTTAAGAGCAGAAAGCCTCGCCTCGACGCCCGTTCCGTCGTTTAATCGCTGCAAAAGGTTGACTTCAGCCATCGCCATTCGTTCTTCATGGGTGCTGACCATGTTTTGAATGCCGTGCGGATGCAGAGAGGTTCTAAAAGTCTCCTGCTCGGCAGAAGACACATTTCCGGAATCGATGACCTCGTTAATTTTGACGAGCAGATCTCGATCCTTCTTATCAAAACGTAATGACTGATTCACCTTGGACTCAAAAGTAATTATTCTTGTGAAAAGTTTCGATTTTACATAAGGTTAGCTTTTACAGGTGTAACCGCGAGGCAAATTTCACCTGTCGTTTTCGGCAATAGATTCACTCTTCTGATCGTCTTATTGCGTTCGCCCAACCTCCTCCTCATCGCTATTCTTCCTGCCTTGACGTTTTTGGGCTCGTTTTTCTTCGAGACTGCGCAATAAAACCGAGCGAAACCACTGGTGCGCCGGGTCAAAATGCGTACGGTCATGCCACAAAAACACGGGTGTCCAAGCCGGATCAGCAACCAAATTCTTTGGAAGAATGGTCAGAGGCAAATTGCCGATAAGTTCTTTCACAGATGATTCCGGCAGGCGCCCGATAAGATCGCACTGTGTGAGCATGTGCGGAACCGTTAAAAGATAAGGAGTATCAATGGCGATATTGCTCCCTTCCTCAAAACCTGAGGAGTCCGTAGTGATCTTGCCTTCTGAGTATCCGTACTTCACGGCAATAAAACGATAATTTTTTAGATCCGATCTTTTAAGCTGTTTGCCTTCTCTAAGTTTTATTGCCAAGGGATGCGTGTTCCTGACGACATACACATGGTCTGTGTTGTACAGCGTTTCGTAGTGAAATTTCTTTCCTAATTCCCTTAGCTTGAGGTTGGGCGGGGCATAAATGACGATATCAATGTTGCCCTTCTCCAGCGCCCACTGAAAATGCTCATGAAGTGAAATTATAGAAAGGCGAATATTCGGGGCCTGGGCATACAAATTCGCTAACGAAGGAACAATAAATCTAAGTGCCGCATTATCGATACAGCCGATACGGAAATCTTGCGTTAACTCCTTAGGAGAAAAAACTTTTGGACTCGGAAGACGATCAATGCGCATCAAAATAGATTGGATTTCGCCAATCAAGGAGTCCATCTTGGGTGTCGGCATCATTGCACGTCCGCTCTTTACAAACAACGGATCTTCGAAAATTTCACGGGCCTGGGCTAATAGGCGAAAACATGTCGCAGAGCCCTTTCCTAGGCGATTAGCCGTAGAAATAAGGTTGCGAGAATCGTAAAACTCAGCGAGAAATCTAAGCAATTCACTGTTTGGACGGTCTTGGGCCATATCGTTATCAATTTTGATGAGGATTTCTGTCAATTTTAATCAAATATGACAGGAAAACTCCTCTTTTCAAAGTGAAAAAATCACTCCAAAATTTCACTCAGAAGCACCCCAATGTTGACCAAGGAGAAACAATTATGCAAAAACTCTCAAGAAGGCAAATTCTCAAGGCAATCTCCGCTCTTCCGGCCGTCTCTCCGGCCACTTCCGTTCTTGCACAGGCTGCAAATCCCCAGCCTCAGGAATGGACGGGCTTTGCCATTTGCGATTCCTGCAACCATGTACCTTCCTGCGGAATTCAGTTCCAGGCACAGGGCAATAACATCATCAGTATTCAGAACTGGAAAGAAAATCCGCGTCACTGGCTCTGCTCTAAAGGCATGAGCACTCTGCAGCGCTTGTATAACCCGAATCGTCTGCTTTATCCGATGAAGCGTACGGCCCCCAAAGGCGCAGAAGATCCGGGCTGGGTTCGTATTACCTGGGATGAGGCTTACAAGACCATCGCTGCCAACATGCTCGCCGCCAAAAAGAAATACGGTCCCGAATCCGTCATGTTCTATGCAGGCGACCCGAAAGAACCGAGACCCTCTATTTATCGTTTGGCTCGTTATTTCGACTCTCCCACTTGGGCCACGGAATCCTCTGCCGCTTGCCGCTCCGGCTGCATGATGGCTGAACAGCTCAACTTCGGACAGCCGAACAACGGTTCCACACCGACGAAAGACACCAAGGTCTACATGATTATGGCTACCAACGTTTGGGCTCAGCCCCTGGGTTGGTGGGAAGCCATTAAGGCCGCAAAAGCACGCGGCTGCAAGATCATCACGGTTGATACCAGAAGAACCAAAGCCGCAGAAATCGCAGATATCCATTTGGCTCCGGCGATCGGTACGGACGCCGCCTTAGCTGCCGGCGTCGCCCGCGTCCTGATCAAAGAAAACCTTATTAATAGGCCTTTCATTGATCAGTGGACACACGGTTTCGAAGAATACGCCAAGTACGTTGACCAGTTCACTCCTGAAAAGACTCAGGAAATCACCGGTGTACCTGCCGACAAAGTTGTCGCAGCCGCTCGCCTCTGGGCTCAGGGTCCGGGCTCCTTCACTCTGACGACTCAGTCTCTGTCTCACAACTCCAACGGCGTGAACAACACTCGCGGTCTGCTCCTGCTGCCAATCCTGATGGGTTACATCGACATCCCCGGCGGCGTTCCCTTCGGTCAGCCTCCCAAAGGCTTGTCCATGGCCGCCTTCGGTCTGCATCCTGCTATGGCCGACAAGAAATGGTGGAACTCCCCTGAAGTGAAAGCTCGCCGCTTAGATAAAGAGGAACTTCCGCTTTGGCATGACCTGCAGGATCAGACTAGCCCGAACAATCTGCCTGAATGGGTTCGCGACGGCAAGGTCAAAGTCTTCTGCGGCTGGGGCTTTAACGTCAACATTTGGCCGCAGCCTGATGTCTATAACGACGCTCTCTCGAAGTTAGATTTTGCTTTCGCAACAGATTACTTCCATCGCAAAGACAGCCACCGCAACATGGACATTATTCTGCCTGCTGCGATGAACTATGAACGCCATGCTCCTTTCGGCTGGTACGGCCCGAACATTGCCGTTCGGAAACCGATCAAACCGCTTGGAGAAGCTAAAGAAGACTGGCGTATTGCGCTGGAACTCGGTTGCATTATCGATAAACCTGAACACTTCTTTGACGGTGATCCCGAAAAGGCCCTCGACTTCATCCTTCATCAGTACGAAGGCGGCGACCTGGTCAAGTTCAGAGACGCGCTGCCTCAGATCAGCCGTATCCCGGCTCCAAAACCCGGCTTCAAGAAGTACGAAGACGGAAGACTGCGTCCGGACGGAAAACCCGGCTTCAACACGCTTTCCGGCAAGCTGGACTTCTTCTCTGATCGTGCGGCTAAATTCGGCTACCCCGGCCTCCCGGAATACAAACCGATGACCGAGCTCAGCAAAGAATTTGATCTTCGCCTCATGAACGGTTCTCGCAAACCGTACATCACACACAGCAAGACCCGTACGGACCAGCCCTATCTGATGGAAATCGAAGACTGCCTGCACGTCAACATCAACCCGAGGGATGCTGAGGCCAGAGGTATTAAGGAAGGCGATACCATCCTTATTACATCTCCCTACGGCGGACCTGTAGAAGCCAAAGCAGTGGTTTCTCTGATTGTTCCTGTCGGCACGATTGACGCTCAATACGGCTGGCTCGACAACCAGAATACCCAGAAACTCATGAACCGCGGCAATCGCGATCCGTTGTCCGGTTATCCGAGCTACTTCGAAAATCCCGTCCGTATTGAAAAGAAAGCCTAAGGAGATCGTCATGAGCAAATATGGAATCATTGTTAATGCTGACGACTGCGTCGGCTGCCACGCCTGCTTCGTCGCTTGTAAAGAAGAAAACCAAGTTGCGCCCGGTGTGAAGTGGAACCATTTGGAAAGACTTGAGCATCCGGCTGAAGAAGTCATCGAATACTTCCGCGTTTCCTGTATGCACTGCGAAAATCCCGCCTGCATGAAGGTCTGCCCGGTAAAAGCCGTTTACTTCGGACCGCACGGTGAAGTTCTGATCGACCAGAAGAAGTGCATCGGCTGCAAAGGCTGCTTAGCTGCCTGTCCGTACGGTGCGCCTAAATTCTCCGATCCGAACAAACAGTCCTACTACGGAGACCTCAAACCGCTCGGAGGAAGAAGCGCCAGCCCGACAGCTTGGACAACGCGTATCCCCGGAAAAGCCGAGCACTGCACTCTGTGCACGCATCGTACTTCCCAAGGACGCTTGCCTGCCTGCGTTGAAGTCTGCTCGACTAAGGCTTTGCAGTTAGTAGACTACGACAACCCGACTGATGCTCAGAAAGCCTTGATTGCTAAGGCCCAGATCATCAATAAGGATGCCGGCACTTCTCCGAAGATCCGCTTCATTTCTTCCATTACGGACTTTGGGGCTATGAAAGTTAAAGCCTGAGTTTGAATTGCGGTGCCGGAAGCGTGCGGCACCGCTTCGTGTCTCTTAGGGTATTTTTGGGGCGGGTCCGGGACCCGCCTTTTTTTGTCTCAACTTTTCCAAAACAGGAAAATGGCTCGTGCCTCGAAAATAACAACCCGACTCGATGGATTTTCCAACTTTAGGTTTGAAGACTGCCGTCCTTATTTTCGATAAGACTAATTTTCGGGAGTCGTCACCTGCTTGTCTCTCAGTTTTCCCTAAGTCCGAATTAAAAAGCTCGCCCTGCGATCACTTAACTGATACAGTTCCTTGCAATGAAAAAATTCTGCGCAGTTTTTGTCCGCAGTCCCAAAGGATAAATATGAATTACCAAGAAATCACTCGAGAAGAATGCTCAGAAGCATTAGCTAAAATCATCACCGTCTTAAGTGAAATTATTCTCGACCCGCATGAGAATAAAACTTCCGTCTACCCCAAGGCTGCAGAAGCTTTTAACAGCATAGCCGATGAAGTCGGATTTAACGGCTCTCGCTTCGGCAACGTCGCTTTTAATGAAGACTTTGACCGTGATGCGGCTAAACTCTTTTACGGTGTCGGTGACACGACGATCGGAATGACACATTCTTTCTGGGCCGGCGGTCTGATTACCGTGACCGGAAAGAACACCCACGAAGCTTTTAAAACGTATCTCAGCAAAGGCCTTCAGAACACTTCCAACCTGCCTGATGACCACATCGCCGTCGAGCTTGCTTTCCTCGGCCATCTTTTAGCCGAAGACAAAATCGAAGAAGCCCAGCAGTTCGTTAAAAACGAAATCCTTGCCTGGTGGCCGACTGCAGAACAGAATATCGACAGCAAGACACAAAACTCCGGTATCAAGGCATTCTTCGCCTCTGTCACCGCCGCTTTAAAGTTTGTAGAAGCCCTGTAATTGCCCTGTGTGAACATGTTCACACGTACTTCCGACCGCCTTTTCTAAGGCGGTTTTTGCTTTAGTTTTCGAGTCTTTCTATCTTCGATTGACGATGATTGCAGGACTAAACTATTGGCAAATTCCAAGGAAAAATAATGTTAGCCGCCACAATACTTCATTCACTATCCGCGGTCTGCGTTTTACTCATCGTGATCGGCTTCGGTGTATTTCTCGCACGCAAGGGCTGGTTCGATGCGCCATCGCACCGCGGCATTGTGTCTAAACTCGTCAACGCCGCTCTGCCGTGCTTTCTGTTTTATTCCGTCATTTCTAAGTTTTCACACGGTGAACTTTATAACTTATTGAAGTTTGCAGGGCTTCCGTTCCTTACCGTTGGCCTGAATTTCTTGATCTCCATCCTCTTCATTAAGCTCGGTTGGGTTCGGCCTCACATGAAAGGAACATTCATTGCCGCGTTTACCGGCGCGACCGTTTTGTTCGTCGGCGTCCCCTTGGTACAGACAATGTACGGCTCGGACGGCATTCCTTATTTGCTCGTCTACTTCTTTGCCAACTGCGTCTTCATTTGGACCGTCGGCATCTTTAACATTCAGCTAGACGGTGCCTGCCGTGGAATGACAGAAGAACCTAAAATTTTTTCCATCCGCGGACTCAAGATGCTGCTCTCGCCGCCTTTGATGGGCTTCCTTATCGGTTTGATCGTTGTCCTCCTGTCGATTCCCGTCCCCAAGTTCATCGCTCAGTCAACGCATACAATCGGTCAATTAGCGACACCGCTGGCATTGGTCTTTGTCGGAATTACGGTTTGGCAAATTGGTTGTGAGAAACTCAAAAAACTCCCGAGAGAAGTCTGGCTGATTCTCCTCTCCTGCTACGTCATTCGCCCGATTACGATGTATTTGTGCACAATGTCTTTAGACATGGACCCGCTCATGCGGAAGTGCTTCATCTTGGCTTCCGCGCTGCCGGTTTCTTCCGTCATTGCCGTGCTCTCTAAAGCCTACGGCGGGGACGAAGAATTTGCCTCTGAAGCCATCGGCGCAAGCACTGTTGCCATGATCTTCGTCCTACCCTTCCTATTGATTGCTGTTAACCTCGTCAACTGACTCCGGTTTGAAACGAATCACGAAGTCGGTGCCTTTACCGACTTCGGATTTGAGCGAAATGCTCCAGCCTAATGCCTCGGCTGCACGCTTTGAAATCGCCAGTCCCAACCCGAATCCCTGATAATGGCCGCGACCGCCTTGACCGGCCCTAAAACCGCGGTCAAAAACCTTTTCTCTATCTTCTTCTTTTATTCCGATCCCTGTATCACGAATGATGGCTTGATCTTCATCAACGATGACGGTCACCGAACCCTTGTCCGTGTAGTGAATAGAATTGAAGACGAGGTTATCGAAGATCGTTGCGCCAAGTACTTCGTTAAATGTCTGCTTGGGCATGTTCTTCATTTCGATAGAAAGCTTCAACCCTTTGTTTTCGGCTTTTTGTTTCCACGACTCTTTCAAGCCGGCAATGAGTTCGGGCATTGAGCAAAGCGCGTTGTTCTGACCTGTTCGAGCGCGTCCGATATTTAAGAAAACTTCCGCCATCCCTTTGATTCGAGAAGAGGCATTCTGTGCACGACGAATTAATGTTTTTTGACGGTCGTTGCCTTGAACCTGTTCATTGAGAAGTTCGAGACTCGTATCGATCACCGTCAGAGGAGTACGAACCTCGTGACTGACCTCGGTGGAAAACGCTCTTTCCTTCATCGCGAGGACTTTGAGTTTGGAAACCAACACTTTAAAAGAGCGTTCCAATTCTCCGATTTCGTTTTCCGGCCAGTGCCCTTTAAAGATTTCTTCCGTGTAGATTTTGCCGTTCTGAATCAACCCCTCGGCTCTTACCGCTTCCTTAGTCAGCTGTCCTAAAGGAGACAGCAGCTTGCGGCCCAAATACCAACCCACAAAAGAGCAAATCGCAATAAGAAGCAGGAATCCGACTACGCCGATTCGAAAAAGATGTCTCTCCCAAATCTCAAAATTGCCTTGATGACGCGTCAAAACATAACGCTTCCCGTTGATGATTTTGGTATAGGTATGAAGATCTTCGCCGTCCGTAAATTCCGTATATCCTTGCGGATTGTGTCTGAATAGGTCCGGGATCTCACGGCTGGGATCTCCTTCAATATAAAGGCGGGAAACCTGATCAAGACGCGGCGGCTTCCCCTGCAGGATATCTGCAGTCACAACAGTCTGCAGCATATCGTCCATCACAGATGCCATGAGCTTGCTCTCTGCCGTCTCTAAAACGTAAACCAACGTGATGGAATACAGAACCGCGCAGGCGGCTGCTATCACGCCGCAAAGCATTCCTAATGACTGTTTGAGCGAACGACCTTTTGTCATTCTTCCAGATCCTCTTTTGCGCGTACCGCCCAGCCGAATCCGTGACGCGTTTCAATCAGCGGCTCTTCAAAAGGCTTGTCTACGATTTTTCTAATTTGATAGATATGAGCTCTCAAATTATCCCCGGCCACTCGCTGGAAGCCCCAGATCTCGTCCTCAATTTCTTCACGAGAAACCACTTCTGGGCTTTTCTGCATCAAAAAGGCCAAAATCCGGAAAGCTGTCGGATTGAGTTTGAGCTCCGTATCTCCTCGAAAAACCCGCTTACTGTCAAGTTCGAGTCTGAGGTCCCCGACTTGAAGAACCTTCTCTTCCGGCGTTGAACTGCGGCGAAGGACGGCCTGGATCCGCAGCAGAAGTTCAGCCAAGGAAAAAGGCTTCACGATGTAATCATCTGCGCCTTCGGAAAGGCCCATGATGCGGTCGTCCGTGCTGTCCTTAGCGCTCAGGATAATAATGGGGGTCGTGTTACCCCGGCTTCTCAGCTCGCGGCAAAGGCGCAGTCCGTCCATGCCGGGAAGCATGACGTCCAGGACGATGAGGTCGTATTTATTGACGATCGTTAAAGCCAGAGCTTTCAAGCCGTCATCCGTGTTGTCGGTCTGGTAATTTTTGAACTCTAAATATTCAACGAGGTTGAGCCTAATGTCCTCGTTGTCTTCCACGATCAAAATCGTCGGCATATCTGTTCGTTTTTAACGTAGTTTTCACGATCGCTTAACCCGTCCTTACAGGCAAGAGACCCATACTTATCTTCCGACCGGTGCGGAGTTGTAGACGATGAATTTAAAAGTGCCAAAGAAGACCAATTCTTTCCTGGTTTGGAGCTTCAATGACATTCTAACGGTATTGCTTCCTTTATGGTTGCTCTGCCTAATTTCGGAGTTTCGCTACGCACCGATTGACTCATTTTTTGCAGCCCCGTTTTATCTTTCCGGAAATAATTGGTTCGGGACCGGAAGTTTTTTCTTTTCAGCAGTACTCCATAAAGGCGGCAAGTATGTCGCAGTTGCTGTTGCGGTGAGCTCGCTGATTCTTTTTCTGCTTTCCTATTTGAAGCAGTTCGCCCGATTAAAACCTTACCGAAAGGTCTGTCTGTACGTCGCGCTTTCTATTTCGGCCTGTGCGCTCATCATCAGCGGTTTGAAGTCCTTATCCGCCTCTCCATGTCCTTGGTCGCTTCCGCAGTACGGCGGAAGCGGCAGCGCCGGAAAATGTTTCCCCGCCGGCCATGCCTCTTCGGGTTTTTGCCTCTTTGCGCTCTACTTTGCATTTCGGCAGCTCAAATTTAAGAAAGCATGGATTTTTCTTATCCTCGCCTTTGTTTTAGGATGGATCTTGGGGCTTGGGCGTCAGGCGCAAGGCGCACATTTCCTCTCTCATTCTTTTGCGACGATGTTTTTGGACTGGGCCATTTGCGCCCTGTTCTACAGGTTATTTTTCTTTCCAAAAGCTCCGATAAGAATTCGCCAAAAACCCATTTCTACGCTTCCTTATTGCTTAATATCGGCCTTCTTCCTTACTTTCATTTTTAACCTGCCGTTCTTCTCGAAAGCATGTTCGGCTCTGAAGTTTTCGTCATCTGATTTATGGCTGCTTGCAGTTTGTGCTTTTATTCTTTTCTCAGCGTTTTTAGCGGTTCTGCGGCTCTTAAACTACAGCTTCTTAATCAAGGCCTTTAGCTTATTCTTCACAGTCTGCGCCGCCGGAGCCTTGTACTTCAATTATCAGTACGGAACCATTATTAATTCGGAGATGATGCGCAATGCGCTCGCCACTGATACGGCAGAAGCCGCAGAACTTCTAACTGCTAAGTTCTTCTTAGAGTTCGCCTTTTTATGTCTCCCGCAGGTATATCTGACTTTCTTTGTTCCGATTAAGCATTCTTCTTTTGTACGCGGTTTATTCCAAGGATTAGTAGGACTAGTCATTGGCGTTTGTTTCTTAATGCTCAATTTCCAAGGCGTTTCTTCCCTGATTCGTTCAGAGCCGGTTCTTCGAAATTTAATCTCTCCGGTAAACGTCTTCAGCGGAACGTACAAAGCGGTGTTTAAAGACGGCTCTACTGAAGTCGACGCTCCGAGAATCGTGATCGATCCTAAGCCCACACTTGGGGCCAGTCACGCCAAAGACAAGGGAACGCTTTTCATTGTGGTTGTCGGAGAAACCGCCCGTTTAGCCAATTGGGGACTCGCAGGCTACAGCCGCAATACAACGCCTCAGCTTCGTGCCAGAAATGTCATTCCGTTCAGCAAAACGATCTCCTGTGGCACGAGTACCGACGTCTCTTTGCCTTGCATGTTTAGCCGTGTCGGTAGAGATAGCTACGACAGAGACAGAATTTTGAAAGAAGAAAGCCTCTTGCCGATTCTTCAGAGAGCCGGTATCAATGTGTTTTGGGTGGATAACCAATCCGGATGCAAGGGCGTCTGCAAAGGCGTTCCGTCCTTGTCTATCTCTAAAAACAAGGCCCCTTCTCTTTGCTCAGGCCCGAGATGCTATGACGAAGCTTTGTTAGCCGGTATCGATACCTCGGAAATCTTAAAGCCGGGCAAAACTACGGTGGTCTTTATGCACCAGCTCGGCAACCACGGCCCTGCTTATTCCAAACGCTATCCTAAAAACTTTGAAGTCTTTAAGCCTGTCTGCACGGATGAAAAGCTCAACAACTGTACGAGGGAAGAGATCGTCAATGCTTATGACAACGCAATCCTTTACACCGATCACTTTTTAGCCGGCGTCATTGACTGGTTAAAGGGTCTGGACGGTTTTGATACGGGTCTGCTTTATGTCAGTGATCACGGAGAAAGTCTCGGCGAAAACAATATGTATCTGCACGGCGCACCGGAATTAATCGCACCGAAAGAGCAGAAAGAAGTGCCTATGCTGTTATGGCTATCCAAAGGTTTTGAGCAAAAATTCGGCCTAAATGATGTCTGCCTGCGGGAGCAGGCAAAAGCGGACGCTTCTCATGACCAGCTCTTTTCTTCGCTTCTCGGACTTCTGGATGTGAAGTCCGTTGTCTACGACCGAAGGAAAGATTTCACGGCAGTTTGCAGAAAACCGAATTAATTAGCCGCTTTGGTTTCTTGTTTGGCCATTATTTTTTTAGTTCGCGTGCATGGAATTTCGCACGATTTTCAGATGCCTTTGCTTCGTATTCAACTATTGCTCTAGCAAATGAAACGAGCCGACGGTTAGACAACGAGTGTTTTTTCATTGCGACTGTCAAATCCCAGGGACTTCTGCTCCAGCCGTTTAAGACGGGTACTAATCTTCCTTGTTCAATGTCCTTCCAGCAAAAAGCAAGGGACAAATCAATAGCGATCCCCATCCCGGCCATCAGCCATTCTCGACCTGAGAGAACGTCACCGGAGAAAACAATTTGCTTATACTCAAGCGGCCTTAACTCACCGTCTTTCTGCAAATGGCTTGTGACCGGATAATTTCGGCCGGTCCTCAAAATGATATCGTGAGTTCTCAAATCCTCAGGACTTTGCGGATTTCCTCTCTTCCAAACATATTCCGGCGTAGCTAAAGGAACATTCCCAACTTTGTTGACATTCCAAATGAACAAGCTTTCTGCAGGCGGACGATACGGCAAATACGCGACATCCACCTTGCCGGAAATCACGTCCTCATGATCCACATCAGAAAGAATCTCTACTTTAAGATTGGGATCTTTCTGTCTGTAGCTTTGGATGAGTTCCACAAAGCTAGTGCGGGGTACGTTGATCGGAATCCCAAGCTTTACTGCTAAATTTTGACTTCCGGCCGCCGAAATTTTTTCTTTTAATTTTTTTTGCTGCTTCCAAATAGCATTCAATCTCAGGCAGCAGCTCAATAGCCTCTTGAGTTAAACGAACTGGCCGTGAGTGGGGCTCCGTTAACCGGATTCCGATTTCAGTTTCAAGACCATGTGTTAGTCGGCAATAAAAAGCTTCATCTCGTCCAAACTTGTCTGCTGCTAAAGAAAAACCTTTTCCTTCAGACAGTGATAAAAGCACTTGCCAGGCAAGAAGTCGCTCCGAGATTTTCATATTGCTTCTTAATTGTTTATTTCACAATTAAGAGTTTAGAGAATACAAGGTGCAGTTAGAAAGAAGTGTTTGCGATTATATCCATAACTTATTATTTTCTAAGGAGAAAATCATGAACACCCTCAATAGAAGAAAGTTTTTATCCTCTTCTGCTCTATTAGCAACTTCTTCCTTAATATCCGTAACCGCAAATGCCGCATGTAAGGATCCAATGCCGGCAAAGTGGGATGAAGAAGTTGACGTTATTGTTGTAGGTTCAGGATTTGCCGGCCTTGCTGCGGCAGCAGAAGCTAAAAATGCGAATGCTGGCAATGTTATTGTCTTAGAAAAGATGAGGGCTCCGGGAGGAAACTCCGTCATTAACGGCGGCATCTTTGCAGTTCCCGGAAATCCTGCCCAAGTTAAGTTAGGTATCAAAGACTCTCCCGAACTCCTCGCCAGCGACATGATCGCTGCCGGACTCGGTTACGGCTATCCCGAGAAAATCAAAGCGATGACAGAAGAAGCCTTGCCGACCTACGAATGGACAGTTAAAGAACTCGGTGTTCAGTACAACGACAAAGTCGGTCACTCTGTTCCTCGTCACGTCTACACCATCAACGGTTCCGGATCTGAAATTGTTCACAAACAGCTTGCATACGCCAAGAAGTTAGGTATCCCCGTCAGACTGCGGGTCTACGTTGAAAGGATCATTCGTGATGAAGACGGACGAGTCAAGGGGCTGCAGGTTAGAGAGGGCTACAGATTCCCGAACGCACAGTCCGGCAGAGTTAAATTCATCAAAGCCAGCAAGGCTGTAATCCTTTGCCACGGAGGCTTCGGCGCAGATGTGAACTACCGCATGAAACATGATCCAAAACTGACAGACAAATTCGACACGACGAACCAGCCCGGCGCTACCTCGGAACCTTGGAGAGAAGCTTCCAGAATTGGCGGGAATTTGATCCAAGCTGACTGGACTCAATGCGGTCCCTGGAATTCTCCTGAGGAAAAAGTCATGGGCGTCGCCTTGTACTTCGCACAAGGCGCTGCAGCTAAACAGGGAATTTGGATTGACTGCGCTACGGGCAAGAGATTTGTCAATGAATTAGCTAATCGAAAGATCCGCGCCGACGCTGTGATCACCAATAACAATAAAGGCCATACCTGCATCGCATTAGCGGACCAAACCGCGGTTGATCTGACGATTCAGAAGAGTCGTCCCGGAATTTTGGATAAGCAGCTCGAAAGAAAGGTTGTGCATAAATTCGCCACCTTGGAAGATCTGGCAAAACAATACAATGTGCCGATGGATGCTTTGCAGGCTACTATTGCCGACTACAACAAGCACCAAGCCGAAGGCACTCCGGACGAGATGGGCAGAAAAATCTACAAAGGAGCGCAGGCTATCGGAACAGGACCTTGGTACTGCTCAATTCTTTCTCCAAAGGTTCACCACTGCATGGGCGGCTTGGAAACCAATAGCAAAGGTCAGGTCATCGACGTATCTAGCGACAAGCCCATCCCGGCCTTTATGCTGCCGGCGAATCCACCGGAGGCGTACACGGTGCCGTTAGACTTGGCTCTTGTGCCGTCCTTGACTGCTTAGCCAACGGGCGAATTGCCGGACGAAATGCTGCTCAGGAGCAAAACTGGAGCTAGTCGTATCTTTCCAATCAGCGGCATCAGGTGCCGCTGATTGGAACTTCAAAATTCCTCAGCCAAAGAAAAATATGAAAAACCAGAATTTTCTAAAAGTACTATTACTACTTTGTTGTCTTTGTTTTTCTCTGCCCTCCTTCAGCGCGGATAATCTGGGAGCTGATATGCATCAGGCGAAAGGCGTCCAATGCCAATCCTGCCATGGTTCAGACATGAAAAATCCTCAATACCCCACCGAAGAAACCTGCACACAGTGTCATCAGAAGGCAGCCCTGGCAGAAAAGACCCGCAACCTTCCGGGTGCAAATCCTCATGCCGCTCCTCATAACGGCGACTGCATCTTGTGCCATTTGCAGCATGAAAAGCCTGAAAACTACTGTGCTCAGTGCCACAATTTCAAATTCGTAGTTCCTTAATTCCGAAGAGGTTTCCAGGTGCGCGCGGCGCACCTGTCTAGATTCTAGGGGGAGTTAAAGATTTCCGCCTTTCACTTGTTTACTTTCGGCAATCTTAGCCGGATCCCCGAGTTTCTCTTTAAAGAAATTCACTACGGCATTGATAATGTTCGGCTGATACCAAGCAAGGTCTCCGTGCTTTGCTCCTTCTACCAAGATATATTTCGCATCTTGGTTCTTCGCTTTTAAAGCACGATACATACTTGCGCTTTGCTCGGGACTAACTAAAGGATCCGCACTTCCGTGGAAAAGCAGGAACGGAGGTTCGTTGCCATCGACGTGTCCGAGCGGGCTAGCATCAAGCATTTTCTTTGGATCTTTCGTAATGCTTTCACCCGGAAAGGTATTGAATGCAGGACCGTTGACCAAGAGCGCTTCGGTTACAGCCGGAGAATCATGCACGACGCGAACTTCTTCCGGGAAGCCTTCGCCGACATTGCGAAGATCCGACAACCCGTATAGAGATACGACGGCCTGAACGTCAGAGGACTGGTTCAGGAAGTCACCTTCATCGAATTGTTTTTCTCCGTTAGTAGCACCGGACATTTGAGCAAGGTATCCGCCGGCAGAATCACCGAGAACACCGATCTTTGTAGGATCGATACCGTACTCTTTGGCATGTTCACGAAGGAAGCGAACGGCGGCTTTGGCGTCATTGACTAAAGCAGGATATTTCGTCGGAACCGTACGATATTCGGCTGCCGCAACAACAAATCCTGCCTTAGCTAAGGCTGTTCGCATTTCGGTAAATTTTTCATAGTCCGCAGAGGTAAAGCCGCCGCCAGGAAAGTAAATAATCGCGGGCTTTGCCTTGCCGTCACGCGGAATCATCACGGTCATACGGAGAGCGCGATTGCTTCTTAATCCTTTGATTTGTGAATACACAATGCCGGACATAGAATCGATCTGACCGTTCTCAATTTTCGGCTGCATCAATTCTGCGCCGTCCGTGTAGCCGGGCAATTTTGCATTTGCAATATTAGTCATTACCAAAAAGGCTCCAGTTAATAAAAATAACTTCCCTAACTTCATTTATTTCCTCCTCAACGACACTGCCCTCTGGGTTTCTTTGGATTTTACTTTTTCGTTCCCAAGCACAGCTACTAAAGCATTTAAGGGCGTTCTCTAAGTACAACCCATTAACATAATCCTGTGAATGGAGCAGTCAGCTTAATCTGAGTGAAAGACCTTCTCCGAGACGCCATCCGCGACTAACATCAACCTAATATTCCTCTTCGGAGTGATTCATGAGAACAAAATTAATCGTCGGCTCCCTCCTAGCCCTCTCTGCTCTGTCAGCCTCTGCGGCGCTTCTTGATTCCGTCAATATCCCTAAAACGCCTCAGCAGGAAGCAAAAATCGAACTCGGCAAAATGCTTTGGTTTGATCCAAGACTTTCCTTATCGGGCAAAGTCTCCTGCAACACCTGTCACGATCTTTCCACAAACGGTGCAGATACGAAGCCACTTTCTATCGGCTACGCGGGACGAAAAGGAACCGTAAATTCTCCGACAGTATTCAATGCAGAAAAGCAGATTGCGCAGTTCTAGGACGGAAGGGCAAAAACATTAGCAGAACAAGCAACGGGCCCTATTACTAACCCTCTCGAAATGGCAATGACGCCGGAATTAGCAGAAGGAGTCATCCGATCCATTCCCGGATACAGACCCTATTTTGAAAAGGCCTTCGGAAGTAAGAATCCGACATTCAGTGAAATTGCGGAAGCTCTAGCGGCCTTTGAAACAACATTAACAACGCCTAACGCACCTTTTGAACGTTATTTGAAAGGCAACAAAAACGCTCTTACTCAGCAGCAAATTGACGGCTTGAAATTGTTTAGAAGATCCGGCTGCATCCGTTGTCACAGCGGAAATCTGTTAGGCGGAACTTCTTTCCAAAAAGTCGGCTCCGTTCGGCCTTACGTGACCGACAATTCCTCCAAAGGGCGTATGGATGTCAGCGGTAAACCTTGGGACGAAATGATGTTTAAAGTTCCGACACTTTTGAATGTTGAAAGGACGGCTCCTTATTTCCATGACGGGGCTGTTAAAACGTTGCCGGATGCTGTCAAAAAGATGGCCGATATCCAACTGGACATGAACCTGAGTGAGAAGCAAGTTGAAGAAATCGTCGCCTTCCTCGAGTCTTTGAACGGAGAACTTCCTAAGATTGAAAAACCTACTCTTCCGCCAAGCGGCCCGGAAACTCGGAAATACATCGAGGAAGTCTACTGATTTCCAACCATTGATTCACATAACCAACGGCTTGAACCTCTAGGTTCCGGCCGTTTTCTCTTCAGTTTTGATAACCGGAAGGCAAAAAAAGCACCTGAGAAATAAATTTCAAGTGCTCTTAACCAATCGGAAAGATACAGCCGAATTGCTCGGCGGAATGCATCTTTCTCAACCTCAAATCCCAAGGAGAAGTGACAAATTCATTTGCCGCACCGATATGTTAGCACAAACCACTAGTGATAAACCCTATAAGAAAATAATTTTTTCTTCTTTTTCCCAAAATAGTTCGCCTCTCTAAGTGTTATTACTCTAGTCAAAGTTTTTACGAACTAATACAATTTTCTCAACAAACCAAAAAAATCCCAAGGACCTCTGCTTCGATTTCGTTGCAGAGGTTTTATTTTGCACGGTGAGAAAATTGCCGCCCAGAGTTAGCGAGCCTCAGACAAAAAAAGGCGCTCGAAGAATCAAGTCCGAGCGCTTCAATCTAAACTTGAAATCACGGCCGACTTGCTCGGCAGAACATAATTTCAACTCAACCTCAAATCCCAAGGAGAAGTGACAACATTCAATTGCCACAACTGCATATTAGCATAATCCACTAGGTAAAAACCCTCCTGTCCGAATATGCATCCTATTTTAGGGTGAACTCTCCCCACGCTAACGCATGGGGCTTCCGTTGTTGTCAACGGTTTCTTTCTTCCTGCTTCTCAGAGTCTCCTGAGCACTGCTCCGAGTCCTCTCCACAGGCTCACATCTGCTTTAGCAGACGGGGCAGTTCCTGCCTAGGCTGAAGCACAAGCCGGCTTGTGCCTTAACCTCATTGTTCTTCTAACCTCCTTCGGCTTTATCCCTTCCGAATGGAATAACTCCACGGCCTTTGCCTTAATGACCTCGGCCGCATTCCTGTCCGCATTTTGAGTAAAACCGCAGTGTGTACAACGAAACAGCGCTTGACTCTTTCGATTAGTTTTTGCTTGACAGCCGCACCGGCTGCAAGTCTGCGAGGTGTAAGGGGCCGGGACTTTGATAATCAACTTTCCAGCTCGCTGTGCTTTATATTCGATAAATCTCTCTGTTAAACCCCACGCTTTTTCCAAGATTGCCTTATTCAGACCGGCCTTCGCATTAGCTCCGTTCGGCAGAAATTCTTCGTCTTCAAATTTCTTTGGCTCAGGCCTTGCGGTCATGGACTTTATCTTCAGATCCTCTATTCCGATGATCTCGACAGATTCATTGCCGACTATCGCGTGACTGGTCTTATGGGCAAAATCTCGTCTAACGTAAGCAGCATACCGGCTGCAGCGACGGGCCTTCTCTTTAGCTTTCTTCCAGTTGCTGCTTCCTTTGATGCGTCTGGCCATCATCCGTTGGTAATGCTTCTTTCTTCGCTCCGACGCTTTAAGGCGGTCCTTTTGAGTCTGAGAGTAATCAAAGCGTCTTCCGTCGCTGAGCTGAAAAGGAGTGACTACACCTCGATCAATTCCGACGCTTATATTCAGCAGCTCGTCCTTTCCGTATTGACTTAGCCGCGCAATCTTTTCCGCTTTAGTTTCCGGATACTGTTGGAACTCTTCCTCACAGGAGAACGAAATAAAGATTTCGGTCCCGGAGCTTTTCAGGTGAACCGATACTGGTTCAGTGAAAGGCCGATGTGCCTTGAAAAGGAACCTGCCTCCGGAAATCGTTTTGGTCCCCACAGATAGCTCATACCAATTTTTGGACACTTGTTTAATGGAAAACAATTCCTGCGTGAGCCAAAGTGAACGGTCTGCCCCTTTAACCCTTTTCGGGATTGGCTGTCGAGTAATACCGGCAAAGTAATTGCTCCACGCTTTCTTATGCAAAACTGCCCCGTTCCGGAAGATCTGGCTCGGAACTTTGTGCATCCAGGCATATGCCCCGTCTTCCCGATTGATAAGGTGAGAATATTTCTGATCTATAGGAGGAAGCTTTCCGCCGAATTTCCGAAAAAAGCCAAGAAAGTACATTCGCTCTTGAACCAGAGCGTTGTAAATGAGCATTTGCGCGGCGGACCATGTAAAGAACATTTCTCTCGATTCTTTACCGAGTGCCTTAACTCTATATTTCCTCCCGGTGATCATAAGAGTGATTATAAAGAACTACTCCGGCTCTTTAGTCTGCTCGACCCGCCGACTGACGTCGGGGGAATGCGCAAACATTTTGTTCAATTTGCCAAAGTCTTTGCCGCTTGGAGAACTTCAATGATGCGGGCGTATTCTTTCTTTAATTCATCCGTATACTGATTGCCTTCTTCCCAGCGCCCGTTTTTAAACTCAAACTCTTGGGCTTTTAACGGTGTATGCAGGCTGGTAAAACCCAGCGTTGCAGTAATTCCTTTCAAAGAATGAGCTGCTCTTCTGGCGTCTTCTCTTCTATCTTCTTCAATTGCTTTGAAGAGCTCAGGAAATGTCGGCTCTTCTAAAAAACGAAAAAGGTACTTTTCATAGAGTCTTTCGTTCTCCGAGAAATAAGCCAGACCGTCAGTTAAGTTAATGCCGCTTTGGGCCAAGAATTCTTTTTGTTTTTCGTTCATCAAAATCCTCAAGATTTTTCTAATTTTCCGACCAAGAATAACAAACCGCACATCCGAATGAACAGAAGTGCGGTCTGAGTCACATAATCAGAAGATTAGTATTCGAAGGTTCCTTTCTGCAGGAGCTCCTTGTCTTTCATCATCAAGACGCCTTTGCTGTAAACGTCCTGAAGTTCCCAGTTCTCATCGAAGAGGCACAGGTCCGCGCTGTTTCCAGCGGAAACTTCGCCTTTGCCTTTCATTCCCAAGCCGCGGGCTACGTTGCGGGTAAGCAGCGGAAGAACTTTTTCAACGGCATGACCTCTTGCAATCAGCTTCTTGAGATCACGAAGGTTGCAGGCAACGCCTCCGACACCAAGACCGACCATTTCGCCTTTTTCATTAAAGCGAGGAACCGATCCGTGACCGTCTGAGCTCATCGTCATAATGGACGGTTCGATTCCGGCATCCCAAGCAGCTTCTACTGCGTCAGCAGGACTTTCAAAGCAGCAGGAACCCCCGGTTGTAATGTCGATACGGCCGCCTCTCTTCGCAAATTCAAGTGCTTTGCTGAAAACATACTTATCACGAGCACAGTGCGTCGGACGAATGTGGCGAATCGGGAAACCGCGATTAACAATTTCTTCGAACATCTCAAATGCACCCGTGACGTTGCCAAGATGGATATGAAGAACACCAATCTTTCCGGCAATCATGCCGCCAACACGAATCTGAGTCAGAAGGTCAAGAACATTCTGCGTTGTCGGGAAAGACGAACGATGGTCGCCTAAGGCAATCTTGACGCCTAAAACCTCATGAACCATCAGCAGATCATTTTTGACAGAACCTGTCAGGGTTGTCGGGGGATAGGAATAATTGCTTGTGTACATCCAAGCGGTTACGCCTTCCTCGGTCAAAGCCTGAACTTTAGCCAAAAGATTCGGTAAAGAACGGGTGACGCTATCGGTTCCGGAAACTCCGACCAAACTCGTGGTACCGCAGGAGATCAGTTCGCTGAGAACAATCTCAGGTGTACGGCTGCGAGGGCCGCCTTCTCCGCCGCCACCGGTGACGTGAATATGCTGGTCAATGAAGCCCGGCGTCAGGATTTTGCCGGAAGCATCAACTGTTTCCAGTTCGGGCAAAACAACCGTCAGATCTTTTCCGACTGCGGCAATCTTGTCGTTAACCACCAAAACATCCTGGACTCCAAGATCGTCCGGGTTGTAGACATGAGCACCTTTAATTAAATAAGCCATAGAAAGATCCTTTTATAAGAAAATTAGACTGCTGGTTACGGAAACGATCACGGCAATGATCATGACCGGAATTGTGCGGCGAATCAGAGCAATCGGTGTTAAACCGGTGATACTGGAAACCGCAATGATGACGCCTGCGATCGGGCTCATCGTACGGGCAATACCGGCAGAGAGCTGAACCGGAACAGCCAGTGCCAATGTCGGAATGCCGACGGAAGAAGCAGCTTCAGGAAGAAGCGGAGAGAAAGCAAAGAAGGCCGCGTTGCCGGAACCGGTGACGATCGCAGCAACAATCATGATGACGAGCATGACAATCAGCATGATAAACAAACCAGCGTTCTGGATAGAGGCAGCTGCCTGAATCATCGTAGAGATACCGCCGATCTTGTTTAAACCAAGAGCAAGCATTTCCGCGCAAACGATAAAGCTGACCGTAGAGGTAAAGACCTTGCCCATTCCCTCAAAGATCGCCTGAGAATCTTTGTAGCACTGTTTGAAATCGCGGCGAGTGGCGATATCGACAACCAAAGCAATAATCAGAGAAACGATAATCGCAGTAACGAGATTCAGTTTGATGGCTTTGTAGACCAAGGGAGAGAGACCGATCAAAAGACCCAAGGGCAGCATCGGGAGAATGGCGTAATAAACCGGGCCGCACCTTTAAGAGCCTCGTCAACGTCAAGGGCGCTTTCTTTTGCGTCTTCCTTATTGGCGGCAGCGCCTTCCCTCTTGTCAAACCAGCGCTGTACGAAATAATGGCCCATTGCAACGGAGGCAATCGTGCAAAGCGCGACAGGACCTTGGCCTTGAACGAAGTAGGTCACAACGTCCATATTGCAGAGGTCGGCAGCACGCATGGCGTTGGAGCTGGACGGTCCTAAGTCCAAGCAGCAGGTTGTGGCGATAACGGCAGCTGCAGAAGTGCGGGAAACGCCCAACGCGACCAGCAGCGGATAAATAGAGGCCATCAGCAGAAGACCGAGTCCGACCGCAGAGTTCACGAACAATGCGATGAACTGGCCGACGAGGTAAGTCAGAGCCAACAGGACATAAGGAGAGCGAATGGCCTTCAGGGGCTTAACGCACAGCTTAACCAATGCTTTGCTGGCGCCGATACGATCCATATAAACAGCAAAGCCGGCAATGGCCATGATGTTGAGGCCTAAGCCGGGCAAGCGTCCCTTTAAAAGGTTTGTAAATGCCTGAGCAAAGTCAAACGCAAAGAAATTAGTGGAAGCTTTAGGAGCAACTGCAGGAACTCCTTCCAAATAAGCACAGAACAGGAGCAGCAGGCCCAAAAGCAAAAGAATAATCGGAGGATAGTAGTTTTTGATAACGAAGTAGCTGACCAGCCCGATGGCGACCAGCGTAAGGATTACACCAACCATATTGCACCTATGGATTTGAGTTAATAATTATGTGCTCATGCTAGAACTTAAATTTTTTCTTGTGAATGGTGTAACTTTTTGTTAACAGATTGTTCTTACGTAATTCCTCAGCGTTATTCCTAATCATTTTTGTATGACACCTGCAACACAAATGGGCAAAGAATAGAAGATCTTTCCGAAATTTTCTCCTGTATTTTCGACAGATTTTTCGCAAGCTACTCATTCCTCAGGCAAAAGAATTTCTCAGAGAAAAAGCAGTAATCATCACGCGATATTGGTATGTTTTATCCAAAATAAGAAAAATTTATATAGAAAATACTAGTATTTTTACTGAGAAAGCGTAAAATAAGAAACGTTAGAGAGAAGTAGTCCTGAAGTTAACAAAAGCCGCTGGCAAGAACTATTCGCCGGCGGATTTTTTGTGCCTTGAAGCCTGCTATTTGTTCATTAACAAGCTAATGATTCCATCCAATTAATGATGTCATCCAGCTCTCTATTTCGAATCTCGTGCTTCATATCGTATCTTTTCACGAGCACTGCGTTTCCGCGTTTTCTCAAATATTCGGAAGCCTTATAGGACATTTCTTGAGAAATAAATTCGTCTTTGAGTGACACCGCTTGGAAAATCGGGACATCTTTGGAGGCATCCGTCATCTGGCTTGTCAGCTGATCCTCTAAAGGAAGATAGGAAGAAAGTGCAAAAACACCTCCGACCGCGAAAGGTTCCAAAAGTGCGGTTGTTAGAGCAATGACTCCGCCTTGTGAAAATCCTCCGAGATAAATGTCTTTCGGACTGACGCCTTGAGAAATCTCTTTTCTAATCAGGGAAGCAATCCGATCAGAGGATGCAAAAATTCCTCCAACGTCTACCTCTCGGCGGAAGTCGGAACTTTTTACATCAAACCAAGCATGAACAGGCTCGCCGTTAAACTGCTTTACTTTAATGATCTGTGCTGTCGGAAGAATAAAAGAATAGCTTTCGCCAAGTCTTCTATATAAGTATTCAGCAACAGGACGAATAACAGTTGCAGTCCCGGTCAATCCATGAAGAAGGATCACTCTTTTAGCAGCAAAAGGTGAGCCTATCTCAATAACTTCTTCTTCCATAGTATTGCCAAAAAAACGTTTTCTTAACTGCTGCATTTTAGAAACAACGGCTTCTTAGGACCCGTAGGAAGTGAAAATCTCCGACGTCGAAAAATTCTCCTAGCGTTTTACTAGCGAAGTGCTAGTAAAAAGGAACCGTTCTGCAGGTCTTATTAGTCTGAATTTCGATCAAAAACCTTTCAGAAAATCAAAATGGACCGTAGACGCAGCTCGTCGAAGTCACAGCCTCTATTCGGCCAAAGCCTTCATTGATAGCTAAAATAGAGTCGTTGAAGTATGAAAAAAATGATAACCAAGGAGTAACTATGATCGTCGTGCTTCCGGATGGAAAACTCATCAATCTCAATCTTGTCTGCTTCACCGACACCCGTTCTTTTAAGGAACCTGTTCGCTTCAGCATGGTTAACGGCGAATCCGTTTTCTGCGAAATGACGGAAGATCAGTATCAATCAATGCTTCTTTCCTTAGTGCATAACGAACCGATCCACAAAGTTCTGCCCATCAAAGAGAAAGTTCAAAAATCCAAAATTGATTTCCGTGACTTCCCTTCCGTTTTAGAAGGTGAAAATTCTCCCGTCTAAATCTTTCGTATTTAAGGCAGTTTCGGCTGCCTTACTTTTTTGATTTCCTACAAAAATCCCGTTATTTCAATAAGGTAGTTATTTGCATTGCGCGAAGGATGATCTGTTTTATTTCTCACTTGTTGGATTCTTGTCTCATGGGAAGCCCGAGAAATAAACGTTTTGTATCGGCCTTGTGCAAAAAAAGTTCAACAAATCAAGCTGTCGTGGTTACAATTACGACTATTACGACGTTTCGTCGGTTAACTCAGAGGTCTCTATGAAATTACTTACCGTTGCCGCAATGGCATTTACGCTGTTGGCAGGATCTGTTAATGCTGCCGAACAACTGAACGCATATTCCATCATGCCTGAAAAATATGCTTCTAAAGTTTTCGCAGAATTCACAAAAGATACAGGCATCAAAGTAAACTTCATGCGTTTCTCTTCAGGCGAAGCTCTGGCCCGTCTGAATGCAGAAAAGAAGAATCCTCAGGTTGACGTTATGCTCGGCGGACCTGCCGACACATACGCAGCCGGCGTTAAGGAAGGCATTTTCGAACAGTATCGTCCGAAAGACTCCGACGCAATTCCCGCTAACCTGCGCGATCCTCAGAATCACTGGACCGGCATCGGTATCATTCCTCTGTGCTTCTTAACGAACACCAAGTTCCTGGAAAAGAACAAGATGCACGCCCCGGAATCATGGAATGACCTCCTTGATCCGCGCTACAAAAACAACCTCCAGATGGCCGACGCTCGTACTTCCGGTACGGCAACAGAACGTATCTACTCCCTCGTGAAAGTCATGGGCGAAGATCCTGCCTTTGCTTATCAGAAGAAATTAAACGGCAACATCCAGATGTACACCAAGAGCGGTGCAGGCGGTGCGATGCCAATCGCTACCGGCCAGTGCGGCTCCGGCATCTTCTACATCGTTGATGCACTCGACATCCAGCAGCAGGGCTATCCCGTTGTAATTACCTATCCGAAGGACGGCGTCTCCTACGGTATTGAAGCAACCGGTATCGTCAAAGGCGCCAAGAACATGGACGCTGCCAAGAAGTTTGTCGACTGGGCTACAAGCAAGAAATTTGCTGACTTCATCGTTGCAAACAAGATCAACTACGTTCCGACTCGTTCCGACGTTAAGACAAGCAATCCGCTGCTTGATCTCTCCAAGATCAACATGAAAGACGTTGACGTGGCTTGGAAGGGCGAAAAACGTAAAGAATATACAAACCGCTGGATTAACGAAGTCATTAAGTAATTTTTCACTGTTTTAACGTGATTTAAAAAATGTGGGGTTCTGCTTGGCCAAGTCGAACCCCCGTTTCATTAGGAGTACTTAAATGACGAGCGGAACTAAGCAGCAGAGGGACCCGGTGACATTGCTCACCATTTGCGTCCTTTGGCTCGCCATGGGCGTATTCGTCCTGTACCCGATCGTTCGCCTCCTGGCAATGACTTTCATTGTCGACGGTCACCTGACATTTGAAAACCTATTGCCGTTCCTCGCCAATTGGTATGACCGTCGCGCCATTGTCAACAGCATCATTCTGGCGTGCGCTGTCGGTTTTGCCGGTACGATCATCGGATTTATTTTTGCCTTTGCGGTAACGCGTTTATCGCTGCCGAAGTGGCTTACTTTCTTTATCAGTGCAGTAACGCTTCTGCCGCTGATTTCTCCTCCTTTCACATCAAGTATTGCGCTGACGCTTTGCTTGGGGCCAAACGGCATCATCCTCACAGCCTTAGGCTTGGAAAACTTCAATTTCTTCGGCTTCTGGGGCACGTTTATTTCAGAAACGCTGACATACTTCCCCATTGCCTTTATGACGTTGTCGACGATTCTCATGAGAATCGACCCGAACTTAGAAGATGCGGCCTATTCTTTAGGTGCCTCTCCTTTCAACGTTTTCAAATCCGTCACCTTCCCCCTGTCGGTTCCGGGTTTAGCCAATGCCTTCCTGCTCGTGTTCTCCTGCTCTCTCGCGGACTTTGCAACACCGCTGGTTCTGGGCGGGCACTCCTTCCCTGTGCTGCCGACACAAGCCTATCTGCAGATTACGGGTATGTATGACTTCAAGGGCGGCGCTGCTTTGTCCTTCCTGCTCTTGATTCCGGCCTTGGCCGTATATGCTCTGCAGAATTTCTGGGTTAGCCGTAAGAGCTTCGTTACCGTCAGCGGTAAAGCAGGCGGCAGAAGTTCTATTAAGGGCCCCGGCGTTTTGATTTCCTCAATCGTCATCGGCACCGTTGCTTTCATTACGGCTTTTGTCCTTTATCTTTATGCCATCATTTTGGTGGGCTCAGTGGTAAAAGTTTGGGGCGTCGATAATTCACTGACGTTTGAAAACTACCATTACGTCTTCACTTTCGGCATGAAGGCCATTAAGGACACATTGCTGATTGCATGTATCGGCACGCCGCTCGGCGGTTTGCTCGCAGTTCTGATCGGTTATGTTTGCAAATGGCTCAAGATTCGCGGTCACAAGACTTTGGAAACCGTCTCCCTCTTGAACTATACATTGCCGGGTACTGTGGTCGGTATCGCCTACATCATTGCCTTTAACGACCAGCCCCTGGTTCTGACCGGCACGGTTTACATTCTTATCGCTGCTTACGTCTTCCGTTACTCTTCTGCGGGTATCCGTAACGTAATCGCAGCCCTGACGCAGATCGACCCGTCTATCGAAGAAGCTTCAACAAGCTTGGGCGCTTCCTCGGCCTACACGTTCAGGAAGATCACTGTGCCGCTGGTTCTTCCCGCGGTATTAACCGGTATGCGCTATTTGTTCATCCACTCGATGACAGCTATTAGTGCCACGATCTTCTTGGTCTCCGTAAACTGGACCTTGATTACAACACGTATTTTGGAATGTATGACTGAGCTGCAGTTTGCTCAGGCCTGCGCATTTTCTATCGTCTTAATTTTGATTGTCTTCGCCGCCTCTGCCTTTATGGCCTTAATGGCAAAAGTTCTTTGTCCGGTAGGCGATGCTTCCGGAGGACTTCGCTAAATGTCCGTATCTCTTACGCTTAAAAACATTTCTCGCAGCTACGTTAAAGACAACGAAAAGTTCTACGCTGTTCAAAACGTTAACCTTGAAGTCCAGCCCGGTGAATTTCTCACCTTCCTTGGGCCGTCCGGCTGCGGCAAGACCACGACTCTGAGAATGATTGCCGGCTTTGAAACACCGACCGAGGGTCAGATTCTTCTCGGAGACAAAGACGTCACGAAAATTCCTGCCAACGAACGCGGCATGGGCTTTGTGTTCCAAAACTACGCTTTGTTCCCGCACATGAAGATTTTCGACAACGTGGCCTATGGCTTACGTATCCGAAAAGAATCGAATGATGTGATCGCCAAGAAGGTCAAAGAGGCCCTTGCTATGGTCGGTTTGGAAAAAGCCGAACATCGCTATCCGAACCAGCTCTCCGGCGGCGAACAGCAGCGTGTGGCTTTGGCCCGTGTATTGGTTCTGAGACCTCAGTTAATTTTGATGGACGAACCGCTCTCAAACCTTGACGCCAAACTGCGTCTCCACATGAGAACCGAAATCCGCAGAATTCAGCAGGAACTGAAGCTCACCTGCCTCTATGTAACCCATGATCAAAAGGAAGCTTTGACAATGTCTGACCGCATCATGGTGATGAACAAGGGCAAGATTGAGCAGATCGGAACCCCGATGCATCTGTACGATGACCCGGCAACTCCGTTCGTTGCCGACTTTATCGGTCAGGCCAATCTGCTCTACGGCACACTCGTTTCCGTTGAGGACAAATACGGCATCGTTGATGTTGCGGGACGAAAGGTCAAAGCCCGTATGGGTGTCTTGAATCCGCCCAAGGTCGGAGGAAAAGCGCTACTCATCGTACGTCCGGAAAATCTGAATATCGGCGCTTCCGATAATTGTCTGGCTGTCAAACTGATCAACCGTCTTTTCGAAGGCGACCGCGTTGATTATCAATTTGAAGTCGTCAACGGTTTCAATCCGAAGCCCTATTCCATGTCCGTTCCTTTCCTCCCCGGAACTACATTACTTCCCGAGGGATCGACATTGGACGCCTCGTTTGTTCCGAACGCCGGCGTTCTCCTAAACGGTGAATAGACAGAACTAAAGCCGCAATAACTCAAGCCGCCTGCGAGAATCTCGAGGCGGTTTGTTTTTTCCTGAGAAAATTACTACCAACACCGAGGAGATTCCCAACATTTATCTCTACAATTGAATGAAATTATGGTGCACGCAACGGAATTTTTTATGAAAGTCCTCAGCCTATCTCTCACCGCCATCGTCTTGGCTTTTTCTTCCGCTGTGTCAGCATCGGACTTTGAAGAAGACAAACAATATATTGCATGCCGCAAATCAGCATCTACAGATCGTCAATTAATTGCTTGTCAGGAACGTCTGCTCGAGCGTCTCAATATGTCTATCGCCAAGGCACTCGATAGAAACATGACGCTGCTGACAGAAGGAGAAAAGCAAAAAGCTCTGCGCTATCAATCATAGTGGGAAAGCTGGCGTCAGAGCCATTGTGATTATTCCCTTCGTAAGCAAAATGATCAGCAGCATTTAAGTTTAGCTTGCTATTTGCAGGCGGCTCGTGATCGCTTGGATATGCCGGAAGGGCAAGAACTCGAAACCAACTCCAATTTCCGAGTCTGTTTGAGACGCGCAGGGAAGATTGAAAGCCATGAAATCCTCTGTCGCCAAGAAGAGTACCAAAGACTGGAACAAATTTTGTTCGGCACAGTTCAAGCTGCACAAAACTTAAGCCCGCAGCCAAAGAAAGTGCTGGAAGAACAGCTTCTGTGGGAAAAAGATCTCGCTAAAAAATGCAAACGCACAGCCTTTGCCTCCATAGAACAAGCGGCTAACAACTACAAATGCCTTTGCGATGAAATCAATAAACGCATACGCCAATTGATTCATAAATAACCTGTGTACAACAGCAAGAAAACAAATACCCGGGATCAAATTCTCGGGTATTCTTATTTTGTAGTCTTGCCGGTTAGTCTCCGGAATCCTGTGTCCGGATAAATTGATCGTCCTTCGTGAAATAAAGTTTCTGTGTCATTTGGATACTTACCCAAGTCACGATAGCGGCTGTTGCGGCGATGGAGAAGCAGATCAGTAATTGATATCGAACTGCGATTAAAGGAGATTCACCTGCCAAAATCTGACCGCTCATCATGCCCGGAAGCGCCACAATACCTAAAACCATCAGCATATTAATCGCCGGCAGCATGGCAGCCGAAGCCGAAAGCTGAACAGTTTTAAGCACCGCTTGCTGCTGCGTTGCACCCAAAGCCAGCAGCGTCTCAATCTCACCCGCGCGTAAGTCGAGTTCACTTCTAAAACGTTCAACACCTAAGGCAGCTGAGTTCATCGCATTGGTCACAATCATTCCGGCCAACGGAACTAAATACCGGCCTTCCCAAAGCGGAGTAGGACGAATTACAACAAATTCGAGATAAGAGACCGTTAAACCGGCACCCAAAAAGATCGCGGCAAACAGGATGAAACGATACTTCCGGCGGCTTTTCTCATTCTGAAGTCCGCCAAGCCGTTTTAAAGCTGCTTGTGATGCTGCACCCATCATGAATAGAATTAGCGCAGCCAGTATCCAAGGATCCGACTGTCGGAAAGCCCACAGGAGGATGTACCCGACAGCAACCAATTGAACGGTCCCTCTCACGACACCGATAATTAACGGCTTTGACAGGCATAGCTTGTATTTCCAAGATAAAAACAGAGCTATCCCGACAGGCAGTAAACCGATGCCCATTTGTAAGAGTGATATGTCGTTTGATCCGCTAATTGCCATCTTTTCCTCCTTAAGCCTCTAATTTTTTCGTGCTTTATGTGGCTTCAATCCGAATAACCCATTCTACGAATCGACCCGCTCTATGGCGGGTCTTTCAACTCAAAGTCGGCATGTGTGAACACTGTGAACATGTTCACACTTAAGTTTTCACTTCGAGAATGTTTCTCTGAAGGCTCCTTCTACGGCGGATTTATCAGCTCGATAAGTTCCTTGGACCATACCATCGCGTCCGCCGCCCCGACCGTTAAGCTGTCCGTTCAGAGACTTGCTGATTTTCGTAAGTTCAGGATCGGAAGATGCGATTACGTAGTTAAATCCGCCGTCAATCGAACTAAAAACACCGACAGCATCGCTCGGGAATTTTTCTTTCAGCATACCGGCAAAGTGCTTTAGTTCAAACGGCGTTAAATCTTCTTCGAAAACTGTGACAACTCCGTTTTCCGGCTTGAGACCGGCTGCGACAAACTGAAGGTATCGATCCGTTCTCTGTGCGGTTTTTTGATCCTTCGCCTTTCCTTCTTCGATAAAGTTTTCCGCAGCCTTTGCAATTTCATTCGGTTTTGCGGAGAACAATGCGGAAACTTTGGCAATCTCCTTTACTCTCCAGTCGTAATCCCGCCTGGCGCGTTCGCCGGCAACAAATCGAACCCGTGTACCGCCGCGGTGCTTAGAAGCATCCAAAATCTTGAACATTCCGATTTCTCCGGAACGACGAACATGCGTCCCGCAGCAGGCACAGCGATCGCAGCCGGGAACCGTCACAATCCTCACCACTCCGTGCAGTTCTTTTTTGCTGCGGTATTCCATTGCTTGAAGGACTTCTTCACTCGGAAATTCAATCTTCAGATCAATGTTCTGAGTGATGGCCTGATTCACCAGTTTTTCCAGCTCGGAGATCGCTTCCATCGGAATTTCTCCGCTGAAATCAACGGTAATATCATCCGGATCCATATGGAATCCGACGTTTTCAAATTTATATTTTTGATGAACGAGGCCGGAGAAAATATGTTCGCAGGTATGATTCTGCATATTGTCAAAACGGCGGTCCCAGTCGAGCTTTCCAGTAACGGTTGAACCGACTTCCAACGGCTTGTCTGTATAGTGAACGACCTCAGAGCCGATCCTCTTTACAAAGGTAACCTTGGCGTCTCCTAAAGTCCCTTCGTCCGATGGCTGTCCGCCCCCTTCCGGGTAAAAAGCCGTGTCGCTGAGGACAACCTCAAAGCCCTTCTTTCCCTCACGACAGGCGGTGACAGTTGCTGAAAATTCTCTTGCGTACGGATCACGATAAAACAGTTCCTGCATCGTTTCCATTGATTATCTCCACTGCTTTTATTTGACTGCAAAAATTATAGGCAGTCAGAAGAGAAGAAACCGTCTTACACAGAGCATTTCTCTCTTCCGTCTTTGTTCTCACTTTCGGGACCTACATAAAAATTGAGGAATAAAACTTCTATCTGCTACCTATAATGAAAGAGTGATGAGAAGGGTCAGATTCCGGAAGATGATTGCATCAAAAGACAAATTCCATTTTTGGGTCGGCATGACCATTGTGATCGTGATCGCGATATTCATCGGTCTGCTCTGCACTGTATTTACGCCCAATTATTTCCGACCGAAAACGGTCGTTGAAACCTATTTCACGGAATCTGTCAACGGACTTTCCCCGGGAGCTCCCGTTAAGTTCAAGGGCATCGACATTGGAAAAGTCACCGACATTTCATTATCCAGCAAGGTCTATCCGGAACATCACATCGGGCTATTCTCCCCTGACTCCTCTGTCGCTGTTGTGCGCATGATCGTGTATTTGGATGAAGATCAGCTCAAAAAACAGCTTCCCTCCCTCATCCAAAACGGATTACGGTTTCAAACGGAACTGGCAGGCGTCACGGGAACTATTTATCTTGCGGCGAATTTTTTTAATCCCACGCTTTATCCTCCCGAAATTAAAGACGTGCCGTGGAAGCCGAGATACCTTTATGTTCCGGCCACGATCAGCTTAACAAATGAAATTCTGGAAAACATCCAGAACTTCCTTGCCACACTGCAAAATTTGAAAGCAAAGATAGACGATGTGACACCCGGAGCAGTGAAGAGCCAAACTACAAAAGAACTGCTCACCACACTTAACCATACCGTAAGTATGCTGGACCCTGACAAACTGCGTGCTCTGCTTTCTAACGCGGAAAACTACATTAATTCCAGCCACGCAATTCTTTCGAAAGTAGATGTCGCCCGGATTAACTCTTTACTTTCCCAACTCTCGGGCACGACAGCAAAACTGAACGAAACCTTGAAGGAAACGAAAGGATCCGGCCTTGTAACGCAGTTGAATAAAACAATTTCAAGCGCCGACCAGGCCATTGTGGACAATCGCTACAACATTCGGGAGCTCATTCTCAATCTGAAGGATATTTCGGACAATCTCAAGATTTTGTCTGAGAATTTAGAGCAGGATCCGAACTTCTTAACGCCGCGCACACATCATCCGTCTCCGATCGGATCCGGCAAATAAGTTCTGTCATCTCCGTCAGCAGGTTTTGTCGAAAATTACGTCGCCAAAAATAAACCAGGGAGCCGAAGCTCCCTGAAAATTCTTTTCTAATTGATCAAACAATTAGAAGGTATGAGTCATACCGATTGTGGCATTCCAGCCGCGAAGGTCGTCCGTGTTGTGCTTCAGTGCCTTTCCGGCTGTACCCCAAGCTGCCTGGGTGTACATCAAAGTACGTTTAGAGAAGTGATAGAAGTAAGCTGCTCCGACGGAGAAGGAGTTGAACTTATCTTCTAAGCCGTCTTCAGATGCATTCTTATTCTTGCCGAAGGCAAACTGAGACTGAAGCATCACTTCGCCGCCTAAAGCGTTAGTGGAAGCAGACAAAGCAAAGGCGTGGTAATCGTTGGCCTTTCCATTGTTGTACTTGTCTTCCAGTTTTTTACCTGCTTCTGTCTTTGTATCAAATCCTACGAATCCGGGCAGGGGAGCATGAATAGCGTATTCATATGCACCGTACAGTTTGAAAGCACCGAAATCATAAGAAGCACCAAGGTTCAGCAACTGAGTTGTCTTGTTCTTGTCTTCTTTTCCTTTGTAGTCCAGAGCTTCGTAGATTAAATCAAAGTTCAGGGGGCCGTTGCCGTAAGTCAGGCCGGCACCATAGTAATGCTGGTTATAAGACCATTTGTTTTCGTCACCTTCACGACCATTGGAATACATGAAGGAGCCTTGGAAGCCGTTGTATTCAGGAGTCACGTAAACGATGGAGTTGTCATATCTGTCTGTCAGATAGAAGGCGCTGTACATGCTGCCGATCGTCTGGAAAGAAGTTGTGTAAGGTGTACCGCCTAAGATGGAATATGTACCGCAGTCAGAAGACAGTCCGCCAAAACGGCCGAAAGCAACTGTACCCCAGTTGCCAGAAACACCGAGAGCAGCTTCACGGCTAAAGGCTTTTCCTTCGGCAGCTTCGTTGCCGTTGCTTAATTTATAACCTTGTTCCAGTTTGAAGAAAACGGAGTTGCCGCTGCCGAGGTCTTCAGAACCCTTGATACCCCAGCGGTTGCCCATCCAGTTGCCGTTAGACATCTGAACTTTGGTGTCACCTCCGTGGACCTTACTGACCGTAACACCGGCGTCGAGGACGCCATACAAAGTTACATCGGTCGCAGCTGTTGCGTAGGAAGTAGCAGCAAGAAGAGCCGCTGCTAAAAGTGTCTTTTTCATTGTGAATCCTAGAGAAGTAAGTTAACAACGCTTTTATCTTATAAATAAATGTTTCCAAATTTGGCTTTGTCAATAGTTTTTTCAACTGCAAAAGAGAAAAACTGCATTGTTAATTTCAAAAAACAGGATTTTAGAGGTGTAATGTTTTAGAAAAATATAAACTTTCATGCCCTAAAAAGATTTGTCCGACCACAAGCCTCTAAAAGAAAATAATAGAGCCCTCTCCTTTTGTGAAAATTTCCTCCATCATTGTGAAATTTTCAGAATTTATTTCCTTGATAACTAGGGAAAACTCCAACACAAATTGCATCTTTTATTGAATTTTGAGGCCCTCAATTGTTTTATTCTGTTTCCGTTGATTCATTTTTTTACTATTACAGGAGTACCTCATGTCCTCAGAAACTTTAACTGCTTCGACAGGCATTCAAGCCCAAGAAGCGGAAGAAGCCGAAAAAGTAGGTGTAGGCGCATATATCTCACTTTTCTTTGCCGTCTGCTTCTTTTCCGGTGTCTTCTACAAAATGCCCGATGCCTATCGCTGGCTCGGAGCCTTCGACTTTACAACCCTGAACGGCAAATTCGGATCCGTGTCCGGCGCTGCAACTTTCGTCGGCAAAGGCGGTCTCAGCACACGTGCCGGCTTCCTCTTTGCTCTTTCTTTGGTTCCCGGCGTTATGCTGGCTTTGGGTCTGCTTGAAGTGCTTTCTCACTACGGCGCTTTGAAAGCTGCTCAAAAGTTAATGACTCCGCTGCTTCGTCCGATCCTCGGCGTCCCCGGCATTACCGGTTTGGCCCTCATTACTGACCTTCAGAGTACCGACGCAGGTGCTGCTCTGACAAAAGGTCTGGTCGACTCGGAAAGATCACTAAAGAGAACTTGATCGTTATTGCCGGCTGGCAGTATGCAGGTGCCGGTTTGATTAACAACTACTTCTCTATTGCTTCTGCCCTTTTCATGGCCTTCCTGGTTCCGGTTTGGATTCCGCTGGTTGTGATGTTCTGCCTCAAGTTTGTCGGCGGCGTGTTTGTCCGCTTCTGCCTCAAGACTCTCTATAAGAAGGATTTCGAAAATGCCTAATGCAACAGCAACACAAGTCAAAAAGAGCAACAATCCTTTTGATATTTTCATCACTGGTCTCAGAAAAGGCTTTAACGTCGCGATCAACAACCTGATGCCGAACGTGCTGATGGCCTTCGTTCTGGCATACATCCTTGACCTTTTCGGTGTGATGTCCTTCTTAGGCAAAGTCTGCGGCCCGGTCATGAGCATCTTTGATCTTCCCGGCCAAGCTATTACCGTTCTTTGCGCAACTTGGCTGTCCTGCGGCGCAGGCGTCGGTGTTGCAGCCAGCCTGCTTGCCAGCGGCACACTCAATGCACATGACATCACAATCCTCTCTCCGGCACTCCTCCTGATGGCTTCTCAAATTCAGTACATGGGTCGCCTCCTCGGTGTTGCCGACGTTCCTAAAAAATACTGGCCGATGCTCATGTTCAACAGCATTTTGATGGCTTCCATCGGCATGCTCATCATGCGATTCATTGTCTAGTAGAAAATCTTACCCATAGGCGTCCTTAAAAGACGTTTTTAGACCCACCTCCCGCTCCTCGGTTTCAATTCGGAGCGGGCTTTTTTTGCTTTCCAGATAAAGGGTCCCGTTCAATCAGCCTCTCTCCCATTCGCGGATCAAACTCTCTCAGACCTTCCAACACTTTGTTTTGTCGCTCCAACTTCTACCGCTCAACCAAGTCGATCAATTAAGAAATAACTCGGCAATAGGCAGAAAATCTCTGAGATCCAACGGTTACTTTCTTCGATCTTGTCTCTAAAAAACAACAAAGAATTTCGAGCCTGTTAAACATGAATACGAATTTTCATCTTATGAAACGCAGCTTTTGCAATATGTAAAGAAGAATTTATTTTGTCAGTATTAACACCTAATTTAGGAATTTATTTTCATATTTTCATCTTTTTATGATTTTTTGTGTCATTATTAACCCGTAAGAATTAATAATTTTTCAATCGGAGATGTCTCATGAACATTCTTATTAAAGAAACAGGTGAACTTCGCTCTCTTTCGTTCATTGATTGGCACGACGGTCAGGAATACACAGAACAACTGATCTCAGCCTCCGGAGAAGACTGCAACTTCCTCTTTGATCAAGACGGTGAAGTTTTTATGACTGATGCGCCTACTTTTAGCAAGTGGAACGCCTTCTTTAGAAGTCACTGCGATGTCGATTCTGCCTGTTCTGCCCTCGGTCTGAAACCGATTTCTAAAGCAGAATACGACCCCTTCGTACACCTCTAAAATCTTTATCGGCTGTCTCTCAAGGTTGGGCTCAGACCCAACCTTTTTTGTTCTCAAAACTGGTAACAAGCTACTTCTGAAAGTGTCTTTGAGGGCCAAGCCCAAGTCTTCTGAATGTACAATCGAGGGTCGCACGTTTTTTTAGTTTGAAGAAAAACTCTTTTAAATCTTAAGGTTACATTAACAAATGGGCATTGAAATAGATCTCGAGCGCGATTCATTATTAGAAGAAGTCTCGCGTAAACGCCTTCGCGAAAGTTATATGAAGGAAGAAGAGCAAAGCCCGCAGGAACGCTTTGCAACAGTAGCAGAAACATTCGCAAGTAACCCTGCTCATGCTCAGCGTATTTACGATTACGCCTCTAAGCATTGGCTTTCCTTCTCGACCCCTATCCTTTCTTTCGGCAGAAGCAAGAAAGGACTCCCTATCAGCTGCTTTGAAGTTTATATGCAAGACACAGCTGAGGGTCTCGTTAATACACTTTCCGAAGTCAACTGGCTCTCCATGCTCGGAGGCGGTGTCGGCATTCATGTAGATATTAGAAGCGCGGACGACAAATCTGTCGGCGTGATGCCTCACTTAAAAATCTATGATGCGGCTTGCCTGGCCTACCGTCAGGGAAGAACACGCCGAGGATCTTATGCTGCTTTCCTTGATGTTGATCATCCCGACATCATTCAATTTTTGGAAATGCGTAAGCCGACCGGAGACCAGAACTTGAGAACGCTCAACCTGCATCACGGTGTAAACATCTCCGACAAATTCATGCGTTTAATTGAAAAGAGCATGGTTGATGCTGACGCGGACGGCTCTTGGGAACTTCGGGACCCTCATTCCCACCGTGTTGTTGAAGTGGTATCTGCCAGAGATATTTGGCAGCGTATTCTTGAACTCAGAATGCAGACCGGTGAGCCTTACATTGTCTTTATTGATGCAGCAAACCGAGCCCTTCCCTCTTGGCTCAGCGACAAGGGCTTAAAAATTCACGGCTCCAATCTTTGTACAGAAATCTTTTTGCCGACAAGCGAAAAGAGAACGGCCGTTTGCTGTCTTTCCTCCCTGAACCTCGAATATTTTGATCATTGGAATACCAATGAACAATTTATTCCTGATGTCATGGAGTTCTTGGATAACGTTCTCCAATACTTTATTGACAACGCTCCTGACTCTGTTGAAAGAGCTCGCTACTCTGCCCTGCGTGAAAGATCTATTGGTATCGGTGCATTAGGCTTCCATGCATATCTACAGTCAAAACGGATTCCTATTGAATCCGTTTTAGCAAAGTCTATTAATTACCGCATGTTCTCCCATATTAGAGAAGAGTGCGCTCGCGGTGATGAGATTCTTTGCGAAAAGCGCGGTCCGTGTCCGGATGCGAAAGACGCCGGCATTCCGAGACGCTTCTCTCATTGGAACGCAATTGCTCCGAATGCTTCCTCCAGTTTGATCATGGGAGCCACATCTCCTTCGATCGAACCGATCCGTGCAAATATTTATCGTCAGGACACGCTTTCCGGTGCTCATATTATTAAGAACAAGATGTTGATTCCTGTTCTTGAAGAGTACGGATTAAATACGGATGAAGTTTGGACTAGCATCACCGCTCACGACGGTTCCGTTCAGCATTTGGAAGCCTTGCCGCAGGTAATTCGAGATGTTTTCAAAACCGCCCAGGAAATCGACCAGCGCTGGCTGATTGATCTTGCTGCTGACCGTCAGGAATTTATTGACCAAGGTCAATCTTTGAATCTCTTCTTCCCGGCTGATGTTTCTATCGCTTATCTCCATGCCTGTCACTTCCTGGCATGGAAGGTTGGTTTGAAGAGCCTTTACTACTGTCGAAGCGACAAACTCCGCAAAGCCGATAAGTTAGGTGAAAAAGTTGAAAGACATCGTCTTGAAGAGTCCATCAACATGCGCGAAGTTCTCGAGAATTCAAGCTGTCTTGCCTGCGAAGGATGAGCAATGAAATCAAGTTTGACAAAAAGCCGGAATTACTACAAACCCTTCTCTTATCCATGGGCCTATGATGCATTCATGGCCAGTGAGCAAATGCACTGGCTATGGACAGAAGTCCCGATGATCGAAGACATCAAGGATTGGAAGAATGTTCTGACTGATGGAGAAAGAGACTTTCTGACAAAAGTCTTCCGTTTCTTCACACAAGGCGACATTGACGTTAGCTCTGCCTACGTCAATACCTACCTGCCCTTCTTCCCGACACCTGAGATTCGTATGATGCTCTCGAGCTTTGCTGCTCGTGAAGCAGTGCATATCGCCGCTTATTCTCATTTGATTGAGACCATCGGTATGCCGGAAACCGTTTACAACGAGTTCCTGCAGTACGAAGCTATGGCAGAAAAGCACGATTTCTTCCACGGTCTCGCTGAAGACCAGCAGGAAAACATCGCTGTGAAAATGGCTGCTTTCTCTGCCTTTACGGAGGGCATGCAGTTGTTCTCAAGTTTTGTGATGCTCCTTAACTTCACAAGAAACGGAACCATGAAAGGCATGGGACAGATCATCGCCTGGTCCATCAATGATGAAACGCTGCACACAGAAAGCATGATCCGTTTATTCCGTGAATACATTATTGAGAACCCGGAACTTTGGACAGACTCTTTGAAAAAGCGTATTTATGACATCGCCGAGAAAATGATTGAGCTGGAAGATGCCTTCATCGACCTCGCTTTCGGCGTCAATGACATGAGCAAACAGAATCTGTCTCCCGCAGATGTGAAAGCCTACATTCGCTGGATCTGCGACCGCAGACTTGCCGCGATGGGCATGAAAGAGATTTTCAAGGTAAATGTCAATCCTCTGCCTTGGGTTGACTCCATGCTTGGCGTAACGCATACCAACTTCTTTGAGAATCGTGTTGTCGACTATGCCAAGGGAGCTTTGAGCGGCTCTTGGGGAGATGTTTGGGGACAAGCAGGAACAAAATAATCCCACAGACAACAATCGTTCCAATTGAAAAGGGGCTAATGGCTAGCCATTGAATATCTAATCAAACCTATACATACTCAGCTTCCTTTGGAGGGTGAGTATGAAAGAGCTGCAGAATTTAATGTCTATCGGAGATGTTGCCAAATCATTTGGCGTTTGTGTTGCAACCGTAAGGCGGTGGTGCAAAAACGGCAAATTCTCGCGAGTCATCAGAACAATCGGAAATCAAAGGCGTTTTGATCCTGATGAAGTTCATGAAATACTTCATCCGAACCTCGACAAAAGGATCATGGTCGGGTATGCAAGAGTCTCAAGCTATGACCAGCGCTCGGACTTGGCAGCCCAAGCCGAAAGACTCAGTCACTACGGATGTCAGTTGGTAATCAAAGACCTCGGAAGCGGGCTCAATTGCAAAAAGCCGGGGCTCAAGCGTTTATTGAGACTGCTTTTACTTCATCGTATCGGCACGTTGGTTCTTACTCACGACGATCGACTCCTCCGATTCGGTACCGAATTGATTTATTACATCGCTCACTACATGGGCACTCGCGTAGTCATCCTTGATGAACCGGAACAGCAGTCTTTCGAAACGGAACTCGTCAAGGACGTTATTACTCTGATGACTGTCTTCTGCGCCCGTCTCTACGGAAAAAGATCATGGAAAAATAAGGTTAAGGAAAATACGGGTATAAAAAGCCTAAGTTTTCGTTAAAATCAAATTATTACTTTATTTTTTACCCCTAAATGCCTAGCCTTGAACGAACACTCGTGCGTCAGTTTGAGATGCCCGGTGAGACTGACAGAGTTTCACTGGATCGGATGTGTTCGTCATATGGTTTTGTGGCTTCCAAATTCCTCTTTGCCTTTCAAACCAGAGAACTTCGAGGCGAGGTAAGGGACTTCCGCGCTTTTCGAAACAGGCTGGTCGCTGCTCTTGGTAAGAAGCCGGTTGAATTTAATCACAAACTCGCAGACTTGCGAACAAACGGCAAAGCGGCGGAGGCAAGTCTGCTTACTTTGCTCCGGGAAATTAAAGAGACGTCAGGACCTCACCTGCAGGCTCGTCACTGGAAACTGGCTTTGGAAGAAACATCCAAGATGGCAATGACGCATTGGAAGAGCGTCATTGCAGAAGCTAAAAAGAACCTTGCGCATACGTTAAAGCGTTTTAACGATCAGGATCGTCATTACGCGTGCTGGCTGCTTTGCGGCATAAACCGTCAGTTTTTTGAACTGTTAGACGGAAGAATCCCGGTTCCGAATCCCGAAGTATCTTTCGATCGAAACTATTGTCTCAGCTACGATCGGACGCTTTCTCCAAAGACACTTCGATCAATCGCAGGAATTGTCAGGCGGACCGTAAATAGAGTGCGAAGAGAAAGCGTTT
>CDZC01015951.1_pt1 | contig 38145 bp, 48 predicted proteins | sample 557371 | NCBI WGS metagenome assembly CDZC01 (sample SAMEA3182085, study PRJEB8094) | gut metagenome | biome: human; feature: gut; material: Stool; isolation source: human stools | place: Canada | collected 2013-01-21
GCGCTGATGAGCCGTCCTAAACTTCTGCTGCTGGATGAACCCAGCCTCGGCCTCGCGCCAATCGTGGTTAAACAGATCTTCCAGACGCTGCGCGAGCTGGCCCGTAACGGAATGACAATTTTTCTGGTCGAGCAGAATGCGCACCACGCGCTGAAGTTGTCCGACCACGGTTATGTGATGGTTAACGGCCAGATTCGGTTAAGCGGCAGCGGCGAGGCGTTGCTGAAGGATCCGGAGGTGAGGAAGGCGTACCTGGGTGGCGTGTGAAACGAAAAGGCCATAGTGAGAAAAACTCACAGTGATTGCCATTATTAATCGTTTTTCTGATGCGACCGTATTCAAATATCATCCTCACGACCCGCCTTTGCGCGGGCCGAGAAACGTTCAGCCGCAAACTGAATAATAATGATAAGAGGATCCGGGGCAAACATGACACTTGATGCGTTATATCAGTTAATGAAAACTGTATTACCACCTGACAGCGATTCAGCCAATGATTTACAGGATTTTATGGCCATGCTTATGGCGACGAAACATCACTCAGAGGCTCTGTCACCGTTTTCGCAGCGCGTGTACATGCTGTCCGTTGCCCATCGCGACCCTAAGCAAGCGGCTGCGCTGATTTCAGCCTGTCATCCTGAAGCAGGAAAGCCCCTTCCTCTGCTCGACTTTTCCGGCTGGCCGCACGTGCGTTACGCCACGTCGGGTGAATTTCAGACGCCCGAGTCCGAGGCATATTTTCACAAGATTACGTCTGCCGCCACGATATTACGCGCGGCAATCATCGAGGCTGAGCAGCAAAAAAATACCCCTGCTTTTTATATTCTGGATAAGGTGCTCAGCCTGAACAGCGCTTTACCAGAACGCTATAAAAAGATGGCAAACATCTCTTACTCATAACGGTATTAATACACCCGGCTTTCATCGTATTCCAGATAAAGAATATCCAGAGCCGGAACGACCGGGGTATGGTTTTGCAGCCAGGCCAGAAGATGCTGAATGCTCTGTCTTTTGAGTGAATTTTTTGGCCAGACGAGGTAGTAGCCATCCCCCGTCGCGATAGCTTCCCTGAAAGGCAGGCCCAGCAGGCCACTTTTCAGGGCATCAAGCGTGAGATGCAGGTCGGCGATAGCGATGCCGTGCCCGTTCATCGCGGCAATACTCCCCTGTTCAAGGGTGTCAAACACCATACCGCTGCTCATATCGAGCCCCGGGAACAATCCTGTTCTTCGCAGCCAGCGTCGCCAGTCCCGTCTGTCCGGTGAAGGATGTATCAGATCGCATTGCGGAAGCCGCTGCCGTGCCGGTTCGATAAGTGATGGGGTACAAACCGGGATAAGCCATTCATGAAAAAGCAGCTGGCTTTCCGTTGTGTCACCAAAACGCCCATTGCCGAGAAGAATGGCGCAGTCGTAGGGCTCAAGATTGAAATCAACGGTGTCAATGTCCATCCAGACGCTGGCAATCTCAACCTGTGGTTTTGCATGGTTGTTGCGAAAAGATCGCAGCACGTCGAGAAGCCATCTCATGGTCAGGGTGCTGGGCGCTTTTAACCGCAGCAGGTGGTTTTCACTGCGAAATACCCGGCAGGCCCATTCAATGCTCGTGAAGCTTTCGTTCAGCTGCCCGGCAAGCACTCGCCCGGCTTCAGTGACCTCCACGCGAGGACCTTGCCTTTTGAAAAGCTCGCAGTCGAACCACAGTTCAAGGGTACGAACATGTCTGCTGACTGCGCCCGGTGTAATATTGAGCGTTTCAGCGGCTTTACTGAAGGAGTTCAACCGCGCAGCAACTTCAAACGCACGCAGTGCATACAATGGCGGTAAAGACATAGCGTCCCTTAAATGAGGTGATGGCATGGGGAATCAGGATCGCAAACCTGCAAATCTTCACACTGCAAATCGCGCCCGCTACACGATAGCATAATGGGTATCTGTTTAATTCCGTTGAAAAGGATCGTTGTTTTATTACGTGAGGGTCAGAAATGAAGGTTGTTGATTAGCAGAATGTCAGGCACAAAAAAACCACCTTTCGGTGGTTTCACGACACTGCTTATTGCTTTGATTATTCTGCTTTTTCCCATGGTAGCCGGAGTGGGACTTGAACCCACACAGCGCGAACGCCGAGGGATTTTAAATTGGTTGTTAAAACAAATAAAATCAATGGCTTATGATTTTTTTCCGAACATACAGCAAAGCTCCAACAGTTTAAATACATACACTTACAAACTAGTTTCTATCAATCTTCGGAATGGTTATTGAATAAAAATGCGCTAATCCGTTGCCTTGTACCACGCCTGCCAGCGATAAATATTTGTCCTCAGTTCCCGCACGCATTCCATCGTCTGAGTATCTGCCTGCAGGTCTTCGTCACTATCCCGCCCCGCGTCACTTGCCTTGCACGGTGGGTTCATCAAATCCTGGGATATTGTTGGCCGCATCGATTGCTCGCTGCCGCAGCTGCACAGCGTGATCGTCAAAATCGCACTTAATATGATTCGGGTCGTTAACATATTTCACCACGTCTCGGTAAATGATCCGGTAAATCACTTTACCCTCTGCACTGGCCGCCGCCGCTTTCTGCTCGCCGATGGCGACGGCTTTCTCAGCTTTCTTCTGCTTCGCTTTTGCCTGGCTGTTAACGTGCTCGCTGTGCGCATACCACCCTTTGAGGTAACCTACATAAAAGGTACCGACAAAAAACGCCAGCAGAACGGCCAGCGCTAACAGCTTTGCTTTTATCGTCACTGGTCTATCCCCCAGCACGCTAACGCGCTTTCCTGATCCCGGCGCTCAACCTGACCATAGCAGCCATTCTTCTGGCCTTTGGTCAGTCTACAGTCACGGCCACCGTCTTTAATCCACCAGCGGATAGCTTCGCATGCCCCTTTCCGATCACCGGCATTGATGCGTTTATAGAACGTTGACGGGAAGCATTTGCCGGGTCCGATGTTGTACGGACAGAAGGATGCGATACCGGCTTTCTGCGGTTCGGTCAGAGGAACTTTGATATTGCGGTTTACCCATGCCAGCGCTTTATCGCGCTCGATGGCGTTTACCTGATCGCATTTAGCCTGTGTAAGCTTCATGCCCTGCACCACCGGTCTGCCATCCACCATCGTGGCGCCACGGCAAATCGTCCAGATGCCGCCACCGTCTTTGTACGCGGTTAGGCTGTTTCCCTCTTTCTCATTCAGGAACTGGTCAAGAATGACAGATGCTGGCGCGCCAGCGAGCACCAGCCCCAGAACAGCAGCACTTAGTTTCGACCTGTTATTCATGATTGGATCTCCGTCTCGGCCATAACGCGCTGTACCTTCGCGACGACTTCATCGGTCTGGTCGATACTGTGGGAATCTGAGCGGCTAAGATATTCGATAACCGCACGTGTACGCTGGCGGTCTAACGCCAGACGCTCCGCTGATGCGTGGCGATCGGCTTTAATCTTTGCCCTGCGGTCAAGCCAGCCAAGCAGGGAAAGAAGGAAGCCGAGAACGGCCAGGACAAGATAGGTAAGGTCTAACGTCGTAATTCCGAGATAAGCAGCAATCGTCGTGATACCGTTACCGAACCATGACAACCAGTTATTTTGTGGATTCATCCTCATGCCTTACCCCCGCGGGGTCCACTTTTGATAGCGGTGAGGGTAAGACGCTCACCCGGTCGGAATCCCGACTATATTGTGGAGGTCGATTCAGGCAACCACTGATGGTAAACTCTCTCCAATCCTTAAAAAACCTCGAAAGACCTGGGTTTATCGTGGCTGTTAAGAGGCGACGAACTGTTAATTAAATCGAAAAGGCAATGTCTATGGTGGAATCAATTTCTAATAACTTTGTGAGATTTGCAGCCTTACTGAGCGCTATAGGATTAATAAAAAGGCATAGTGAAGGCAATAGCGTAATGAATTTGATAGAGATTGTCATGATAGCTATGTGGCTGCAAATGGATTACGGAAAAATTTTATCTTTATTAAAAAAATCACATTGAAATCATGGTTAATATGAAAACAGAAAAACTTAATGGAATTGAGGCGCTAAGGGGTATCGCTGCCTTGGTTGTTGCACTTGGTCATAACCGGGGACTATTTGGACAGGTAGATCCTGGGTCCTTTATGGATAGAATCACGGCAAATGCTATATTTGGCGTTGAAGTTTTCTTCATAATTAGCGGTTTTATAATCTGCTATTCTACCAGAAACATAAAGGCGCCATCACTAAGAAATACATCCGCCTTTCTTATTAAAAGATTTTTCCGCATATACCCGGTATATTTTGTAATACTATCCATATACGTACTGCTTTTTTATAAGAATTTGTATACAGGAATCCATGCAGGTGGAGAACTGACTATACATAACATTATAAAGTCTATTTTCCTAATACCGCTGGATTGGAACTCATTACCACCTTACTATGGATGGGGAACTATAATCGTTTCGTGGTCACTTGGGTATGAGCTGTATTTTTATTTTGTATTTGCAATTTCCATGACAATAAGTATTAAATACAGGGCTATTATTTCATCATTAATATTGATAGCAGTCAGTATTTCTTTATCTTTGGCATTAAGCGATAACATTATAATTGATGCGCAAAAATATTATTTCCAGGGAGGTTTTTTACTCTCTCATTTTGGATTTATAGGAAACCCAATTGTCTTTGATTTTATACTTGGAATGTTGATTTCACATATCACTCCTTATATTGACAGATTAAATATTAACAATGACATAGTTAACAGTTTCGCCATAGCATTCCTTGGCCTGTCATTCGTGTTTTGGTTGAATGGTATGTCAGAAGGTCATGGTATAACAAGATCTGCCTATATAGCATTCACTATAGTTATTTGCGTAATCACTCTTGAAAAGCACTCAATTATAAAATTCAGCAATGCCCTTACATCATTAGGCGCAATATCATACTCACTTTATTTGATACATGTGCCCGTAATAAAGTTTATAGAACTATATGGTCAACTTATTGGCTTAAACACTAATGTTAGATCGCTTGCACTGTATATATCGTCAATTACAATATCAATATGCCTTGCTTATATAATATATAACGCAATTGAAAAACCATTCATTAATACAGGCGCAAAACTAGCAAGGCGGATTTCTAAATAACGTAAGGGCGTCTCACGACGCCTTATTTTTATACGTTTGTCCCGTCAGCCCTCTGCCAGTTACCAGATGTTGCATTCCAGTAGATTGGAAGCCCCAATGTTGTATCGAAATAGGTGAACCCCATTCCAACACCTGTCGGCCTTGATGAGGTGGATCCGCTATAAAATGTGTCTGGAACTCCACGGCAAGCTAACACTCTATTTTTTGAACCCGGGTTTGTATTAATGTATATCTTTGTTGTCTGATCGTCATCTAGCTGAATACCCATTAGCGTAATATCAGTACAGCTAGCTGCTGGATCAGTAAATCCAATAGGCTGTACGTAATAACCACCATATGAGTACGATGTCCCCATGGCTCCTCCAGATACTGTGGATTGCTTGCTGTTGCTTAGTGACATTCCTCCGGTTTTATTCCCATTTAAAATGTTTCCTCCAAAGTTACATTGAAACAGATTTAGGGCCCTAAGACCAAATGCGCCGCAATACGTAATCACATTATCTGAGAAGGTTCCAGAAACGCTGTTAGTTATTAAAACTCCGTCTTTTCCAAGGTCTCTACCAGCAGAGATGAGATTTCCAGTTATAGTGAAATAAGCAAGTCTGTCAAGGTCTAATGCAGATCCACGAATTGCATCCATAACACAATGATTAATATGTATAGGGAATCCGTATGTTTTATCGCCAGGCAGTAACCCTGGCGCTGTGTATCTCTGGCGAACAACAAATTCTCCGTTATAGAAAATGCTGTTTGAGAGAACTGCATCTGTCGTATCAATCAAATCAATTGGTGAATTAGAGGAAAAGCAGTTTAACCACCGAGGCATCTCGCTAAGGTGATTATATGTATTCGTCGTAGCTGCTCCGTAGAATGGACTACCCCAACGCTGGCAGAATATATAATCAATATAATGGAAGTTATCCATTATTGTCCCGGTGTTGTAGAAGAAACAGCGTTCCCACAGTGCGTGTTTCAAATGCCGGAATAAAAACGCGCTCGTGAGGGAAACATCCGCAGCGAATGTAAGATTACGAAATACTCCTCCACGAACCTGGTTAGCATCTTCTGGTCCAGTTCCGTTTGCTGTGAACATGACGAATGTTGCATCAGTACCTGGATATTTTAGTTCAGTGTTAAAACCTAGACCTTCAATATTCCAGTTTGGAGGTAAAACAACCTCTCGCGTCTTCATATAGTAAATACCGGAGCTTCTAAGTCTGACGTTAGGGGATTTTACAAACGCTTTTGTGAATGCAAGGCTATTATCTACATTCATGTCATTAACCTTGCCGCCAAAATCTTCCAGAAAAACGAAATCATCGAGCTTGTCCTGCACGGTTCTTGGCACACTGCCATCCGCAGGATACTGATATCCAATCTGTGAAGATCCTGTAGGCTTCGCCAGCTCTATCATCACGTCAGAGGCAGACCCTGATTCTGGCAACACCGGAATAGGGTCACCTGAATTATTAAATGCCAGCAGTTTATTGCGACGCAGATCCAGCGAAGGTACTAACCCAACGGATTCCTCTGGAACGCGCAGCACCCGGGATAAAGATATGCTTTCTAAATACTTTTTAGTCACTGCGTCCTGCGCATTTACCGGATCTGCCAGTTTCTCAATACGATAACCCTCTGCATCAAAGGGACCACCGAACAGCGGGCGGCGAAGTGCCAGACCGAGATGTATACCGTAACGCTGTATCGCCATCCAGAGGCGGTCAAAATCCTTATTAACCGTGTCGGCCAGGAGGTCGCCGTTATCCTGATAATCGGTCAGCCTGTACGTTGGCACTACCCTCTCCAGCATCACAACCGATCCGCTGGCTGGCGGGGTGATAAAAATCACATCCCCGCCGCCGATATTCCCTACCCCGGACACCGTGTACCCGCTAGTAATAACGGTGCCGTTAATTGTGACCTGAATATCACCGGAGTTGATGACATAGAACTCGAAGGGAAAAACGGTGGTCAGGCCGTTGGCGTTATAAATTATATATGGAGTCTGGTTCGGTACCGACATGATGCGAAACCTCTGGCAAGTTAGTAATCGACGTCGACCAGATGATCTCCGTCACTTAACTGCCAATCTTCGCGCGTATGTCCGGTCGGAATCCCGACCACTTTCCCGATGCGTACAGGGGTCTGACTTATTGCTCCCGCGCCAGAGTCTATAAAGTCGTCCGGCTGGTTGGTCAGCGCCGGGTTAAAGTCACGCATCTGGTCGTACACAGGGCCGTCGAGCACGTCAGTATGCGCCCACAGGAACCGCGAGGACAGCGGCGCTTCAAACGCATCGAGGATGCGTTTCTGCTTGTTGGTGATACTGAACTCTTCCCGGACGCCGCAGCCCGTCCCCTTGAGCGCCTGACGCAGTAATTTACCCGCGAAGCTGCCCGGGCCGTTTACTTCGACACAAACCACTGGGATCTGATATTTGAGCACCAGCTCTTTGATCTGCGCTACCTGCCCGCCGGTGATTTTGTCGTTATCGTCAAACTCCGCCAGCTCGCCGGTGAGTTCCTGGCAGATATGCCAGTACAGATGCCCCCTGGCATCCGTCAGCATCAGAGAGAACGCCGAGGCGTCAGCCTTAACCTTGCCAGTGGCCACATCCCACCAGGCGACAGCACCAACTATTTGCACGTTGCCAAGCCAGAGCGAGGCCGTGCGGTTTGCATAGCGGATCTGAGGGTGAATGTTGTATTCCCGGATGCGGTCAGGGTCGAGGCGAACGTCTCCGACGGGTTTACTGTGCAGCTGATACTGGCTATCCCACTCGTTAATCGTGCGGGTTTCTTTACGGCGGTTCTCCATTTCTTCACGGGTGAACCGTTCAGGCCAGGCGCAGTCTGCATAAAAATCGATAACCGTGTCCGGTGCGTCCGCAAACTCAACGCCGGACACGGTCAGCTTATAATCCACGTTTTCGACCAACAGTCGCGCCGCCTTGTGGATGCCCGCAAAGACATATTCCGGACGGAAAGATAACTCGTAGCGCAGCTGCGTTGCGTCTTTTGCCTCGATGCGTTTTTCTTTATCAAACAGCCGGATGGTAAGACAGTCAGCGCCCATAGACTCTACCTCATCGTAAAGGCTGTCATGCGTGTGTGGCGTACCAATGTAGAGTTTGCGCCCGCCGGGGATCAGGATGTGGGTTTGCTCACCCAGGCGATAGCGCAACTTTTCACGCGCTTCCGGCGTCTGGATATTGCGGGGTACTTCAACGTCATCGTTCTGGCATTCGTTGGCGCGCGCTGAGGTTACGTTAGACAGGATGCCTTTTGCGTACATGCTGCCGTTACGTAAATCCAGCGCACCATTAACCCACCATTGCTCAACGGTTCCCTGCCCGTCAGGAAGCATACCTTTGGTCAGCGGATGGTTACGCAGGACGTTCTGAGTGTCACGGCTGGTTTTATACGCGGTTCCGTCTGATTCAGACTGATGCAGAATGCGGTACTGACGATCGCAGTAGTATCGCCAGGCATTATAGACCGCAAGGATCGTTGATTTACCGAAACCACGGAAACAGCGAAGCACCGCGAGGTTTCCGCGATGCTCCAGCCAGTGGCAGGCCTGATAGTGGCAGTCCGGAACGTCCCAGTTCATTCGCTCCGCCCACATTAAAAAGAAGGCGAGGAACGAAATCATTTTTTCCCTTTCTGCAGGCGCTCAATAATCGCGGCCGCCTCTCGCTCAGCTTTTGAAACCTGCTGGCCCAGCGCAAAGGCTTCATCATCCTGACCAGGATTATCGGATGGCGTACCGCCGCGCGTTTGCATGCCAATCAGGGAGTGAACCTTAATCAGCAGCGTCAGCGATGCGGCTGCATTCTTCTTATCCCAGTAGCGATCACCGCGTTCATCCTTGGTCAGTTCGCTCGGTTTCTTCCCCGCCCCCGGCCAGTTTTCCGGATCGGCTTCTTCGAGCACCACGTCGGTGAGTTTATCACTCAGTGCGGTAAGGCGTGTTTTGTAATCCTGATGCATAAAAAAGCCCCGTAGTGAATACAGGGCTATGATGGAACAGTCCAGAGGTCGGAATCCTGACCGATTACCGCATGCCAGGGTCAACCTGATTTATCAGCGGCGCAATCCAGAAAAGATTGTTTCCCGGTAGCAGCGTACGCACGTTGTGCAGCACCCGGTCACCTGCATCACCATTGAGCACACCAGCGGTCACGTCGGTAATGGTATCGAGCAGGCCAAACGTCGGCCCCAGCGCAGAGCCGATAAAGCCACGGCTGGCATAACGTGACTGTGTGCCGGTACCGAGCAATGCGCCCAGCCCCACCATTCCGCCGGATGCCTTTTCCGCCATATTGTTATATTCCATCAGAGGGCCGAGAATACCGGAACGGTCGACACCTTCAATGACGAGTTTCTGAGGCGACCAGTCAACCTCTTTACCGTTTGCAGACTGTTTCAGCGCGTACGTCAGTGCGCCGAGGCCAATCTGGAAAGCGGTACCGTAATAAAACTGACCGGTTCCCTCCTGCAGGCCGCCCAGCGTTGCACGGTTGTAGGACGCAGTAGCGAACGATTTAAACTGGAAGATAGTTTTACCCAGCGGCGTGCTGGCCCACAGTGGTGTATCGCCGATCCCCGGTGTGATAACGGTATTGTTAACGTCTTTGAGCACCGCCGACTGGAAGACACCAGCCACATGCTGATCGTCCCATTTTTCAAAATTGCCGATATGCCAGCCATTGATTACCTCGCCGTGCTTTTCGAATTCGCTGCGGATACGCGCGGCCATATTGTCGTTAATGCCGAGCTTGGCAAGGCGGCGGCCAGCGAACGTACCGGACAGAATTCCGTCAGAGGTGATCATGCCGTTTACCGATTTGTTCATATCGTCGAAGTGGCCCATCAGCGTGAGCTTGCCGAACGCATCGGTGACGCGCTCCATGCCCGCTTCTACCGCCGTAGTGCGGGCGGAACTGTCTACCAGGTCGCCCATCGTACGCGCGCGGGTATGGAGGATGGTCTCCAGCCCGACGGCCATTTTTAACTGTTCGGCCCGGTTGGCCTTGAATGCCGGCGACCGAGTTATCAGCGCAGAGTAACCGCGCATGGTATTGCCAAACCCATTAACCATCACACCGCGGGCGAGATCAGGAATAGCGGAAACGGTCATACCGCCAAGCTTGGTGACAAAGTTAGCGCTGCGAAGGAACGCACCGGCGCGTACGAAAAATGATGATGGATCGTCCGGCATGCCGTAGGTACCCGCCAGGCGGTCGCGCAGCGCTGTGATGTCGCGAATATCGTTATCGCGGGCTTTCGCCAGCTTCGCCTGGTCTTTGGGGTTCTGGCGCATCAGCGCATCGTATTCATCCTGAATATCCTTGAGCTGCTTTTCCAGCGATTTGTTACCGAATGCGCGCGTCAGCTCAACCTCTGCTGACGCCTCGCGGATATGACGCTGCAGTACATAATTGGCGTCGCTCTCCAGATAATCTTTCATCAGGCGATCGGGAACGCTGAGCGTACGCGACCGGGTGCTGCCTGCCGCTTTCACCATAAAGACGTTCGCAAAATCCTGCGGTATTTTTGCGCCGACAATTTTATTGATCGTGGCATCAGCCGTAATTTCAGCCTCTTCGCGGGACATGCTTTTCTCACCGCGAGACCACCAGTCGACCAGCATGTCGCGGAATTTATCGCGCTCGTTAACGATCTTGCCGACTTTGTACACGCGCGGGAAATAACTCTCCTGACCGATGGCTTTCAGTTCCTCGTCAGGCGGCAACAGGCCAAGCTTTTGCTGCGCCACTTTCACCCGGTTAACCACGGTGCGCATTGCCTGTGCCGCTTCCTGCACCACCGGATTAGCATGCACATCGCCGCTGCGCATGGCGTTGCCAACTTCCTCACGGAACTGTGAAAAGCTCAGGTCACCGCCAGCCGCTTTGTACTGGCTGTAGGCCTGCTTGTTCGTCACTACGACGGCAGCCTCTTCACGACGCCACCCGCGCACGCGGGTTTCTGCCGCGACGGGCGTCTCGATACCCCGGGCATTACCCTGCAGGGTGTAGTTATTCTCCGCCAGCTCCAGCGCCGTACGGCGGGAGGTTTTCGACGGTGACTCCATAAGACGGGTAAACGGCGTCAGATAACTGCCCGCCTTACGTGCCAGTTTACCGACCGGACCGCCAGCTGCCGGAGTGAGATCCTCGAGCGTTGCCTCACTGATTCTCGCCGCGCCGACGCTACCACCTTCGGGGAGCGATGCAGCAGCGGTGTCCGTCGCTGACGTGATGCTCATATTATCGAGCGCATCAGCCACTTCGCGCGTGGCAGCAGTGCGAACAGAGGGTGACAGCGCTGCGCCGGCTGCAGCAAATACACCGCTCATCAACGCACCAGCTGCCACGTGGGAAGCACTTTCGCCCCATGTGCGGGTGATCTGCTGGTTATTCAGGACAACCTCGCTCGCTGCTGTTGCAGCTGCACCGATTGCAGCCTGCGACGCGATACGGGCAACCGCGCCGCCCTGCGCACCGGGGATAAACATGGAAGCTACGGTGACAGGGTCTACCACTCCGGCTGCAATGCTGGCGAGGACACCTTCGCCGCCCGCCTCGGAAAGTACCCTGCGGTCCTCGTTTTCGTCGTCAATCTGTTGTTTCAGCCAGGCGGTCTCCTCCGGCGATCGGGAATCAGCAAACGCCGAGCCCCACTGTTCGTACCCGTGCAGCTCGGTTTTATCCGCATAAGGGTTATAACCCTCTACCGGCTCAAACTGTTTGGCCGGGCGGAACATTTCGCCAAGCAGGTTATTCTGACGAAATGCAGCGCCCCACACAGACGGCTCATCCTGTTGAGGCTCGGGGTTGGTGCCTTCAGGTAAAGGCACATCAAATCCGGTAGGTGCTGCCAGGGCATTACCCGCCGGAGTGAATCCGTTATTCAGTTCTTCAGGAGTGGCGTATACCGGCATTATTCAGTGCTCCTCGAAAAGTAATTTTTAACCCTGTCCATGCGCTCGTTATGCAGGCGCTTGTACTGCTCATCGAGCGCACGGTGTTTATCTTTGAACCCGCGAATATCCTGACCGCGTTGCAGCTCATTGCGATCATGTTCTTCGCGCTCTTCCTGCATTTTTTTGTATGGCGTCCACTCTTCCAGTGACGGTTTCCAGCGCATCGGCCTGCCGTAAGAATCGTAGAACGGTTGTACCGCCTCGATACCATCCTTATCTTTTGTTCGCACCATGATGGCGTAATCGCCATTGCGGGCCGTCAGCACATCAGGAGTTATCTCCAGTTCTCCGCCAATACGCGATTCTGGTGTTTTGCTGGTAACAGGTGCCGCGTTACCGGAGGTGATCCCGAGCTGCGACGGGTTGGTTGTGATGTCGCCCTTACGTTCGCCATACATCAGGCTATCTTTTTCTTCTTTCCACTGTGCCGCCTGCCAGCCTGACGGGCCGTAGTTATAGAGTGCCTCTGGCGCGTATTTCATAAGTTTGGCGTCGCCGTTAACCTCACTGATACTCCAGGTGCGGGCGATCTGCTGGTTGGTCATTTTTTTGGCCGCATCCGCATTACCGCCGGTGGTGCGGTAGTTGATGTCGTACAGCGACTGGTAATCATTGCGGAAACGTGCGGCCTCCGGCGTCTGGTCGTCACCGGAAGGATTTCCCCAGCTAAAGAAGCCCGACATGCTGCTCACCGCAGAATCCATCGCTTTGCCGCGGTCTTTTTTGTACTCCTTGGTACTCTGGGTTGAGGCCAGTTGCGTTTTGAGTGCATCGGTCTGGTTGTAGGTCAGATTCTGCGCCTGTTCAATAGCGGTTTCGGACGCCATGCCGGAATCGGTAAGCTGTTTAACGGTGAGATAAAATCCCTGCATATCCTTTGGCATGTCGCCAACAGACGCGGGATCCGTGTCATAGAGGCGATTAAATAACTCTGCTCCCTGACGGACCGCCTCAGGACTGCGCGCGCGGGATATCGCCGATAACTGGGTGGTTACCTGCGAAGGGATGATCCCGGTCTGGGCCACCTGCTGCACAATCCCGTCATGGGTGGTGGCGTCGTTAATCCGGAAGTTTTGCGCCGTTGGCGTGGCGTCGGCGGCTTTTTGCATGGATTTGTTGGTAGGGTCAAGTTTCTCGCCCATAGACAGCGCTTCGTTAAAACGACGGGTATCACGCTGCGCCTGTATCGCTTCATTGCTTTTCTGCACCAGCGCGCCGAGCTTGCCATACGCATCGAGCTTGAGCGCATAATCTGGGTCGTTTGCCTGCGGCTTTAACTTCGCAATTTCCGCCTGCTGCTGTTCCGGGGGGGCGTACTGGATCGCCTGGAAGGTTTTGGCATTATCAAGCGCAATCTCCATGGCGCGAACCTTCTGGGCCCCCTGCTCTCCATAGGCCCGCATAATTGTGCCGGAATTCAGCATTGCGTCAGGTACCTCCCCATTCTGTAACTGCGCAAGACTGTTGTTATAAATAGGGTCAACCTGATCACGCAGCGCTTTACGCTGCTCATCAATCTGCGATTGGGCCATGTTGTCGATTTTGTAAACAGAGACGGGATCGAGACCGGTTTTGTTTTTACGGTAGCGGGCCAGCCATCCGCGAGTTTCAGAGGGCAGCTTGCTGATAAACTCAGACTCAGAAATTTCACCCTTGCGCGGGTCGCCCACTTTGTCGATCAGTTTGTCAACGTTACCCATACCCCAGTTATAAGCGGCACCGGCCAGAGTCTCGGAGCCATATTTACCGTAAAGCTGGTTTGCATAGTCGCTGGCAAGTATCGCATTCTGTTGCTCATCGGCAGGGTTGTATTCCACGCCGCGTTTAGCCGCCAGCTCTTTACCCGTGTCCGGCATAAGCTGGTATTTACCCTGAGCACCGGCGGGCGAGGTAATCACGCTGCCGTCAGCGTTAAAATGCTTACCGCCGGACTCGACAATACCGATAGCGCGCATATCAAGCGCGCCGGTATCTTTCATAGGAAAATCACCTGCGAGCCACCCCTGAGGGTTAGATACCGCATAATTCTGTGCACGCTGCTCCGTCGCGTTTAAATCCGCAGAAGTAATAGCCTGCGCAATCTGCTCTGATGACCATCCCTGTGCCTGACCGTAAAGCTCAATAGAATGTTTACGTGCTCCGCGCGCCAACGCTGCCGCCTGAGGGTCATCATATGCACTGGCTTCCTGCTGAACGGAGGATTTAACAGTTGTTTCAAACTGACTTTGCTGTGCGGCCGCTGTCTGTACGCGTTCAAAAGTATTATAGGTGCTGAGCCGTTGGACCTGACCAGCTTTCCACTGCGCGTCAAAATACTGCAGCTGGCTCTGCGGTACGCGTTTACGGGCCTCTTCATAGTCGGAAGAGTCCTGTTTATCCATGTCCAGACCAACGCCGGAAGACTTGAACCCCTGCCGGGTTACCAGCGCGCCGGTCTCCGGGTTTTCCCAGCGGTCACTGGATTTCGCATCAAGATCGGTAAGGATAGCCTGGGTTGCCGCCACATCCGCTTTATCCTGCGTGCGCTGTACCTCATCAGCAGTCTGACCTATAGCTGCGCCCAGACCTGCGACTGCGTTACCTATTTGCCCGACATTACTGACACTGACGCGGGTAGGATTCGCCTGCGGCGTAACGTTACCAAAATTACCCGTTGGAATTCTCACGGTTATTTACTCCCTGCTTTTTTCCAGCCGTTATATGCGGTACCGCCCGTGCTAAGCACAGAGCTACCCGCGCTGATGTAGCCAGATGTTGAAGCGTTACGGCCAGAGATACGGTCAGCGGACGCCTGAGAATTCAGTCTGGCGCCCTGATTTGTACCGTTCAGAATGGTCTGGTAAGCATCCTGCTCAGCATCGCCAACGATATCGGACTGAATACGCAGCGCTGTGCCTTCCCCCGTGTCCACACCAGACCCTGCAAGAGAAGCTCGCGCTGCAGCTGCCTGAGCCCTGCCAGCCTTACGGATGCGATCCGCCTCTACACGTGCAGCTGCCTGCGCGGCTTCTGCATCGGCTTCCGCCTGCGCCGCCTGGTAGTTCGACATTTTCTTTTGCTGCTGCCCGCTATAGACAGCACCACCCGCAGCAAGAACAGATGCGCCGATTGCCGCAATTTCTATGCCAGTACACATTTTTAAACCTCCATTGAATACAGCAGACCGGAACGTTTCAGACCAAGACGGGAATACATTTCGCCGGTACGTTCTTCATGTACGCCCGTGGTTATACCCATGTTTATGAGCGCGGCGCCGTGTTCTTTCGCCCAGGTGATAAAAGCTTTAGCGAGACGCGGGCCCGCAGTGCCGCCGCGATGCTCCGGAGCGACAAAGAGCCCATACTCAAAGGCCATCAGCTGGTGACTGAACCACTGCTCAGCAATGCCACCAGCTATCCAGCCGATGACTACCCCCTCTTTTTCGGCCACCAGCACACACCCTGCGGGCGACGCGATAACGCTTCGGGCAAGCTCTGCACACTTTCCTTCATCGAAGGGAGAATTCCGCGAATAGCGGGACTCGATATACATCCGTGCTCCCAGCTCGATCAGCGCCGGGATATCCCCGGCCGTTGCGTTACGTACCATGTCAGCCCCCGTTACTGGTGAATGTGAAAATAATGGCAAGAAGATGGAATGGCAGCGGCTGGCGCTGCTGGATAAGCAGGGTATCTTCTCCGCGTTCCCAGCCGAGTTTTCCCCAGTAGTGATCGCCGGTGAATAATGGAGCGGGCTGGTTGAGGATTTTTGGCCCGAAACGGCGGAACGGAATAACCTGGCCGTTGCACTCCGCGCCAGTCGTTTCGAGGAAACGCATAGTCACTTCGCTGGTGCGTTTTCTCGCATTCTGTGTCGTACCCTCAGTGGTCTGAACTTCAGGCGTAAGCGTTTCGATCGTGCTTTCAAAGTGCAGGCCAATTTCCACGCTTTTCGCCGGTCGTGATAGGGTGATCTGACCAGAGGAAACGATGTACTGCGGCATAACCGCGCCGTCGGCCACCACATCAACCGTCTGGCCCTCGAGGTGCGCAAGCCCAGACCATGTCGCAGAACCGGCGCTACTTGTTCCGGTTACTGCAGCATCCGTATAGAGTTTGCTGTCGAACACCTCGACATAACGTACGGTCTGGCAGTTTATCTCGCGACGGACGATCGCATATACCACATCGTCAGCCTCCGATGGGATGGTCGCCACCGACTCAAACGCGCCATCTGTAACCTGACGTGACCATGCAATTACATCCTGACCACGGTCGATAGCCATCGTGACCGCAGCGCCATCAGCCCGGACCATCCAGATAAACGCATCCGGCTGTTGCTGGTATGCCATATCCAGCACGCCGCCAGCGGTGATGTGCTCGGCCAGCACCGTCATGTCGTTGGCTGAATAGGAAACAAAGCTGTCCGGGTCGTACGCTACCGCGTAGAGTTTGCGGCCAGCGCGCTGCACAAACATGATTTCGGTACCAACGCGCACCGGGCGGATCCCGTTGCAGCCGTACGGACTTGGATTTTTCACCGAAATATTGGTCGGTGTTATGGCCGCATCGTTGCCGGAGGTGATCGTAAACTCGCCGCCGTAGGTCAGCGCAATCAGGGTATTCATTTGCGCCAGATGCACAATTGGGTTGAGCTGGTCTGAAGACAGCGTGAAGCTGATCGCATCATCATCCTCGGTACCAATCTCAAAGGACAGATAAACGCCCGTTTCGCTCCACCAAATTGTTTGCGGATATTTTGGCGAACCCGCCAGGACAAGGCGCTGCTGGTATAGCGTCACCGCGCCGGGGTAACCAAATTCATCGGTCCAGACTGTGTCCTCACGCGTCCATGATCCTGGCGATGCCGCCTGCGTTGCCGTCAGGTCGCTGCGAATGGTACCGACGGCAATCTGAGCGCTGGTGATTCTTTTAATCAGCACCAGACCGCCGTTAAGGCGAACGTAGGAACCCACATCCTGAGCAACCCAGCCCGCGCCCGTGAATGGTGGATTTGGGGTGTCTCCCGGTTCAGCATCGCTCAGGGTCAGCGTAATTTCAGAACCCACGAACTCTTTGACGGAGGGCTTACACCATTTCTGCGGTGTATCTCGCACCTCGTCGAATGGCTCAACGATGAACGGTGCCGGTTCAAGCACCCAGTCGGTTTGACCACGGCGCTGGAGGCGGTGAGGCTTCACAGACTGATGAACCAGAAACATGGTGTCAGCGCCCTGGACATAATTTACAGCGGGCAGCATATCGGCGGTGTATGGGCTGGCGATTTCATACGGCGTATTGTCGCCGTTAACCAGCTGATTACCGTTCTGATAAATGCGCATGTAGCCGTCGCCGAATTCAAGCATGTAGGCCTGAGAACGGTTGAACACGTAGGGAATAAGGCGGGATTTTTTATTGCCGAATTTCGTGGCCGCCGCAAAGCGGGTACCAGGTCTGCGGACAACACCACCCTGCACGACCACTACCGCGTTTTCGATAATCTTCGCGCCGTTGGCGTAGCGGGCAATATCAACGCGCCCCATCAAACGTGGGGAAACTTCGCCAGCTGTAAAATTGGTTTTTATAAGGTTCGCGCGCATGTCAGAACCTCGACTCATAAGTTGGATAGCCGCCCAGCTCTTCCGGCGGTTCCTCCTGACCATCGACGGCTTTTGCCTGTTTCAGCAGGAGTGAGGCCTCCTGCGCCAGGCTATCGCGCAGGCTGGTAGACCCGGTTACTGCATAAGCCAGCTTGGACTGCATCATCATTTCAGCAACATCCACCAGCGCGGCGTCCCATGTGGACTCGTCCTCATTACGGAAGATATAACGCAGACGAATCACATCGATGTTTGCCAGCAGCCGGCTCCCCTCAATCCGGTAATCAATATCATCCCGTGGCTCGCCCACGGAGAGGACGCGTACCAGATCACCCGGCAAAGAAAACTGATAGCCGTACCCGAAGACAGGCGCACCGCTGACAGGTGAGAGCACAACGCGTTTTATCGCACAGTTCCAGGGGTGAGCGCGGAGTAATTTATTGCGAACAGTAGGGTAAAGGTTGGCGCAAAGACGAGCATGATCCGTGTCTTCGTCGAAATCATTTATAGGGTGAGCACCCAGCGCCAGAAGTGCGTTTGAGCAGATAGAGACACTCGAAGTCATGGCATAACCTCAGATGAAAAAAGGCCGGGGGTATACCCCGGCAAAAACGCCAGCGGCTTAAACAACAAAATCGATGGCGACGACTTTTTTCTCGTTGGCACGGCCAGCACCATAAGACGCATCAACAGAGATCTGAATGGTGTTGTTTTTATCGCGGCGTGGGCCGATATCGACGTTGTACTCAGCGCCGGTACCGAAATGCACAGCGGATTTACACCATGCGACGGCGGTTTTGGTGGTAACTGCCGGATCGCCTGCGGTCGCAGAATCCAGTTTTTCATATGCCAGCCACTTAAAGCCGAGCCAGTTACCGGACACAGCACCTTCCTGCAGCATTTTCACCGCCATGAAGTCGGCAGAAGTCAGCGTGGTATCGCTGAGGATCTGCGTCAGCATGTCGGCGTTGTAGGTGATATACAGCTCTTCACCGTTCTGTTCGTCGCACTCGTTGCGGCGGAACATCGCTTTCGCGGCGATCAGCTTGGCTTTGGTCATGCCAGTGCCACCTGCAACGATTTTCTGCGACGCAGGCAGCGCCACCGGTGCATACGCGCCGCCGCTGGACGTTTTACGCATCACAGGGTCGAGCAAAGCACGATAAACAACATCGTCTTTTTTGCGGTTGGAGGCCGCCAGGGTAAGCTGCAGATATGGCCCCTGCGGGTCGGCCAGCAGTTTACGCAGGTCACGTTTTTCAACTGGCACGAATACAGCGTAGTCCGCCATCAACGCGTTACGGGTGCCGGCTTCTGGCAGGTCCCATACGGTGTCACCGAAACGCGTGGTGATCTGCGTCATTTCGATGGTGCCCATATCGTTGATGGTGAACGCTTCGCCGGTGATCATCCCACGGTCGTTTACCGCTGCCTGCAGGCGGGAATCCTTCTGCTGCGCGGCGATTTCGAAAGAATCATGAAACTGCGTGATAAACGCAGCGGTGATCATGTTCTTATTGGCATCAAATGACATAACAATCACTCCAGAAAATATCGCCTGCTGGGTTGTCGGTTGCCCGGCCCGATTAACACAATGCGCGTGGCGCTTACGCACTGCGGGAAAATTCAGTTATCCGGCGTCCCCGCCGGGCTGGTTGTGGGGAGATTGTTAGCGAGGTGTGCGGTCGGAATCCCGACCAAATGAAAAAGCCAGCGGGTCAGGCTGGCTTTTGGGGTATTACAATTGTTGGTGGGCTATTAAACGATCTGCCAATCTTCGGCCAGAATATCGGTTTGACTAGCCAGCCAAGGCACAAAACCCCCATCAGCCGTTTTCATACCGATCCACGGAAGTAATTTAACGCCAGGAACAAAGGTATATTCGTCACCGACAGTTACGTCGTAGCGCATGTCTGGAGGTGTAGCCGACTGAGGCGGCTTAACCAGCTGCAAATTCATACCTTTTCCGTTCCAGCCAGTTCGGGCGACTTTCTTACCCTGCTTAAGGGCTTCAGTAGCAAGACCGAAGTTCAAGCCAGAAACCGGACGGTATGCCTTTTCGAATACTTCTTTCGGGCTCCAGCTGACATAGCCATCAAAGCGATCCGTATTAGGTTTTCCGCCGTCCAAATATTCCACCAGATAACCTTCGTCCGCGCCGTTCTCATCAGCGGGGAGCTGCCATCCACGAAAATCGTTATATGCTAGACGGGTCATAGGGAACGCATTAATTAATTTCACACCGATATGTTGAGTCATTGGTCTTTCCTCGCTTTAAGTTGTCGTGACATGTCACGCTACGGTTTGGTCGCCGTAACGCTTCTGGTAATAAGCTTTAACTTTCGCTGATACGCGCTCATGGTCGGCATGTTTCGGGTCCATGTACGCCGGAGATTTCATCAGGTCGCGAATGGTCTGCTGCTCTTCGAGGTTTACATCGCCACCCGCAGGCGCATCTTCCTGCATTTCAGCACCGACTTTTGCCAGCATGCGGATAACCATCGGGTTATTGCCGATCTCGTCAATACGGCCTTTGTCAGCGTCGTCCGCAAGAGAATTGAACGCCCGGAAAGCCAGACCGATGTTTTGCTTAAACTCTGCGTCAGTCTTCCACACCTCGCGCAGCTGCGTGGTGGCAGCTTCCGAATCAAGCGCAGCGGCACCGCCAACCAGCTCAGGAGCGCGCTGTGCGTATTCACCCAGGATGAAGCTCATCTGATCGTTGGTGATGCCTTTGGCGTGAGCAGTTTTCATGAAGCCCTGCATGCGCGGATCGGCTTTGAATTCTTCCCAGTTGAATCCCTCGACCTCTACCTTAGGCGCATACTCATCTGCCGTTTTCGGCGGCGCGTCGCCGCTACCCATGCGTTTTTCAAGGTGAGTGTAATTTTCCGCCAGTTTGCGGGCAGAGCTTTCAATACTGAGCTTTCCGTCTTCGCCCATAACGCGGAATTTCTCAGGTAGCCAGTCATTAGCACCCGGTTCGCCCGCGCCTGTGCTGAGGAGAGAATTACCAGAAGGTTCGCCAGCACCAGGATTATTGCCGCCATCTTCACCACCTCCGTTACCGCCGCCTGGCAGTTCTGCGCCCTGCTCAGCGTTCATGAATAAGTGTTTAAGCTTCCACATCGTCTTCTACTCCATCGGCTCTGTTGATCTGACTGAGAATGAAATCGAGCACAGAACGCTGTCCGGCCCGGTAACATGTTTCGCGGTCACCTTCGGTACCGCCTTTCACGTACGCTTCTCGACCGAAGCGCCTGGTAAGTTCTTCCAGTACAGGCGCACCGCCTGGCATTTCTTCAAAAATCCGCTTGTAATCTGCGGGTGTAGCCTCTTTGGTTCTCATTGGTTACCTGCCAGTCGTTGCCCTATTGCCGCGCCAGCGGTCTGCCCTGCCGCCCCCGCAGCCTCGGTGCCAGCCTGCATCATGAGCTGCTGCTGAGCGGCCTGCTGTTGTGCTTTCTGGCGCTGGTCTCGGAGGTCCGCCACAGCATCGGAAGAGCGAATTACTTTTGCCGGAACCCCCAGCGCATCGGCCACAACGCGCGTGGCTTCGTCGGTATCGATGAGGTCAACAACGTCCTGGCTGATACCAGCAAGGTTTGCCACGTTCGCGCCGAGGCGTTCGATTGCCGTCACGTCTTCCAGCTTCTGGGCGCGTGCCAGAGGTGAGATGTAACGCACATTGAAATTGGCGTTCTGCAGGCTCTCCGGCGGCGGGGAGAAGATGCCAGCGCGGAAAGCAATGCCAAAGCAGCGCACCACCAGCAGCTGGAGATATTCCGCCTGGAAGCGGCCATACACCGGGCCGAGCAGCTGGCGAATCAGTGCAACGCGCACATGCACTTCGGTAGCGGTCATGGCTGGCCCGTCCTGAGGCTGCAGCTGGTCGGCCATCATGATTTTGCGGATTGATGCCTGCAAACGCTCTTCTGCGGTGAATGCCACGCTGAAATCGGAGCCGGTTAGCAGCGGTTTCATGCTTTCGACACTGTTCGCCACGATGATGCGACGCGGGCCGACTTTGACCGTACGCGGGTTAAGTACGCCGTCATCTTCGGCAATCCACATGCCGGAGATAGCCAGATCCTGCGCGGCTTTCTCCATGCGTTTGGTTTCGTTCAGTTCTTTACAGTCCGGCAGCGCGTCGTATACCGGGCCGATGCCGTAGGAGCCGCCGGGGATTTTCATCCAGCGCGGCACGCAACACGGGAATTCGTGATAGCCAGATTCACGCACAATCTGCTTGTTGCTCACGTCGACGTTGTACGACGCAAAGCGCATGTTCTTCGCCAGGCGAGCATCGACCATGTAGGTTTCGCGCGGGAAAATGCAGTGCAGGAAATCAAATTTATCGTCGGGCTTTTTCTTCGCCGCGTCGCGGATCTTCTCGCTGACCTTGTCCGCGCCGAATTCCTTGATGGCCTGCTCTGCGGTCAGCTGGTAGCGGCGGTAGATCGTGTCCACGATGCCATCCTTGCGGGTGGACGTGACATAGCACTGCGCCAGCGGCCATTGCTGGAAGGTGTAGCCGCCCTCTTCCCGGTCCTCGTCGATGTACAGGACGAACCAGCCAGCGCACACCACGTCGAGATTCGCCTCGTAGCCCTCAGCGTCGAAGTTTGCCGCATGGATATTTTCCCAGATCAGCGTTGCGCACTCAGACAGCCAGGCTTTGGCATCGTCCGGCAGAGATTCGCTGTCGAGGTTCAGCCATTGCGCGTTCGCCGGGGTCATGCCGGACATGAGCGCAGAGGCCAACATGCGGGCGCTATCGGTGGCGGTGCCGTCCAGTAGCTTCGCCACCTTGTGTTTTGCGCTCTGAGCATCGAGCACTTCGTCAGAGAATCCCGCGCCGCGCAGCGGATAGGTGTAGTCATAGCACTCGCGCCAGACGCTTTCATGCTGCTGGCGGTTGGCTTTCAGCGTGTCGGAACGCTTAATCAGCTTAACGGCGAGTTCATCCATCAGTTACGCCCCCAGAGTGTTTTTCTGCTGCGCTGCCTGCGCACCAGAGGACAGCAGAGAGCTGCCAGAATCGGCTGCACCTTCTGCGCCACTGGCGAGAAGGGACGAGCCTTTCTTGCGCTTCTTGCGCGCTGCTGCATCTGCGTTTGCCGCTTTTGCTGCTGCATCGGCAGCTGCATCCGCTTCGGCCTGCGGGTCGGTCTGTACGACCTTAGGTGCTCCACCTCCACACATAGCAATTCCCCTCTTAGTCCGGAACGTGCCAGCCGTGCTCAGTCAGAACGGGCTTACCCGTAACAGGCTGGCGCTTGCCCTCGTCGTTCGTCACGTAGCCCAGCGGCGCGGCGGGCTCCGCCGTGGTGGCTTTTTTGACGAGCTGGAGGAATTCGAGATTGTCGGTTAACTGCTGGTCAGCAAGGTCGGTGTAACCCAGTGTTTCAAAGTGGGCGATGATGGCCGCGCCCTGCTCGTTGATGGTACCCAGCAGAGTGTTGCGCTCTGCGAGTGCGGCATCGTCCAGCAGGCTGGCAACGCGCTGCTGGATGACTTCCTGCTCTGCGCGCTGATTGTCTGCGTTAAGCGTCTGGATCTCAGTCGCTGTAATTGGGGCATCAGCAACGGTCTGGTTAACAGGGGCAGAATTAAGCAATTGCCCTTCCGCCACGATATTGGTTGTATCGGTACCAGCAGTTTCCTGCCCCGGTACCTCTACGTTTTTTCTTGGTCGACCCATTTTGGATATCTCCGGATGAATGGTGAGCGGTCATTGTTATTTGCATGCCTGGTCAGTTTCCCGACCAAAACGCGATTTACGGAAGGTGAACCACTGGCGATGCAAAACCGTGGGTAATTTTTTTCTGTCAGAGTTGGTTGCCATGCACCACAACGCAATAAGCGCCTCACCATGGCCGTGGCGAGGTTCAGATCCTGACTTCCAGCCCAGAACGGCAGATTTCGAAACGCCCAGTTCGTTGGCAATTTCCTGTGTCGTGAGGTTTTTTCTGGTCAGGTCGGTAATGACCCGGAACCAGTCGGTTTTGAAGGTGGCGACCAGTGGCATTTTGATCACTCCCCAAAACGCGCGCGCGCGCGAGCATAGAGAAGGGAAAAATCGCCCGCCGCTGTGGTGAGAAAAGAAGGGAAACAGAATATTGTTCTTTCCGGACGCTGGGCGCCATGACACTTTTTGGTTTTTCCTGCTACCTCTAAGAGTGGAATTAAATTCTGCATAATCGTAATTCCCTCACCTCAATGGTCACCTGATCCAGTAATTCGGTTTCGGTACCGTAGTTTTTTTCCCATGTTTTCTGGCCCGCGTGGATAGCAACGCCGTGCCCGCCGGTTCTGTGGTGTGGGGCGCAGAGAGGTAAGGTTTTTTTATGTTCTGCACGCTGGGCTATTCCCTGCCCTGTGCGTATGTGATGGATTTCTGCGGGTGATGCGCCGTAGCCAAGATTTCGGCATACAACGCAACCCAGAGAGGCAACATCGGCCAGCCAGCGTTTATCGTCGTTAGTCATGGCGATATTTCTTACGCGGCGTAGCTGAATAATTGCGAGGCTGCATTTTCTGCTGCCTGCTGTGTCGGGAATGTGCGGTACAGGATGTAATTCCAGAGCACATCGAGAACGGATTTGTAGAGCTGGGAAAATTCTATATCGTCCATCTTTGCGAACGATATCGATTTTGGTTCTTTGCGGGTGGTGCCGTCAGGCATTTCGTATTCGGTGTAAAAACCTGCCTGAATAGTTACCCAGGCACGGAACGCCTCAAACGATTTTACTGCGCTGATATTTCCGGCGCGTTTTTCCGCTTCATCGCGGAGATACTGATCGGCAAGTTCCTGGAGTGTTTCTTCATGCCCGGCATAATGGGCCACCAGCTGCACATAACCACGAACCAGTTTTTTATCGGCCGGGGAAATGGTACCGCCTGTCGGGTGCCAGTAATCAAACCCCAGATTAAGCAACGCAAAAAACTTGCGGTGAAATGCAGGGTTGCGGGCCTGTTTAAAATCGGCGTAGAGCACAGCGCCCATGCGACATTTTTTTTCGATAAAGTCGCGCGCTTCCGGCGTTGCCGGGATTAATACTCCACCAGCTGATTTTACAAAAGAATACTGCGCCATTGGTTTCCCCTTTAGCGCAGCAATTGCTCAGAAATACAGGTATCGGGTGTTCAGTCCGATAACCTGATTATACCTTAGTTTTGTCCTTTTCAACAATGCTAAAACCGGACAATTCAGCCAATTCAAACAATGACTTAAGAGTGGCAAGGTGCTCATCATCATGAGCTAATCTGATGGCAGATACTTTGCCATTCCTGAGGGTAACGAGTACGCGTCCGTTATCGGGTAGATGACCCCCAACCTCCGTTTTTTCAATCACGCCTCCCCCTCTCAAACAACTGTATAAATTTACAGTATATATACTCCCAAGTGGCAGGAAGTGCAAATCTTTAAGAGCACAAAACGTTAAGCGCGGTAAAAATAAAATTATGTATGACCATGTTTTTAAACAATAAACCGCCGTTCCCGGCGGTATTGTACTTTGCTTTGCTGACTTATATTGTCAGTATTAATTTTTTCCATCCGGCTGTTGCCCAGCACTGTGAATCACCTGACAGGATGCAGTTTTTCACCGGAATTTGCTCACCACACTTAATGCATCTGCTTGCGCTGATACTCTTAATCCGGCCACGCACCCTGGCATCATCCTGGCGGATAAGCAACGCGATGTACTCGCTCAGTTCGTATGGCTCACGACCCGGCCGGCGCTCTGCGCAGTTCCGCGCCAGCATTTCCATTTCCTGCTCGTCGAGCAACAGCTCAAGTTTGCGCTCACCGGCTTCAGCCTGGCGGGCGCGCTGCGCTGCTTTGCGTTCTGCTGCGGTCTTAGCCATGGAATTTTCTCTCCCCGCATTTCAGGCAGATTGTTGATTGACCTTCTCCGCCTGGCTCTATCCACCAGTCATGGATGCATGCTGACTTTTTCTCCCGCTCTGCCACATGCGGCAGCAGCATCCTGTACGCCTCGAGAGCAAAATCCTCTTTCAGCGATCGCGGCCCCGACTCCAGTTCCTCAATGCGGGCGATCAGTGATTCCTGAGTTACGTTAACCATCCCTACCCCCAAACAACGATTATCACGACGGCGAAAGCCACTGCTCGAATGGCAACTTGTAAGCCGTCGTTACAGGTTCGGCCCCCTGAAGCATGGCGGCGCGGCAGGAGTTCCATACTTTCATAGCGACGGTCGGAATACCGTTGTCCAAAACACCTAACGTCAACACCAAATTAGCGGCTTGCAGCACGTTTATCTCATCAGGTACAAACGGAGCTGGCGGGGCGAAACTCAGCAGCACATAACCCGGCATCCACTGACCCAGCTCGGCGACGTGCGTAACAGTGACGCTGATGAAATCACCCGTAAAGGCTTCTTCATTCGGATCCCACTCACAAAGGTCGAGAATATCGCCGGCCTGATACTCACGGTCATTCCAACGCAGTTCTGCGCGCTTAAGTCCGTCGCGGACCGCTGCAAAGTATTCAGGCCAAATTTTCAGATTGTGCGTCACGTGTTCTCTGGTAATAGTGCTCATGGCTTCACCTCGATATCAATTTTTAACTCACACGGAACGGTAACGCTGATGATGTCGTTTTTGTTGAAGTATGAGAGAGGTTCACCCTCTTCCTGTAAGAATATTGTCGTTCTGTCACCATGGTAGTTAAGCTTCCTTACCCGGTAATAAACTCCGAATATTTCCATTACTGCGTTTGGTCCGATTTCATCTGCACGTACCGATTTCAATAGTCTGACCATGCTCACTCTCCTTTACCGGCTGAAGCAGCCGACTCTTCGTAGGCGCGTTTGGAAGAATTTAGAATTGCCGCCATCGGCGTGTAAGCACCTCCGGCCGTGATTGTGTTGTGAATGCCAGCCATTGCCTCGCGAAGATTGCCATGGCTGGCTGACAGCTCAGCAATCCGCTTCTCTGCGGCTTCCAGCGCCTTTACCAGCTCATCAACGGTTCCAGCTGCTTGGCGCGCGTAATCGGTAATTGCCAGTTCGCATTCAATTTCAGTGCCGTTTTCGTTGGTGTGGCAAATAACAAAGTAGTCGGAGTCGATTTCGTTATCAGCCAAATGCCTCAGCGTGTCGGCAACAAGTACGCCGTTTTCAATCAGCAGCTCTGTCGCATGTTTGTCGATGTCGCTCATTGGGCGGCTCCTTCTGCTCGTTGATTCCACTCTGCTCTAACCTCTGAATAAAAAATCGGGCAGTCATTGCCTGGCCCGGCATATTTGCTACCGGATTGAGCGCGGCACGAGCCGCAGCGAACGAAATAGAATCGACCGCCAGAGCCATATTCTGGATGGTCTGCTTCACTTGCGACATGCGCTACGCCACCACAAAATGGGCATGGGAGTAGATTGCTCATGACTGCACTCCTTTGCGAAGCTGGGCGGCGAACTCATCACATACGTGAGTTAAAGAGCAAAGTTTTATCGCCGGATGTTCGCGCAACATCTCCACACCCTGCGCCCGCACTTCAGCAAGGAAAGCGTCTGTGGCTGGGGTTTCCATAGAACGATAAAGCGCAACGATATCGTCAGTTTCGCTCGGCTCTTCATGAGAGCAATTCGGGCACACAGCAACACTATTAGCGTGCTGCTCTATTAGTTCCTTCAACCCCGCATTCTCCGCAGCCAGCGTATTGCCGCGAGCCAGTTGCACATCCAGCTGTGTGGCGAGGTTGGAAACCATCTTCGCTATCTCGAGTAGCGGCGTGTCATTGCCGATGGCTTTAGCCAGTGCGTGCCCGGCGTTGATTAATTCTTTGTTATTCATCGTTTGAACCTTCTTTCTGCGCGCGCCAGTAATTTAAGCGCTCTCTAAAAAACTCGCGTTGACTCTCCGGCGTTGCCTCAATCTGCTGAATTACCGCGTGACGCGTGACTTTCTTGTCGTAGAGCTGGCGAACGAGCGCTGCTGCGCGCATGTCGTAATGCTCTTTGAGCTGAAATTCCTGCGGCCATTTGGCGCGATTGAGTGGTAAGCCGGGCGGGAGATAATCCGATTGCCCGGCCATGCCTTAAGCCCTCACGTTTTTCTCGGAATGAGCGTAAAAACGGGGATCGACACTTTTCAGTGTGAAGTGAGTTACGGGCATATCATCGTGGCGTTCTATGCCGACGTATTTTGACTGAACCATGCCCCAGATACGCTTATGCAACTGGTCAATAGTAATATTGATGTCCGGGTGATATTTTTTTATCGCAGTGAGAATGCCCTGATATGACAGGGTTTTGCCCTTCATCAGCGCCACCAGCTTTTGTGCTGATAGTTCTCCGGCGTCTTTTTCAGGTGCAGATTTTGCTTTGCGTGCAATCGGAGTTATCGAATCCAACAGGAGGCGGCAACGGCCCGGAGCGCCGACGCGCTGCCCTGTAAGCTTGTCGAAATTCTCTTTGCTGCCGGCACTCCAGACGGTGGCGGTTTCGCGGATTCTTACCGTTTTTTCGCCTTTGGCAGTAATCATCGTTGCAGTGTGGGTCTTGAGCCAGCGGCCTGAAGTGTTAACGGCTTGCACTGGTGCTTTTTTGGGTTTCGCTACGCGATAAACAGGGTTTACCTGGATCGGGCGTGGTGCGGGAACGTAGCAGGCACGGTTTCGGGCGCGCGCACCAGCATTCATACGCCAGATAATCACAGGGCTCCAGTCACAACCATCGTCTGCGCCGGTGGTTTTTGCATACAGTAAATCGGTCATTGGTCTTTCCTCGTTGGTTAATTAGCGCTGGTCAGGCGCGGTTAAAACGCTTCGGTGTTGTATTTGTCGGAATACCGACGCTGTTGTTTTTTCGGTTTAGCTGCCTCCAGTTGGATCCGGGTTTTCTCTTTCCCGACGTGTTGATCAATTGGCAAGAAATGGCCGTTCTTGAATTCCTGGTAAATCACGGTGCCTGCTGCGGCGAAGCGGCACTTGCCGAGAATAACCTCAGCCACACCAGCTGCCGGGCTTTCCGGGTTATAAACTTCGTCGCGGTACAGAAACAGGATGCTGTCGGCGTCCTGCTCAATAGAACCCGAATCACGCAGGTCTGACATAACCGGGCGGCGTTGTGCGGCCGGACGCGAATCAACAGCGCGGGATAGCTGGCTCAGGGCGAACGTTGGTGTATGCAGGCGCATAGCCATCGTTTTGAGATTTCGCGAAATATGCGCGACGGCGAGATCGTTACGCTCTGCCTTTGGTTTTTTTATCAGGCCGAGGTAATCGACCATAATCATCGCTAAATGCGGGTGGCGGCGTTTGTGCGTTTCAGCAATCGCGCGGATTTGCTCTACTGTCAAATCGGTAGCGTCAACAATCCAGATATCACGATCATTGAGTGTGGCCATCGCAGATGTCAGGCGCGCCCAGTCCTCGTCATACATGTCCTGAGGGTTACGCAGCCGTGATACAGAAAGGTTTCCGGCACCAGCCAGTGAGCGTTCAACAATCTGCGTAGCCGCCATTTCCATGCTAAAAATCAGCGCGCCGCCGCCTTTGGCCGTTACCCCTTCTACCACGGTGAGCGCGAACTCTGTTTTACCCATGCCCGGGCGGCCAGCAACGACGATAAGATCCTGTGGGTTAATTCCTCCAGTGGCGCTATCGAGATCCGAAATACCCGTCAACAAATTGCGGGTCGATTCATCACCATCCATGCGTTTTTGCACGGTATCCATGTAAACAGGCAAAAGCTCGTTGATATGTACCGGCTGAATGTCGCCAGTGTCAGCAGTCATATCCAGCAGCTGCGCGACGGCGTTCTCGACCACCTGATCGCGTTGCTCCTGGTTTGCTGCCTGCCGGATGCCGTCGGCCCCCTCCTGCAGCAGTTTCGCCAGCGCCCGGCTGCGCCAAGCTTTGACCATCTTCCCTGCATACCCTTTCAGGTTTGGTACCGTGGCGGGAATGCGGGAAATATCTGACAAATCGGCCAAGCTTGAGCCACCCAGAGCCTCGCTGATGAAAAGCATATCGATCATGCCGTTCGCCAGGGCTTGTTTTTTTATTTCGCTGAAAGCCCGGCGATGGAATCCGATGCTGAATGATTCCTCCGGCGTGCTGGCGATCACATCGAACGCATCCGGAGTGGCACCGCCATTCAGCAGGCCAGCCAGCACACAGGCTTCGAGATCCTGAGGGCTCACAGTGCACCTTCCCTTGTCTTACGCAGTGTTTCCGGTTTCATCAGGTAATCAAAATTGGCGCGCCAGCCGTCGCGGTGTTCGCCGCCAAAGTAAAAATCTGGCGCGGTATTGCGGAATTTTTCCAGGTAACCCAGAAATGCACCTGTGGTTTTATTCATCATGTGAGCCGCAAGGCGCGTAATTTTCTGGCGACGATCAGCGTCAAGTGTCGCGGCAGGAAGTACGTCAGCGAAAATCTCGTTGTAGGCATCAACAACCGCTACCGGATCAATACTCGCCTCTGTGGTGGCCCAAGCCTCAGCGTCAGCGAGATAACCGTCGAACCGGTTCACCCGGCAGATATTTGCTGGCTTAGGTGCGCCAGAGCCACGGCGATGCCATGTAGCCAGAACCCAGCGGATAACCAACTGCAGTTCGGCCAGGGTGTACCCCTCACGCGTCAGGGTCGGCGTCAGCATGAGCACGAACGGTTTAACGTCACGGCAACGGGTACCGGTGCAGTCGTTATAAAACTCGAGCGCTTTTTTCGCGTCAGCGAGAATAATTTCCTCGCCCTCCCCCATTTGGGGGTTAGGGGGATCTTTAGGTTCATTGACTGGTTCAAAAGAGTGACTGGTTCTGGTGCCGCCACACGGCATAGGGGGTGTGCTTTCTGGCGGCACACCTGTGCTTTTTGACGGCATAGGGGCTATGCTTTTTGGCGGCATAGGGTTATCGAGTTTCATGTAATACAGATTCGACGCATTACCCTTACCATTTTTGACTCCAGGGCGGTTTTCTTTCACCAGCAGACCCATAGAAATCAGCGCATCAATGTGATCACGTACAGCGCTCTTGCTGCACTCGCAGTGATCGGCAATGTGTTTGTACGACGGCCAGCATTCACCGCTGTCATTGGCATTATCAGCCAGCTTGATCAGCACCAGTTTGCGGATTGGGTTTCCGGTTTTAATTGCCATAGCACGGGCCATCAGGGTCATACTCATAATCATATCCCCAATGTTTCAGCAATTTGACGGCATGCCGCCTGATATTCCTCAGGTGACAAATTCATTTCGCGGAGTTCTTCTTTCAGTTTTTCATACTGCGCCCAGATAGATAACGCAGCTGCGCGGCGACCTTCGAAAATATCTTCGATGTCTTCCATGACGGCCGGCGCGCCATTCAAACGGAAGCCGTTCCGCCAGGTAATGCGGTCAATTGAATTCAGCATGTTGGTCTTTCCTCGGTACAGTTAAACGCTGGTCAGGCGCTGTGTTTCCTGGATGGCTTGCAATGCCTGGGCTATCCTCTGCGGTCTATCCCTAGCATCCATCAGTAGCGCGATGATCGCCGCGGCAAACTCGCGTATCGCTACGCATATCAAATGCTGAGTAGTCATTCCCAGCTGCGCGTATCGTTCTGCGGGCAGCGCCGCTTCCATCGCCTTAGCCAGCGCTCTTGTTTTGGCTCTTGCCGCTTTAGTGTCGCCACGTAACCAGCGAAAAATTTGCTGGCGATTGTTGTTTATGGCCCGCCAGTCGGCGTTACCCATTGGGTCTTCCATCTGGTGAAGCTTTACCGTGCTGGTGTTACCACCCATTCGGAACCACATGCGTGTGATTTCGATGGCAACATGTTCCTGCCCGCGCTCTACGGCCCAGTTGAAGATCTCCCGTTTCAGTTCATCGAGGTTTTCCACTTCCTTCGCGTCTCCTGTCGCTGCAAACCTGATTAGGCTTAATCAGATTTTTTGGTTGCTGGTTGTTAAGCTGCTGCCCTGTCTGGGATCCCGTCTTTCGGGTTTGGATATAAATCAGGACGCAGATCATGTGGTGTTACTTGGAATTCTGTTGCAGCAGCCCATTTAAGTGCCGTGGCAGCCCCAAGTAGACACTCTCCGGAAGCAACACGGCTGACATACCCCTGGGTCCGCCCCACGAGTACGGCGAAAGCCTGTTGCCTTACACCGGATGTCTTTAAGTAAGTTTTCAGCTTCATACGTACATCCTCAGTTGTTGATTAAACTGAATATTAATAACGTTAATATTTTTAGTCAATATCACTGACCTTAGAACTTGATTAATTTTGCGAATAATATGCGCTCATGAGAAAGAAAACCCTTGATGCAGTTGAAACTGACGCAGCTAAACGTCTCCGTGAGATATGGAATGCAAAAAAAGTTACTTTGCGCCTTACTCAGGAAAAGGCGGCGGAGGCCCTTGGTTTCAGCACGCAGGCTTCGGTAAGCCATTACCTTAACGGTACGACTCCTTTAAACACGGACGCCACCCTCAAATTTGCGTCTCTGTTAGGGGTTAAGCCTGAAGCTATTCGACCAGATCTGGCCGAAATGATGAACTATGTGCGTAAGTCAGGGGATTACGTCGAGGACAGGACTGGGCCAGGCTGGAAGCTTCTCAGCCCAGAGCATGTGGAACTAATAACACTGTATGACAGACTTCCGCAAAGCGAAAAAGAAAGGCATTTGTCTGATTTAAAAGAAAAAATACAAGATTTTGATAAGCTTTTCGAAGAGCTTTTAGCCGCCAGAAAACAATAACCCCTCCAGTAATCTGCACCAAAACCCGGCCACCGCGCCGGGATTTTTTTTATCCATGTTTATCAATGCCATACAAAAAATATTGCCAAAATTAATATATTAATATTGACCATTTATATTAACGTTATTAATATCCAGAACATCAACGACGCACTAACCACGCGGCAGTTGTTCAGAAAACGTTCTGACAGTCTGGAAAGACAGGCACCAAATTCGCGGGTCGCCGCCAGTACGATGACATGCGGGAAAGACCGCAACGAATCCAAAATTGCTGTGTGTAGTCTTTGCCTCGTCTCCATGAGGGGCACTTTTTTTCACGGCAATGAATACGAGGAAAGACCAACGGGCATGACCAGCCCTGACAGCCCGGAAAGACGGGCACCAGACGTAAAAAAACCCACCGAGGTGGGCTTCTTTACCCGGGACAGTGACCAAACCGCCCGGAGGTGGTACAGGGGACCAACCCTGTACCGAGGAAAGACCAACGACATGAGCCGCTGATCGGCTCGAATTATACATCAGTAAGGAGCCGCTATGGAAGCGCTACCCCTGCAGGTAACACTGTACATCCACGTATCTACTAACCCCCACGTCCCTGCACTTTACCTGGTTCATACCTGTGACATGTCACAGAACTATCCAGATCTTTACGTACTGCTGGAAACGCGCACTGTTTGCCTTGAGATAAACCAGCCGGAACCGATCGACATTATTGGTAAACAGGTTGAACGCCTCCAGAAAGAAAAGGCGTCGATTGTCGATCAGGCTCACCAGCGTGTCGCTTTCATTGAAGACAAGATCCAACAGCTGCTGTGCATTGACCATTCCACAATCCAGGAAAGTGATATTCCGTTCTGAGGTGTCCATGCAAACTGAAAGGTTCATTGAGAAAGTGATGAGCGCTGGGTTATCAGTGCTTGAGCATGAAAATAATGGTGATTTCGGAAGTGGCGTTATGCATTTAACCATTGTCGGCGGGGTGAGACGCGTTGAGTTCTACCCTACCACCGGCACTGTCTACGCCAATGCAGTTAAAGGGAAATACCCCGTTTTTAAGCAGAAAAAAGCCGGGATCAAAGTAGCTATCCGACTTGCAAAATCAGGCGCCTGACCTGCGCCAGTAACCGAAGAGGAAAGACCAAGTGACAATCTCAATTTACAACTGCCTGTTTAAGCCGAAAAAATCGGCCATCAAAGATGGTGCCGTTGCGCTGGCGATCAGCGTGGAAGCACCAAACAAAAAAATCGCAGAAAGCATCGTGACGGGTAAGCTCTGGGAGCACTATCCGGCGAACGGCGATAACTTCTTTAAACCTGAAATATGGGAAAACACAGCTGATCAGCCTCACCCGGAGATCGGCAAGTTTGACGAGCACTTTGCTAAATCCCACACGTTCGATGGCGAAAAGTGGTTGGTAAATGCCGCCGAAACAGATGCCAGCGCGAATCCTCTACCTGGCAGTAATGAAAAATTAGACTTTATGTCTATTTCACCGCGCGAACGCTTCGCAACAGTAGTGCTGTTTGGCCTCGCGCAGCTGGATGGTGAGCTTTATTCTCAGGTTTGTGATTATCTTGATAACCTCGAAAACACCAGCCAGTACGATGAAGAGGAAGACGATCGTTTAAATCGTTACATCATTAATGCGATGGAAGCGCACCCACCTGTTCACCACATGCACCAGGAGGGGTTGAATAATCTCCTGCAGGCAATTTATGTGAAGTTTGAAAACCAGTTACCCGGCGGTGCCGCGCTTTACTCTTTTATTAAAAAATGGACAGACTATCCGGGAAAACGTGAAGAATTGCTGCTTCAGAACAGCACCAGCACCAGCACCAGCAAACAAGATAGCCCCACGGGCCAGATTGCACCACAGCGCGGTTATAAACACACCTATGCCACGTTGGATCAGGAGATCGCTCTGGCGCTGCTGCCAATAGAACCGGCGACCACTGTATCTGTCAGCGCTTTGCGCCAGGCGGAGAGCCTCATTGAAGAAGGCCGGGAAGACTTTAAACGCTGGTCTATGGCGCTTCGCACTACTGAGCAGATCCTCAAATATTCCCGCAACACTATTTTTGGCGTGATTCAGAATGTGCCGGCGAAAGATACCCATCACTTCCCTGACTCATCGCGCCGTTACATCGACAGCTGGCTTGCCGAAAATGGTGTGCTTGAACAGGATCCCAATGATACGGAGGCAACCAGCAAATCACTGGCAGCCGGGCGTGGTGAATATGTCGAAGGTATAAGCGACCCCACCGATCCAAAGTGGGTAAAAACAGAGAATCAGACCACACAGCCGATCGCCTCAAATGAGGTGGAAGAAACGGAAGTGGTTACTGATTCACAGGCTGAGGCCGCACGTGAAACGCTTAATAAAATGGGCTACAGCGTTTACGCCAGTGAATCAGGGCAGGAGCAAGACAGCAGCGATCAAGATAATGGCGCGAAGCAGCCAGAAGCCCAACAGGTGCAAGATGAGCCCCGCCCTAACGTTAATGACGTTGAAAAGAGCCTCTCCGAACGCACCGGCACAGAACTGGAGAACCTTGATCTCTGGAAGCGCGTTTTCAAAACCGATGAGCGTTTTACCAAGCAGTTTAGTGTTAACGGTGGCGGCACGTCGATCAACGGCACATACATGACAATGCTGGCCACCCGTGAATTCGGCCCGAAAGGTATTGGCTGGGGCGTTGATATCCTTGAAGAGCGTTTTGATGATGGCGCACCAATAACCCGCACGGTAAAAGGCCCGGACGGGAATAATACATGGGAGCTTATCCCAAACGGTTACGGCGGCTATCTCACAGAAAAACACCACGTCATTAAGATTCGCCTCTGGTATGTGCGTAACGGTGAACGTGGAGAGGAGATCTCTTTCGGCTGTACGCAATATATCTACGGGAGTAAACACGGCCCGATTTGCGATGGCGAAGCGACTAAAAAATCACTTACCGATGCGACCAAAAAGGCGCTCTCCTCCCTCGGTTTCAGCGCCGATATCTTTATGGGTCTCTACGATAACCCTGAGTATCGGCAGAAAAACAAAGAAGAATTTGCCCTTAAAAATGCCAGCGATAATGCAGAAGATGCTGCGCGTCTGCGTCAGGAGCTGGACGACAAACTTACGCGGGTGGCAAACACACTGGCAACCGGTGTTTCTGCCAATGAAGTTACGAAAGTATTCGCATCTATCGCCCGTGAAGTGGAGGTGCACCGTAAAGATGCTGAGGCTAAAGGCGACAGCCAGCATGCTAATTACCTTAGTAAACGTCTGCGTCGCCTGACCACCATCAAAGACGAACGTCTGAAAGAACTGAACAAGACCCAGGAGAAAACAGCATGAGCAAGGTAACCGCAATCGCATTAGCAAATGATTACTCCAGCCTGTTAAATCTGCTGGAAACCTCTGACGAGTTAACGCCAGAAATGATCGCCGACACCCTGGAAGGGATTGAAGGTGAGCTGGCCGATCGCCTGGATGCAGTTATGGTGGTGGCGCGTAACAACCTGGGCAACGCGAAAACCTGTGAAGAAGAGATGAAGCGTCTGGCTGAGCGCAAAAAATCTTTCGAAAATAAAGACAAGCACCTCCGCAAGTATATTCTGTCATGCCTGTTAGGCGCTGGACTGGATAAGCTGAAAACCCCCAGAAACACCTTTACTGCTCGTCAGGGTACTGTAAGCGTGGTGGTCGACAATGTTGATGCGTTACCTGACGAAGTGGTCACAGTTCAGACAGTAATCGCCCCTGACAAGAAGGCCATCAAAGAAAGGATAGAGGCAGCCGAAGCTGCAGCGGAACAAATCAGAGCCGATGGTGGCGAGGTACCGGAAGAGTTGCTTAATCCGGTACCGGGTGCGCATCTTGAAGTCGGCGAACGTTCATTACAGGTGCGCTAATCATGCTGAAACTAACTCTCAAAAGAGGTGATGCGGTACACGTGGTGTTTCCGGATGGAACAAACGGGATCATCGAAGCGCGTAGCCGCAGCGAACTGGGGTTACATCTTCCGGATAACGTCAAGGTTACACGAGAGAAAGGCGCGTTTCTGAAAGATAACCTGATTAAGCGTAATCAGAATTAATCCCTCTCAGCCGATAGCATTGTGGCCTCAAACACCTAATGGAGGCCGCAATGCTGCACTGGCAACCCGGAGCAATTCTGCTCTCAGACTTTGATACCAAGATCGGAAAATTATCAGCGAGCGTACGAAAGAAGACCCTGACCAGGTCGGATATAGAGCGCGCCTGTAGAGACGCTGACGATGCGATATACCGCATGTTGAGGAAAGACCATGAGACACGATCACGACATTATCACCCGAGAAGAGATGATAGAACTGACGGGGACTCCGCTTAAATCAAAACAGTGCGACGCTCTGCGTCGAGCCGGGATATTCTTTATGGAAAGAGCGGACGGCCACCCTAAAACAACATGGGGGCATTTCATGAACCCCATTAAATACCGCAACCAGGAAATCACTCCGGTGCGCGAGGATGAAGAACCAGACTTCGGAGCCGTATTTGATGGCCGGAAAGCGTAAAAACCCCGCTGACAGCTGGATGCCACCGCGTGTATATCGCGGCAAAGCTGCTTATGAATTTCGGACTAAAGATAACAAAGCCGTTCGCCTGTGCGCTCTTAACGAAACGCAAGCATCGGTATGGCTGGCGTATGAAAAAGCCGTTGGCGAAGAAGTCAGGAAAAATACATTCCAAACCCTCGCAGATATGTTTATGGCCTCCCCCGACTTTATGGATTTATCACCGGAAACCAGAAAGGATTACACGAAATATTCGGGTAAGGTATTACCCGTTTTTGGCAAAACAGACCCCAATAAAATAAAGCCCGAGCACATTCGGCGTTATATGGATCAGCGTGGTATTTCCAGCCGAACGCAGGCAAACAGGGAAAAGAGTTTCCTTTCACGGGTATTTCGTTGGGGCTACGAACGCGGATATGTAGAAAGAAACCCATGTCAGGGGGTTAAGCAATTCAAGGAAGTATCACGCGAGCGCTATGTGACAGATGAAGAATACAAAGCGGTATATGAGGTTGGGGCTGATGTGGTCAGAGCTGCAATGGAAATCGCTTATTTATGCGTTGCCAGGCAAAGCGATGTCCTGTCTTTAAGTGAAGAGCAGATTAGCGATATGGGGATATTTATCCGCCAGGGTAAAACTGGCGTGAAGCAGATCAAAGCATGGACACCCCGTTTACGCGCAGCGGTTTCGCTGGCGCGCGCACTGCCTCTAAAGCCAGGCATAAGGAGTCTGTTTCTTATCCATCAGCCCAGTGGAAGCAAATACACCCGTGATGGTTTTAACTCGCGCTGGCGTGAGGCAAAGCTGGCAGCCCAGGCTAAATACCCTCACCTGTCGATTGATTTCACTTTCCACGATCTTAAAGCAAAAGGCATCTCTGATCTCGAGGGTAGCCTCGAAGAGAAACAGGCAATCTCCGGCCATAAAAACTCGAGACAAACAGCAATTTATGACAGGAAGGTAAAAGTGGTGCCGGTAGTTGGAGGGCAAAAAAACTGATTGGATATGCGTTCGACGTAAATTCATCTTCGGACGCATCTTCGGAAAAACAATTTTCTGGCATAAAAAAACCACCTTTCGGTGGTTTACACGACACTGCTTATCATTGATTTTATTCTAGTTTTCCCATGGTAGCCGGAGTGGGACTTGAACCCACACAGCGCGAACGCCGAGGGATTTTAAAT
>CDZC01004285.1_pt1 | contig 34290 bp, 41 predicted proteins | sample 557371 | NCBI WGS metagenome assembly CDZC01 (sample SAMEA3182085, study PRJEB8094) | gut metagenome | biome: human; feature: gut; material: Stool; isolation source: human stools | place: Canada | collected 2013-01-21
TCTTTATCCAGCATGGCTTCGGCAAGCAGCTTCTTGAGTCTGGCGTTCTCTTCCTCAAGCGACTTCAGGCGCTTAACTTCAGGCACCTCCATACCGCCATACTTCTTACGCCAGATGTAAAACGTGGCATCGGAAATGGCATGCTTGCGGCAGAGTTCACGGGCGGGTACCCCAGCTTCGGCTTCGCGGAGAATACTGATGATCTGTTCGTCGGAAAAACGCTTCTTCATGGGGATGTCCTCATGTGGCTTATGAAGACATTACTAACATCGGGGTGTACTAATCAACGGGGAGCAGGTCAAGTCCATCTTGCTGCCGCTGCTTTTTTGGCAATGTCAGAACGCTGCTCTTTAGTAAGAGACTTCGCCCTAGCAATCCCGCCCTTAGCTTTACCCTTTGGATCTTTCTTATCGTCTGACATATGCAAGCATTTTTCACTATTTTATGCTTGCATAGTCAAGAGTATATAAAAGGCCGCTGGATGGTAGCCTTCAGTAAACTAATGTTGTTGTGCTTAATTGTACGCCATCGAGGATTCGAACCCCGAACCACGGAGATAGAAGCTCCGTGCTCTTTCCAGTTGAGCTAATGGCGGAAAAAAAAGACCAGCATTGGGTTGCTGGTCATGGGTCATGCAGTTGTCTCTGCGAAGCGGGTGTATCCCCCACCCAGTGTTATCAGTATCGAGAGCATTATCAAATGCCATAAAAACTATAGCACTGATGAAAAAATACACTCTGTCAAAGGCCATCAGAAATGACCTTTTGCTCATAACGGGAAGCCAGCTCTCCCGAATGCTTAGTGTCACGCCTAAGCAGGGCATGAAAGCAGGCTTTCCGTTGTGTTTAAAACGAAAAAACCCCGCGGTATTAACCGCAGGGCTTTAAGGATTTCTTGCTGGTCGGAACGAATGAACGGATTCCCAGCGTTAGAGTTGATGCTAGCCGAAAATTCCGCAGACCTCAACACCTTTTTTCTCTGACAATTGAGCTTTATAGAAAATCAGCCTACATCGTAACTGACTTTAAGGCGCTGTCTGCATAACCTTCTTGCCTGTGGCATTCTTCCACCAGCAATTCAAACAGCGGTTGCAGCTGACCGTAAGCGGTGGTTTTTTTTACATCCCATACGGTGCGGACGCCCTCCAGCACATTGGAAAATTTTAGCCGGGCGTAACCTCTCCCCGTGCAACGGTCACACACCTTCATGACCGGCACGCCCTGTTCCTCTGTCTTTTTCTTATCCAGCACCCTCCCTTTCCCGTGGCAGCGACACGCATTGCTGATAACGCCTTTGCCGTTACACGCTTTGCACAGAACGCGCGCGCTCTCCCGAACTGATTTCCACTCCTCCCAGTATGAGGGGTAAACACCCTTTGTAACTTTTGCCCATTTTGGCGGCTTGCCGTCAGGGTATTGGATTTTGTTGGTGAATACCTCGACTTCGGTAAAACCGCTACCATCGCAGCAGTCACATCTGCGAACGCTTGCCGCACTACGGGCGTAATCCTGGTATGCAAAAGCACACATAATTTCGAGAACGCGCTGCCGGACTTTTTCATCGAGTTCTGTAACTGATTTAAAGCGTCGGCATAGGACCAACGATGCTCCATAAAGCGCCTCCATTGCCCGGTCAGGGCTGCTGATACCAATTTTTGCAAGGTATAAATCGAATCCAAACCCACACTTGGCGTTAACCAGTCCAAGCGCGGTCATAACATCAGTTCCGGTCAGATTGTCGGTGGCAGTCGCCCTCGAGGAGTCACTGAACATCGGTGATTTTGGCGCGAAATATTTAGCGATTGATTCGAGGTTCATTATGCGGCTCCTGCTGAATGATAGATTCGAACAAAATTACGAAGGATGCGGTAGTCCACCAGCACTGATCCCCGGTAGCGGTAAATGCGAAGGCGCTGCCAGCGCGCGCGTAGTACCTCAAGCGTTTCTGGCTTCATGTGGCCTCCCCGATGATAATTTGCCCGGTTTCTCCCCAGATTTTGGTAACCCGCCCGTCCCAGACATGGCTATCCTCGTCAAACACTGCATCCAGCAGAGCTTTTTCCAGATTGTCTTTGTCCGGCTTTTGTTGATGAGGCTGGCCGACATATTGCGCCCGCTTCGTCTTACTCCAGCTCTTTGGCATGGGGATAACGAACGTGACGTGATATCCGGAATCTGGCAGGCGGATCCCCAGCAACCGGACCTGTTCTTTGTATGCCCAGTAAGCTGCTGTTGCTGGCCGTTTATGCCATCGGTCGCGCTGAGTCATTCGGGGTTTGCCGATCGGCGTAATTTCGTAAATTTTCATGCGGGCACCACCAGCCCGCGGCGGGCAACTTCAATCACTGTCAAAACAATCGCGCGATCCATAAGCTGCCGACGCTCCTCCCTGTTCAGCTTATTCCCGTTATCAATGCTGTCATGACAGCAAACGCAGAGCGCAGCTGTCGCACAGTCATCGGTTTTTAATCCCATGCCTTTCCCTTCGTTCCGGTGTGCCACCTGCGTCCCCCATGCTCCGCAAAGAACACAATGCTCGATCTGCCCGACGGCGGCGAGCCATTTTTTGCTGCGATAAATAGCCACGCTCACCCCCATATCCGGTTTTGCCACCGGCGATTTATACGCGGTGGTTTCTTGCCTTCAGGCAGCCGGGCGCTGACGGTCCAGGTGAGATAATCTGAGTTCAGGTTGCGCTCCACCTTCACGCCGCGGCGCTGGTATTCCGCCATGAGTTCTTCGGCCTGCTGGGTTGTGCAATCGGTATGATGGAACCAGGTCTTCTTCATCCCCGCCACCCCGCGAAGCTCATGAGTTGCGCAGCGGCGTTCTCCGCCTCTCGCTGGTTCCTGAATGCTTTGGATAATATCCAGCGCCAGAGGACATCAAGCGCGGCCTTGTACAGCTGCTGGAACTCAATTTCGTCCATGTTCGCGAATGAGATGCTGCGAGGATGTTTCTGAAGGGTGCCATCTGGAAGCTTTATGGCGTCGTAATGCCCGGCCTGAATCGTCACCCAGGCGCGGTATGCATCGAAGGATTTACAGAGACTGATCCCGTTTGTTACACGGCGGCTCGCAACCTGCTCAAGATAGTGCTCAGCGGCATCGAGCAGTGCGCCTTCGTTTCCGCCATAGGAAGCCAGGAATTTAGCGTAGCCGGTAACCAGCTTGCGCTCGTTGGAGGAGATTGCGCCGCCGGTAGGCTCCCAGTATTCGAAGCCCAGATTCAGCAGAGCGAAGAAGCGACGATGAAACGCAGGATTGCGTACCTGTTTGAAGTCGGCCACCAGCACGGCGCCGAGCTTGATTTTTGATTGCAGCAAATCGCTGGTCTCCGGCGTAGCCGGGATCAGGATCCCTGAGGACTGCTTAATGAGTTGTAACTGCGCCATGGTGTTCACTCCGTGGCGCATCGCGGTCAGGTTGCTGGTTGTTCAGGCCAGCTCAAGAATTATGATTGCGTACGTAGTGACAAGTCAATTTTTAGAAGCCATTTCCCTTACAACTTCCATAATGGTTTCTTTGGACCAGTAATGATCATCCCTGCTTAGTTTTCTGTGAGTTATGGAGCAATCTTTGGTGGAAATTATATAGCGCTCTTCCGCCCCCAACTTGAAGGACAGCAACTCCCTTCCTTTCCCATCGGTTATGGTCACTCGCAGATCTGACTGAACTACACCCTCCACGGAATCCCCCTGAGCGACATACAGACGCGATTAGAAATTGTCGGCAGCAGCATCAAAGGGATTCGCAAATTGCGGTATTCTGAAAATGCGCGCTACCCCTGAGTACACCCTTAATAGAACCAGTCGTCTGCACTTTCCCAGGTTTCCTGAAGGATACCTTCAACCGTCTTCTTCGCTTCCTTTGCCCCACCATAAACGCTTAACCCATCCGAACCAGCACGACGAACAACCAGACTGCAATCCTCGAACTGATTCCGCAGCCGTTTTAGCAGTTCTTTTTCCAGCGCTGGCATTGCTCCATCTGGAAGTTTCTTTGTGCGATCAATGGTTAACTCAATTTTCATGGTGGCCTCCTTTGCACATACTGTGTTTTTATACAGTAACCCGCAAACTCAGAATGATCAACCTGTTAAGAGCACAAAATGTTAAAAATAGAAGGCTTTGGACATAAAAAAACCTGCCGAATAAGGCAGGTTATTAGTTGCTTTAACATACGTTGCTCAATAGCACTGGAATATGGTGTTGAACTTTGAATCTGTATTATACGTTCCGTAAAACCCAGCCATCTTTCCTATTCCCTTGCTATACATCATGCTTCCTGAATAGCCAATAATCATATTTTCTTTCGCAATATTCAGTATGGGACTATGGAAAACCTCACCGTTTCCAAAATTTTCAAACATGATATCGAATCGATTACCGTAATCAATAATCACAGTCCCTGACGGAGACTGGCTATCTAGTTTTGCTTCTTTATAATTCGTAATGCTGCATTTTTTTGTGGCAGCACCAGCCTGATTATTGGTCGCATTGTTGAGATTGGTAGCAACTGGAGATTCTACATATCTTGTTTGTTCTTTAATCACGCAACCTGATAACACTGGAAGCACCATGCCCAGAAGAAGGAATTTTTTCACGATTAGTCCTTTGATATATTTCTGACAAGATTATTCCTCAGCAGAGTGCCGAGACAAAGCTGAAGCCTAATAATTAGGATTTTCCTTAGATAGGATAGCGATATTAACCACAATACGTTATCGCTTATCATCAGGCCACCAACTCTCTCGACACACAAAGTTCAGGGAGATTCGCCCTCACCAGCGCCTCAGCGAATGGCGGAGGAACTGCATTTCCACAACGTGCCACCTGCTTATCCTTCGCGTACTTCCTGCCCCGGAAATCCTGGTCGATGATGTACCACTCCTGGAAGCCCTGCGCCCGGTATAGCTCATGCGGTTGCAGCATGCGCATGCCAATATCGACTATGCGATAATCTAGGACTTTGATAAGCAGTTAGGGCCGCACTGTTTGCGCAGAAATTCTTAGTCCTGCTGTGGGCGCTGCTCGTTGTCCCCATACACAGCCATCAATGTTTTCCCTTTACCGTCGTGCGCCCCGCCTGCGATACAGTCGCCATTTGCTGGTAGATGCGCTGCCCATCCCGGCAAATCAAAAGTAGTTTCTTTAGATGAGATATGATCGATGCGTGGCGATTGTTGAAGGGCATGCTGTTGACAAATTATCAACAGACTCTCATAGAGAGTGAAAACTTTGAATTACACGACTCAAAGAACTTGGAAAAGGGTGTCAACGGTTAAGGATGTTAACTATATGTTACACACAACTTAAAAATAAACACCTGTCGTTGACGATTCTTACGCAGATTGCGCGATATCATGTTGCGCAATTCTGACCTTTCATTGAAGAAATCATCACTCGATCAAATTTTGAATTTTTTTTCTGGATTATTGACATGTGTTCCAGGCCTTACGGTACGAGGACTTAGCCTTTTTTACCCTTTCACAACCTCAATTTAACGTCAAAATCAACCCTTGTGCTGAAAAGATTCCTTACTAGAATACTCATCATATAGCGCAATTATTTTTTGCCAGCCCTATATGTAGTATTTAAACATTTAAATTTTTACGGCCTGCCGGAAATGAAAAAACCCGGCTGATTAGACCGGGTTCTTCAATCGGTAACTGGAGGTGAGAACTCCACTTACCGTGCCAAATGTATCTGGCGACTGGAGTTAGCTTAAACAAATGAACTGAATTCTTCAAGCGAGGGGACGGAACAAGAACGCTTCCGGACACTTTAGAGAACCTTGAAGATTGATATACAAGTAAAATTTTTTTGCCAGGGTTTTTGGTGATTCTTGAACCCCACCCAACCCGAAATCGTGCTGAATGTATCTGGCGACTACTGATACAGCAACTGCAAAGGCAAGCCCAGGGGTATTTGCGGCGAGGCGCGATGAACAAATAGGAAGCTGCATGGCATTGCTCCTGTTGATCTTAAAACTCGCGCCCCCGGTGACGGCCATCATTACGGCCCTGCGGGGATACTTCAAAGACCGCTAACCCTAAGCCCAGGAGGCTATTATGGTTGCATTGCTGTTGAAAATCGTACCGCCGATGTTCGTGATCATTAACGCGATCATTGAGTACGTAAACCAGCGTCCTTAAGCCTGGTTTTGAAAAGGCCCGGAGTAGTGGGCCTTATTAACTTCGTTACAGCAGCTCATCTGGGATTGGTTTAACACCTGAGCTTTCAATGAACTGGATTATCTCCTGCCCAGTTGCGCTACGACCAATGGCTACCGCGTAGACGTGCCCGTTATGCTGAATATGGTCAACCTCAAACGTTTTGAGGGGAGTGCCATTGTTTCCACAACCAGCAGCCTGAACGGTAACTTCTCCTACAAGCAACTTTTGTTTGGGATAATCGTCCATCTTGATCTTCCCATCGAGACCGCGACCAATCAATAGATATTCAACTTTCACCTAGCATCCTCCTGCTTCTGATAACCGGTTCGTTGCCTTTCGGCAAAATGATAGAACGTTCCCGATAATATCTTAGACAATCAATAAAATACTCTCGGTACTGCTCAGGTTGTTCTCAGGCCATCTGCTACGCGATGACGGGTATATTCAAACGCTCTTTGTAAACAACGCTGAGGCGGAAAGATCAACGTTAACTTTGTCGCGATCTTCCTGCGGTTTTGCTGCTATATTGAAGCTTGGCATAGTAATTTAACTTAGAGTCAGTATGGATAAGAAAAACTACTTAAGGATAGTTGCAGCTTTTATTATTGCACTTATGTTTATAATTGTTCCAGCAGATAAAATGGTTAATGACCAGTCATTTGACTTAACTTACAAATTCATTTGGAATCTTGGGGTTCCTGAAGGTGACATATTCCCCTATGTCATTAATGTTCCGCTCATAGCGGCGCAAATTTTTGGCGTCCTTGCCATAGTATGGTTACTCAATAGAGTTAAGTAACCCCACCTTTCACTTCACCTACTGCTGCGGCGCTGCTGGCAACGGCATCCAATGGGTTACGGTTATTGGATGGTATTCAATGCCGTAGTTCTGCTCGTAAACCTGCGCGTACCATCCCTTATCTCTTTTATCGAATTTAACGTATTGAGCAACATGCAACTCAACACCGAAATCAGGACGAGGCCAGATATAAACGAAGTCATCGTTATCCGGCATCCGCTCACTGCAAGCCACCCTACCATCAGGACAGGTGCCATCGGCCTTGGCCTGAAAATTGGCATGCTGCAACTCGACGCCTTTTGCTGAGGAATTCAGTAATGGCGCTGCTTTGACGGCGTGCAGCGACTCGGCGTTTTCGTCACCCTGAAGCATGGCGGCGCGGTGGGCTTTCCAGCCGCCACGGAAAGTGTCGTCAAAGTCGTCATCTTCCATGAACCGACGCTTGTACTCTTCTCGTGTCAGCTCGTCCGGCACAAATACCGGCGCTGGCTGAGCGGTGTAAACAGGCATAACGTCGCTTTGCCCTTTATTGCTCTCGTCAGTCAAAGACCAGAACAGCCTGCCTGCCGGATGCTTGAAGATGTACGCCACCGGCTCCGCTTCGAGCGATGCCAGCGCTATCTTCATCGCCGCAAGCGCATTGGCCGCATCTTCGTTTACTGCGCCTGGTGTCGCATCGCGCTCTTCTTCAAGCTCAGCGATGGTCTTCACTAGCCATTCTTTTAGGGTAGTGCTCACTGGGCGGTCTCCTTGCGAAGTTGGACGGCGATGTCTTCGAGTACGCCATCAGCGAACGAGCGATCGAAATCGCCTTCGGCGAGCATCAGCCATAAACTCTGTGGAGGTAAGGATCATTCTCGCAATATCAGCTGCGTTCTTCGCCGTGTCATCGATAAACCCTGCCTCCCATGCAGCCAGCATTCGGTTGGCAACAAAGTGAGCGCCTTCTTTGTGGGCCTGCTCCCGCACTTCAGCCAGGAAAGCGTCGGTCGCTGGGGTTTCGATAGCCATGTTCAGCGGATAGTCGGCATTCAACTCATCGTGAATGAATTCAGTTAAATTCTTGCGGCTTTCCTTTAGCCCACCATTCTCCGCAGCCAGCGCAGCGAGCTTGGCTTCCGATTCGGCAATTTTCTTACGCAAACCAGTTTCACAGTTATGCGCGCCGCTGCGCCCCCTCTCAAAGGAGAATCCGCAGTCACAATAAAAAACGTTGTCTTTCTCGGTGATCATGCAGCCGCCTTGTTGTGCGAAAAACGTTTCAGGTCAAAGTCGATTGTTGCCCGCAGGTCACGGAAAATACCGCAGCGACCGTGGCGAACCAGGCCACCCTGCTCCACCGCTACGCGGAGATATTTCTCTGCTGTGGTCCGGTGCAGGCCAAACATCGCAACGACGTCATTCGTGGTGATGCGTCCCTGCTCTTTCACCAGTTCGATAATCCGGATGATGATCAGGGTGCGTTCTTTGTCGGTTTTCTTTCTGGCCATCGGTTATTCCCTCCCTGTCAGCTGCTGAACGAGATTTCTGTGGCGACCAATAACACGAACCGCGTCACGCAGTTTGGTCAGTTGCTCCAGCTTGTTTCTGGTGCGGCGGATTTCGCGAGAAATGTCCCGCACCGCTGGTACCGCTTCGACTGCGGCGCGCCCTTCGGTGAACGAGGGGATTTCACTCACGATCTGTTCGACTGGTTTTGCTTCTTCCGGGGCGGCAGGTGCCTCCGGTACCGGTTCTTGCTTAACGGGTTCTGTCACAACAGCAAGGGACCAGGTAACGCCTTTGCCCTTCCCGTTCTTCACTACAACGCCCTGGCGCTCCAGCGCGCGAAGAACAGAGACCATTCCGCGGGCATTGCGATTGACGGCCGCGGCCAGCGAAACGGTCGTCATTGCCCCCTGCTCACGCAGCTGCTGTCGGACGACATCAGGATCTACGGGTTCCGGCTCCTCACCTTTCAGGCACGGCGCCGGATGAACAGGTGCCTTTGGCGTTGACTGCTGAGACTGACCTTTCACGGTACCGAGGAACCAGCCGCCGTCTCCAAAATCGCATAACCCCTGATCACGCTGCTCACGTAACATGGTGAGCGCATCAACCGGGTCGATTTCAAGACGGGCAGCAACTTCGCGGTATGTCGCCCGCCCCATTTTTTCCAGTACCTGAATTACGGTTTCCATGTGATTTCCTCTCAAATCAGTCCAGCGTCTTTTCGCTGTTTGTATTTCGCCATCAGCATCTGCGCCGGAGTCGGGCCTCGATCCTGAGCTGGTGCGGTTAGTGCCCGGCGTACTGGTGGAACAGGTTTCCCATCGAGAACACGCATTTCCCAGTCGTGGAGTAGATCGCCAGCAACGCGAACAAGTTCTTTCTCGCTGAGCTGGCCGTCAGTACCGCGTCTGCGCAGTTCAAGGCAAATGTGATAGAGCACGGGCTGGCTCCACGGGTATTGCTCACTGGTCGGGTAGCGAAAAACCAGCTTTCGCCAGCGCCAGTATTCGGACATGACATCGTCAACGGTGATACCGAGAGCGCCATGACCTTCCCGACACCATGCGATGAACTGACCAGGCGACGGCAGGAACGGGCGTTCCTGGCGACGTGCAATGCGCAGCCCGGCGTTTACCTGTTCCATGGTGGTGATCCCGTTTTCACGAAATGCCTGAGCCCACTGGCGGCGCAGTTCGTCAAACTCAGACTGGTCGCTGAAGCTATGCACGCTGGCCGGGAATGTTGCACGCAAGGCGCTAAACAGCGCGTTGAAGATTTCAGCGGTCTGCTCAGCGAGCGTGTCCTGCGCATCCGGCAATTCAGGCATGCCGCGTGCTATGCGCGCAAAATTTTCACGGTCTATGCTGACCATCTGCTCAGAAAGACTTTTCATCGAACACCCCGTTGATCCAGTCTGTGTTGTTGAAATCGACCTTGCCCTTGGCAGTGGTCTTCGTTGTCTGTCCACCGCTACGCAGGCGCTTGGTAGTTAGGTCGTCCCACTTCCTGCGCAGACTTGACGGGCTCAGGATGTTGTCTTTCCAGAAATCATCCTTGTTGGCCCACTTGAACAGATCGCAAATCTCGAAGTGCGTACGTTTGTCCTGGACGCGCATCAGGCGGATTGTGTTAGCCCATTCGACCCATTTCGGTTCGCTCAGGCTGGCATTGACCGTCAGGCGCAGGGAGTGTATCCAGCGAGCGGCTTTGAGATCGTCAGCAGTACCCCATGATTTTCCTGCCGGGGTGTAGATTCCGTCGGCAGCTTCAGGGTGACGAGAGAGGAATTTTTGAGTCGCCTCGTTTCGGGATTCTTCAGAATTCCGAGACGAAGAGATCTTATTATTTATATTGTTGTTATTATATTGTTGTTCATGATGCGCGGGGAATTGCGCGGTCTTATGCGCGGGTAAATGCGCGGCATGACCCTCGCAAGCCGCGCCACTACTGGCTTCGTCATGCGCGGTGATATGCTCGCCGTTATGCGCGGGGAATTGCGCGGGTAAATCGTCTATTTTTTGAGCATATCGCTCATAATTTGTGATGGTTATCACAGTGCCTTTTCGCTTCTCTCCAGAACGAGAAATCATTCCTTCGCGTTCGAAAACATCAAGCATCCTGTCCACGGCGTGACGACTACTCGGCTTCCCTTCCCGGTCGCATAATTTCAGCCCCAAATCGGCCGTTGTGGTTACCAGTTGTCCGGTTTGTAAGGGCCATTGACGGCCTTTAAAGTTCGCCGTGTAGGGCTGACGTGCAGCACCCAAAAGAAGGTTCTCCCACAACGTGCGCAGGAACACATCTTTCGCCCAGGGCTTCTTCAGTACGCTCCGGTACAACGGGATGAATCCGGTCTTCTGGTTCTCCATCCGGTTGCTCCTGATGGCACTACGTGCCGCAAAATCGGCATAAGCGACATTTGACATGCTATGCCCCTTTAGCCTGGTGTTTAGTACATGCGTTTGTCATAATGACCTCGCAATTACGTCCCGTTTTTGCACCCGAAAGCCGTTGGTGCCCCCTCACCGCGGCTTTCACCCTTTTAGAACAGCCCCTGCTGCTTACCGCGCTTGATGCGCTTCGACTCAAACCGATCTGCCGGCACTGTCTGTTTTTCTGCCCATAACTTCGCGTGACGCAAAACATCATCGAAAATTCTCCCCTTACGACTTGCCTGAGACATTCGCTTGTACATATCGACGGCCTGAAATGCCCCCCCTGCGCCACAGCTGCGGTGAAGCCCTGCCGGATAAGTTCTTCGCGAACGTGCTTTTCAATAAATTCGACATGATTCACTGCACACCTCACATGACGCCCGGGCCCATGACTGCGAGACCACTCAGAACCTGAACAACAGCCTCCCCAGGCAGAAGCGCCAGCAGGTGTTCAATGCCCTCCCTCACCTCTTTCACCAGCTGGTGCTGCGGAGCCCTCAGAATCACCGCGCGTTTCGCTTCGCCGATCTCCTTCTCCATCGCTGCATAGCGCGTCATAAAGCAGTCCTGAGGTACCAGACGTCCACGGAACTCAAGCGGTAGAACGGCGATGATCGCGGGCGACAGCTGGCTGATGTTTTTGCGCGCATACTCCGTATCACCATCGAGCCAGCGGAAGAGTTTCTGACGCTTACGGCTCAGGTCTTCGGGAAATTCCAGCCCGGCGCCGCCCTGTCGTTCCCACTCCTCAACGATGATCCCGGCAACGACATCCTGGTTATCCAGTGACGCAGCCCAGGCACGCACGGCATCGCGGATCTGTTCGTGCTTATCTGCCGCGCCTGGCTGATTGCGATTTATCATCGCCCCCGGATGTAATCCGGTATTTTGTTGATATGAAATGGAGTGCATGGTCAGGACTCCTGATGTGGAAGGCCGTCAGTAGGGTTTGGATATGCCACAGGGTCGATTTCATGAGGTGTAACCTGCCACTCAAGAATCCGACAGAGTGGCAAAATACGACCGTGAGGTATCTTTCCTTTCCGAAGCCACTTACCGACGGCCTGTGAAGAAATGCCAAAGCATTCTCCAATGCCTACTTGCGTCATATGGCTACTGATTTTGTTTTTAAGTTGGTTATCCATTTGTTGACCTGCGTGTTCGTTTATGGTGGCAGGAGAATAACATTTAAAACTTTTGGTTCCAATAAAAATCAAACCAATAGTTCTGATGAACTATAAAACCATTGGTTGTAAAATGAAAATATGAATAAAACTCCTCACCCTGTGTTTGCCAAAAGAATCCATCAAGTGATGGAGGAAAACGGCTGGAGCATGGCTGATTTAGCCAGGCGCGTGATGCTTTCACATACCTCAGTGCGTAAATGGGCGAATGGTGCAGCAGCTGCAAGCGGCGATCGCCTTAAAAGGCTGTCAGCCGTAACTGGTAGGCCTGAGTACTGGTTCTTTATGGAACCGGGCACAGAAGGGGAGAATGGAGAAGAGCTTCCGACATTACCTCGCGTTCTTGATGAACAGGAACAAACCCTGTTATCTCTCTTTAATCAGTTGCCTGAAGCTGAAAAGCTCCGTTTGATCATCCACACCAGGGGTGTGGTGAAAGAAATGGACTTACTCAAGAATGATGTTTACGACATCATGAACGATCTCAAGAAATAGCCCCATTCCCGCCTAGTACAAAAACATGACACCTCTACGGTGTCTTTTTTTACCCTCAAATAGAACTTTCAGTTCCATTTTAGCTTTACTTATCGAACCTTTGGTTGTACTCTTCAGTTCATCGACAACAAGCGCATCGTTGTCAGGTGATAAACGTTCCGCTGGCCGGCGACAAGGCAAACGAGGAAGACATGGCTAAGAGGTTTACCGTAGTGATCTCCGGCAGTAATGGGTATCGAACATATCAAGTTAAAGCGAATGACTGGAAAGAGGCGGACCAGATCGCCATTAATCTCCATCGGAGCAAAGAACCGGATGAGCCGGAGTATGAAATTGGCGTCGCTGCCGTAATAGCAGGCTGGCTAAAGGTCTGGTAAGGGGGAAGCATGATTGATTTTGCACGCAAACCAGCACAGCAGCAGGCCGTTCGCCTCAACTGGATTACAGTCAGAATCCGCCAGCTTTGTTACTTACTGGCTCAAAAGGGTACTCCGTAATGAACACTTTATTCGCACTGGTTCTGACTGTTATCTCCCTTAACGGTGAATCGCAGGATGTCGTTATCGATGTCTATGACAACCAGCAACAGTGCCAAGCAGCTGCTGTTGAGCAAAACGTGAATGGTGAGTGCTGGCCTGTAGAGGGAATTATTCGTAACGGCGAGATCCCGGCAAGCCTGTAAGGAGCTGAAATGAAGAAAGAATGCGGATACTGCCGCAAGCCTTTTGAAGCGGGGAAAGAAGTTAAACGCACCTTGCTTTATTTTTGTGGCAATAATCTTGCCCGTAAAGAAAAAGAGTATTGCTCAAAACAGTGTGCTGAAAAAGACCAGATGGCACACGAAGCGTAATTAGCAGCCCTGTAATTTGAAAAAAATTCGCCATTTATTTGGCGTGGATTCTTACACCCTGAATAAACCAAAAGGAACATTCTATGGAAATCGTAAAAGTCGAATTAAATCTGAAAGCAATTAACAAAAGCATCGCTTTATTCAACTGCGACAAGAAAGTATCTGGCCTGATTCATACCACTGAAAACGGCGAAACCACCGTCGTACTTGATGGGGGTTATGTTCTTGACTCGTTCGACTGTCCGCACTGCGCTATCGAGGCTATCAGCCTGCTGGCCGTGAAAATTAAAGATGGTGAAAAGAGCGGGCACGGCAGCTATCGCCAGCACAAGCGCAACTTGATGGAGCGTGCATTCATCACTGTCCATTAAAAAGCCCACCGAAGTGGGCCTGCCTGTCCGGTCTCACCGACCAAAGCGAACCGGACATCCCCAGGTAAATACGAGGTGTCTTTCAGGCACCTCCAGTCTACACGATAAGAGGATTATGTGTCATGACTAACACGAACCCTGTATTTCTTGTTCGAAGAGCAAAAAAACAATCTGGTCAGCCTGATGCAGTTTTATGGTGCAGCGAGGACTTTGAAACCGCTAATGCCACCCTGGATTATTTACTGCTTAAGTCCGGTCGCAAATTTAAAGACTATTACAAAGCGGTCGCAACTAATTTCCCTGTTGTAAACGAACTTCCACCGGAAGGCGAAATCAGTTTTACCTTCTGTGATTATTATCAGCTCGATAAAGGCAAAATGAACTGGGAGCAGATCCCTGGGGTTTCTCTGCCCGAGCATCCTGCAACACAAAAAGCGGAAATGGCCGAAGCCACGGTCGTTAATGGCGTTGACACGTCTACTGGTGAAATCGTCGACGAACAGGCTTTTAACGAGGCTGATGCAGTTCCTCCGACCAATTCTGATCTGAAGATTGACGAAGGCGACGACGAAAACACGCGCTACCCGATCGTGCAAATGTCGTTCCGCAAGCAGCTGTTGTCGCAGCTTACGTCGGATGAACTTCGCTATCACCTCACGCAGGCGGAGTATCAGGAAATAAGCACGCTGGAAATGGACACTGATAACGGATACGTCCAGAACCTGCTGCTGGCAGCCGCAAGCGTAGAAAAGATCCAGACTCTGGATATGCCATTTCTGTGGAAATACACCAGAGCCGTCAGAGACGTTTTTGATATGGAGAAACGTCACGAACTCTCTCTGATTTTGAAGTTTACGCAAGTATGGGCAGAAACATCACACCTCGATCGTGGAATTTTGACAAAAGAATGGGCCAAAGGTAACCGCATCAGCGCCGTGCAGCGTACTGACTCCAGTACTAATGCCGACGGGGGCTATAAAACGGACCGCGGCGAAGGGGCGCACCATACGCTTGATTCTCTTGATCTTGAAATTGCCTGCGCCCTGCTACCCATGGATTTCAACCCACACGAAATACCAGGCAGCGTGCTGCGCCGCGCGAAGGAGATCGTCGCTAAAAAAGAGGAACCGTGGAAATCGTGGAGCAACATCCTGCGTAATCAACCGGGGGTGCTGGCAGTGAACCGCACAGCAATCTTCAATCTCGTGCGTATCGCTCCTGAGAACATCCACAAGACCCCTGCTGCTCATCTGGAATTTGTTAATCGAACAATGACCACAAATTTCAACTCCACGACCGAGTTAATGCCGCTGCCTTCTGCCGCCCCAGTTATTTCACGTGAAGACGTGGACAAGCAGCTGGCAGCCGAACGTGGAGAACTTGTCGAGGGTATTAGCGACCCAACAGATCCGAAATGGGAAATAACCCACCGTATGACCACCACTACTCACGAAGAGAATTTACAACGGATTCGTGAAGAAGGTGCGCGCCGCGCTGAGGAAATGAAAGAGCAGCCGGAAATCACAAGTATGGGCAACGGCATGTTTTCCATTGAAGGCCTGCTCAACCAGAGCGCCTCAAATGAAGCAGAAAAAACGGAAGTGGAGACCACCAGCAATGTGCAGGTTCAAGAGAATAACAGTAATGAAGAACCGACTTGTGATGCGCTGTCACCGGGCAAAGTCGTATTGCAGCCAGGTGAAAGCAGTGCTGACACTGGTGAGGAACCAGCTACCGTAGAGCCGTCTGCCGCTGAGATTCTGGCCACCAGCGCGCCGAGTCTCGCCAGCCAGGACAGGGATGATGCAACCCAAATTCCTGATTCAGTAGACCAGAACGAACCAGAATCGGCACAAAACGAACCAGAAGTGCATCAGGAAGAACCAGCTGTTGAATATCCTGCTTATGTCGAGCCAGGCCGCTATGAAGGTCTTCCGGACGAGGTTTATCACGCCGCTAACGGCATCAGCTCTACCCAGGTAAAAGATGCGCGCGTGTCGCTGATGTACTTCAATGCGCGCCACGTTGAAAAAACCATCGTCAAAGAGCGCTCCGCAGTTCTGGACATGGGCAACTTAGTGCATGCGCTGGCGTTGCAGCCTGAACAGCTGGATGCAGAGTTCAGCATTGAACCGGTTATCCCAGAAGGCGCATTCACCACCACGGCGACACTGCGCACCTTTATCGATGAGTACAACAACGGCCTGCCTGTACTGCTGAGCGCAGACGATATCAAAAGATTTCTTGAAGAGCATAACGCCACGCTGCCCGCTCAGGTGCCGCTGGGCGCTAGCCTGGAAGAAACAGCGCAGAACTATATGACGCTGCCAGCTAACTTCCAGCGTATCGATGCAGACCAGAAGCAGACGGCAACGGCAATGAAAGCCTGCATCAAAGAGTACAACGCCACCCTGCCGACGCCGGTTAAAACTAGCGGCAGCCGTGACGCGCTGCTCGAGCAGTTAGCGATCATCAACCCTGACATGGTGGCGCAGGAAGCGCAGAAGCCACAGCCGCTGAAAGTATCTGGCACTAAGGCCGATCTGATTCAGGCCGTGAAGACAGTCAAACCAGATGCCGTGTTTGCCGACGAGCTGCTGGATGCCTGGCGCGATAACCCGGAGGGGAAAGTGCTGGTTACCCGCCAGCAGCTGGGCACCGCACTGAATATTCAAAAAGCGCTTCTGGCTCACCCGACCGCCAGCATGCTGCTGACCCACCCGAGCCGTGCCGTCGAGGTGAGTTACTTCGGCTTTGACGAGGAGACGGGCCTGGAAGTTCGTGTGCGCCCGGACCTCGAGATCGACCTGGACGGTGTGCGTATCGGCGCAGACCTGAAAACTATCAGCATGTGGAACGTAAAGCAGGAAAGCCTGCGCGCCAGACTGCACCGGGAAATCATTGACCGCGACTATCACCTGAGCGCAGCCATGTACTGCGAAACCGCGGCGCTGGACCAGTTCTTCTGGATTTTCGTCAACAAAGACGAGAACTACCACTGGATCGCCATCATCGAGGCATCCGCTGAACTGCTGGAGCTGGGCATGCTCGAGTACCGCAAAGCGATGCGCGCTATCGCAACCGGATTCGACACAGGTGAATGGCCAGCACCAATCACTGCCGACTACACCGACGAACTGAACGACTTCGACCTGCGCCGCCTCGAAGCGCTGCGTACTCAGGCATAAGGGGGATATATGCAAAATACCAACGTTACCGTTGCTGATCAGAACACCGTTATTAATTCCAACGTGGCACTGTTCGATTCTCAATACCTTAACGCCATCAGCACTTTTGCGCAGATTATGGCTCAGGGCACCGCGACAGTTCCTAAGCATCTTCAGGGCAATCAGGCCGATTGCATGGCCGTAGCGATGCAGGCAGCACAATGGCAGATGAATCCCTTTGCTGTAGCACAGAAGACGCACCTGATTAATGGTGTGCTCGGGTACGAAGCGCAGTTGGTCAATGCCGTCATTTCGCGTAGCGGCGTGCTTGCCAGCCGCTTTGAATATGAGTGGTACGGGCCATGGGAAAAAGTTGTTGGAAAATTCCATATTCGTAAAGGCGAAAAAGGCGAGTACCGGGTCCCTGGCTGGACCCTGGCTGACGAAGCCGGGATCGGCATTATTATCCGCGCAACCCTGAAGGGTGAAGATCAGCCGAGAGAACTCGATTTACTGCTGGCTCAGGCTCGCACCCGTAACTCAACGCTCTGGGCTGACGACCCGCGCCAGCAGCTTGCATATCTCGCAGTGAAGCGCTGGGCCCGCCTGTTCTGCCCGGATGTGATTCTGGGCGTTTATACCCCGGACGAGCTGGATGATCGGCGTGAAGAACGGGAGGTAAACCCTGCCCCTGTGCAGCACATAAGTTTGACTGAAATTACTGATGACAACTTATCTACCACACAGAACGCGCAGCAGTCCTCAGTAAATATCGACACTTTGGCTGATGAATACCGTAAACGGATTGATTCTGCTGAAACTCTGGACGATGCCACTACCGTCGGAAACGACATCAATGCTTCTAAATCCGTACTGGGTGCAGCATTGCACACCGAACTGAAAAACAAAGCTACGCGCCGGTACCACTTTGTGAATGCGAAAAACAAAGTTGATACAGCTATCAAAGCACTTCCAAAACCGGGAGTGGAAGGTGCGGGAGAACGCTTCGAGGAAGTTGAAAAGATGCTCTTGGCGGCTAAACGGCACTTGGGTGATGAATTGCACGATAAGTACCGCATCACCCTCGATGATATGAAACCGGAATATGTGGCCTAAGGGAGGCGGGAGGGTTCGCCCTCCCGGTAACGATATGACGAAAATTATCGAACGCGGAATGATTTTTAACGGTGAGATGGTGCGGGCGATCCTCGATGGACGGAAGACGCAGACGCGGCGGATCATCAAGCCGCAGCCAGAGGGAACATTAAGCGGAAGTTTATCCGGTATGTGGTTAAGCAGGCCTCTTAACGGACTGTTGTTGCCGAAAATTGAAGATATCGCAATCCATTGCCCGTTCGGTGTCGTCGGTGATCGCATCTGGGTGCGGGAGACGTGGGCAGAGGCTGGAGCAAGCGCGCCGGATCTGAAACTTTATCGCGCGAATTACCCTGCGCATGTTCCAACTCATTACGAGAACGTGCCGCCGGCAGAGGATGTCCGCTGGACACCCAGCATCCACATGCCGCGCTGGGCCAGCCGTATTCTGCTGGAGATCACCGATGTACGGGTCGAGCAGCTGAACGATATCAGTGAGGAAGACGCACGTTCGGAGGGAATTTCTGGCTCCTCGGCACGTGACGTTAAAGAGGCTTACGCAGCGTTATGGCGGTCTATCTACGGTTCTGACAGCTGGCGCGCTAACCCATGGGTCTATGTGATCAAGTTTAAGCGTATCGAAGGAGATGGCCATGCGACTGATTAACCGAGGTAACCAGCAATCCCCGTTAGCGCGTCAGGCATGCGACATCGCGCTGGCAGCCCACCAGCAAAGATACGGCGACTATGGGCGCAGCAAGATGAAAGAGACGTATACGGTGAAGGTTGAAGGCGTGAAGGTCTGGGTGGAGGTGGTGAACCGCAAGGCGAGCTATGTGGCCACGGCAATGACAGGCATGCGCCGCTTGCGTGCCCTTCCCGGCCAGGCGTCCTGATAAAGAATTATCAAACGGCCCCGGTTGGGGCCCTTGGAGAACGAAGATGAGCAAAGCAACGAATAAATTTGAGCTGATGAGCACTAAAGACATCTGCGGGCAGCTGTGTATTTCCTCACGTACGCTCGAACGCTACAGGAAAAGAGCCCCAAACGAGAACCCTTTCCCTGAGCCAGATTGCGCTTACATGGGTGGACCCAATAAATGGCTCAGAACCAAAGTCACCGCCTGGCAGATTAAAGAGATGTCACGATCAACCCGTAAGCCGATGTCTCACCTGAACCTAACCCGTGATGATAAAGGCCGTCTCACCCGACCTGACGCGGCGTGAACTCCAGAATGTCGGGCTCGACGATGCTCATAAGTCGGGCCCACCACTTACCATATGCCACTCTCATTTCCTCAACATAGGTGTGCTTGTCGTACACTGACCACACACCAGGCAGTTTGTGGCCAAGCATTATTTCGGCGATATGCGGCTCGGTTAGCTCTGAGAAATTCGTTCGCGCAGTCCTGCGCAGATCATGAATAGTAAAGTGTGGGACCTGCTCGTTATAGGCCTTGAGCATGAACTTAACCAGGTTACTGCTGATGCTCATATGGAAGCCTTCACTCATCGGCTTGTCTTCATATTTTGAAAAAACAAAGCGTCCTGGCGCCAGCTCAATGGCCCGTTTTATCAGCGGGAGCATTTCCGGGATGATAGGTCGAATTATCGGTTTCTTTGTCTTCCGCCCTGTCTTGTGGTTTTCCCATGGAACAGTCCAGATCCCTTCTTCAAAATCAAAGTGTGCGACTTCAGCCTGCCGGAGTTCGCCAACCCTGCACGCCCATATCAGAGACAATTTATAGAGGATCTTGTTTCGCTCAATGAGGCGGGAATCCTCAATGGCTCGCCAGACAATCGCCAGTTCTTTACGGTCCAGGGTTCGCTCACCCATTTGTTTCTGGATGCCGAAATCACGCCCAGACATTTCTGACAGCGGGTTAACTTCCAGCAGTTGCCGTTTCACTGCCCAGGAATAACACTGTCGGCCGTTGCTGATCACGCGCCGGGTGATCTCGCTGTAACCCTGGGCCAATCTGTCCAGGACAGTGAGCCAGTTGTGTAGCGTGAGCTGATGCGCAGGGTATTTCCCGAGCTTGGGGAAAACGTGCAGTTCAAACGAGCGGAGGACCTGCCCGGCTGATTCTTTCTGAATGCAGACCATTGAGTGCCATTCACGGAACAGCTCTTCGAAGGTGTACTGGCTGTTAATCTTGGCTTTATCGAGGCTTTGCCTGATCCGAGGGTTTTCGCCACGGGCAAGAATAGCTGCCCACTTTGCGACTTCATCGCGCGCGGCTTTTAATCCGAACTCCGGATAGCTGCCGATCGTCATCTTGTCCTGTTTGCCCAGGAAGCGGAATCGGTAGAAAAAAGTAACGGCCCCCTTTTTGGAGATGCGTACCCACAGACCATCACGGTCTGCCTTTTCTTCAACTTTGTCTCGTTCGCGCCCAAGGCACGACTTTAGATAACTATCTGAAATAGCCATGATTTGTCCCTGCGTGTGTCCATCAGAACGGGAGGTTATGTGTCCATCATAGAATATGGACGCACTGGTGGACACAAAAACCATGACTTATGATGTCGTAGGTTGACTGTACATGCAAACAGTATAATTTTTGGAAAGGCTGATTTGATGGGGATCTTGAGGCGTTTTTGTCGGAGGTTTGCGGAGGCTGGCGGGGTATCAATTATCGATGTGAGCAATGATCGAAAAGTTACGTATGTTCTTCATATAGTTAAATAATTATGCCTTACGAATTCCTGGAGGCCGCTGTTCTTAGCCTGACGTTTTTCAGTGCGAAAACGCAGCATTCTACACTACATCCTCGTCAGCTGGAAATGCACTTAGAGCCAGGTATAGCGCGAAGAGACGGCGTTTTCTTTATTGCGATGTAAATAATAATAAAGCCCGGCAGATCACCGGGCCTCAGAAGAGAGCATCTCAACACGAAGTTGGTCGGGTGCCAGTGCAACGTTGAGGATGACGGGTTGCCACGCTTCCCGGGCGGCAAGCCTTGGGGAAACGCCTTTAGCAAGCCAGAACCCGCCCACGCCGCCCAACGCGGCCCCGCACATGGCGGCCAAATCTGTGCCGAACAGCATCTGGAAAACCCCGCCCATCACGAACAGACCTGCCAGCGGAGAAAGGTAAACCAGCATGGCGGAAGTGAGCAGGCTACCTTCAGCGATGCCCAGCTCCACTTTTTGCCCTGCCACCAGCGGCTGATCGCTTGGCACAGCAATAGTGTGCGACGTTTGCGGCCCCAGCTTATTCAACACGCGGCTGCCGCAACCGGCTCGCGAAGCGCAGCTGCTGCATGATGCTTTAACGTCACAGCTGACAAGCGCTACGCCATCCTGCCAGGATACGACCGTGGCCCACTCTTTAATCATTGCGCAGCCCTGAATTTAATGCTGTCTGAAATACGTTTTGCCGTTGGCGGCGGTAATTCACCGACGATGGTAATTTCCGCATTATCGCGCACCGTCGTGCTAACCGTCCGGCGACCGGTACGGAGCATCTGTTCGGAACTGTTCGCCGTAGCGCGATTAATATTCACCGAGAAGCTAAACAGCCCATCGGAATAGAGTCGCGACTCAACCGGCGTTTCGATGGTCGGCAGCTGGCGACGGCTGCTGGAAACTTCGCTGAACCCTTGCGGGATCCAGGATGGTACCCAGTTAAAATTGACAGAGTCGCCGGCAGGCACGGAAAGCAAAGGCGGCAGGCTGGCTTTGGCCAGATTCTGCATGCTGTTGCCTACCTGACTGTTCACATCGAAGGAGATCACGCGGAACTGCTCCAGCGTTTCACCGTCGCGATCGAGCAGATCAACGCGCATCGGCAGCTTCGTCTCTGCGTCAATCCAGACGATATAGCTGTAACGTGTCCCATCCCGCGCGACAACGCGTATCACTTCGCACAGCCTGTCGGCAATACGCGTTCGCCCCACCGAGATAAAATCATAGTAGGGGGCGAGACGTTTAAAATCGGTGTAAATGAGCGACGGCAGGGAATCAACGATGTAGTCACCATTGAGCGTAAACGGCTCAAGGCCTGGCTCGAAATAGCTGATTTCGTTCCCACGCTGGACCACTTCCCGACGCGGGCCATCCATCTGTAAAAGCTGGGCGAGCGGCTGATTATCAAGGCGGGCGTGGCGATAGCGTAACGATTCGACACCCTGCTTATTGATGCTGATAAATGCCAACTCGTAATTGAGTGACTGGCTGGCCAGATTCATTTGCTGCAACAACGCCCCGGATGAAACATCAGCCGAGGCGTTAGCAGAGAAGAACAGGCTACCCGCCATCAAGGACATGGCGAACCAAAGTTGCTTCATTACTGCGATTGCGTTCCTAAAGTTTGGTTTCCTGGCACCTGCACAGCAGCCTGCTGGGTTTGGGCCTGCTCAAACTGAAGCTGCTCGGAGTGCAGACGACGCTGCAACTCGTAATCCTGCAACATCGCATTAATGCGACGACGCTGCTCCTGTACCTGCTGTTGCTGTCCGCCGCTTGCGGAGGCATCTGCCGGTACGCCCAGGCTAACCGGGCTGGCTTTACCCATCATCGGCAGCGTATTGAACACTGGCGCTTCAGGCTGCTGATTGGCTTCAGACTGAGTGTTATAGTGCTGGACCCCAACGATAACTGCAAGCGATACGCACGCTGCGACCCCCATCTGGGTGAGCTGGCTGGCCCATGGACGCACCTTGTGCCAGAACGGCATTTTCTGCCACTGGTGAGGTGCAGGCTGCGCTTCAGGAATCAGCGGCGTGGTCTGATGAACAGGTTCGTTCTCAATGGCCGCCATAACGCGTGCTGAGATATCGAAATGGAGAACTTCACTGGTATCACCGCGCAGCGTGTCGCGGATAAGATGATAGCTCTCCCAGGTCTGTTGCATTTCGGGAGAATGAGACAACTCATCGAGCAGCTCATTATCCAGCGTTTCACCATCCATTAAAGCGGAAAGTTTTTCTTTCTGCATGCCTAATACCTTTTCCAGTATCCCGCTATCGTCAACGCCTGATAAGCGGTTGAACTTTATTATCAATGGCTTCTCGCGCACGGAAAATTCGTGAACGAACCGTGCCGACCGGACAATCCATGATGGCGGCTATCTCTTCATAGCTTAGGCCATCCAGCTCCCGTAACGTAATTGCCATGCGTAAATCTTCCGGGAGCGACTCGATCGTGCGAAAAACGATTTGTCTCAGTTCTTCTGACAACATTAAGTTCTCAGGGTTCGAAATTTCTTTCAGCGCGCCGCCACTTTCGAAGTTTTCTGCGTCGATAGCGTCAACATCACTTGAAGGCGGACGACGGCCCTGAGCAACCAAATAATTCTTAGCCGTATTGACTGCAATACGATACAGCCAGGTATAAAAAGCACTATCCCCCCGGAATGAATCCAGCGCACGATAGGCCTTAATAAAAGACTCTTGCACCACATCAGGAACATCGCCTGACGGTACATAGCGGGAAACCAGACTCGCTACCTTATGCTGGTAGCGCACCACCAGTAGGTTAAAAGCTTTCTGATCTCCCTTCTGGACCCGTTCAACCAGGACCTGGTCCGTTAACTGCTCGCTCATCCGAGGTAATGTCTCCCCAAACCAAATTCCACGCGTTATCGAAACGCCACTCTAACAACATTGCACTTTGAGCAAGCACCGAATTAGAGTGTCTGTTCTTCAATAAGTTCCGTAACGCCTTTGTTTTTGTTCATCGCGCCGCAGACCGTTCATTTTCTCTCATTATAAGTCTGTTCACGATACGCACCCGCTTTCTGACAAGAATCATCAACTTTATCGTCAGAAGAGTAACGCAACACAGGCTTTATTTCACCACAAAAACTGAAGCTAACGATCTGCTTCGCAAAATATTTCCGGCCATTTAGCGCAGATTTAACTTCCGGCCTTTCGTTTAGTCATTGCAACACACATCAAAAAAAACGTGCGATATCTCGCATCGCAATGCTATTCTCCCCACACCATGTTTAGTAAATTAAACAAACATCATGAACACGACGCCTGAACTTCATTGTGATGTACTGATCATCGGCAGCGGTGCTGCCGGCCTCTCCCTCGCACTGCGCCTGGCGGAACATCAGAACGTAATCGTGCTGAGTAAAGGGCCGATAAGCGAAGGTTCCACCTTCTATGCACAAGGCGGTATTGCCGCGGTGTTTGATGAAACGGACAGCATTGCCTCGCACGTAGAAGACACCCTGATTGCCGGCGCCGGGATCGTGGATGAGCATGCCGCAGAGTTTGTCGCCAGCAATGCCCGCCACTGCGTGCAATGGCTTATCGATCAGGGCGTGCTGTTTGATACGCAGGTTCAGCCTAATGGTGAAGAGAGCTATCACCTGACCCGTGAAGGCGGGCACAGCCACCGCCGTATTCTGCACGCTGCTGATGCAACCGGAAAAGCGGTTGAAACCACGCTGGTCAGCAAAGCCCTCAGCCATCCCAATATTCGGGTGCTGGAGCGCAGCAACGCCGTCGACCTGATTATTTCCGATAAAATTGGCCTGCCCGGCACGCGCCGTGTTGTCGGCGCATGGGTGTGGAATCGGAATAAAGAGAAGGTGGAAACCTGCCAGGCAAAAGCCGTTGTGCTGGCGACCGGCGGCGCCTCCAAGGTTTACCAGTACACGACTAACCCGGATATCGCCTCCGGAGACGGTATCGCCATGGCCTGGCGCGCAGGCTGCCGCGTGGCGAATCTGGAGTTTAACCAGTTCCATCCTACCGCCCTGTTCCACCCGCAGGCGCGTAACTTCCTGTTAACTGAAGCGTTGCGCGGCGAAGGCGCGTATCTGAAGCGTCCGGACGGTTCCAGGTTTATGCCGGACTTCGACCCCCGAGGTGAACTTGCCCCGCGGGATATCGTGGCCCGCGCCATTGACCACGAGATGAAGCGGCTTGGCGTGGACTGTATGTATCTGGACATTAGCCATAAACCGGAAAACTTTATTCGCCAGCACTTCCCGATGATTTATGAAAAGCTGCTGAGTCTGGGTATTGATTTAACCCGCGATCCGGTGCCGATTGTACCTGCCGCACACTATACCTGTGGCGGGGTGATGGTTGACGATCATGGTCGTACCGATGTGGATGGTTTGTATGCGATCGGCGAGGTCAGCTACACCGGCCTGCATGGTGCGAATCGCATGGCCTCAAACTCGCTGCTGGAGTGTCTGGTGTATGGGTGGTCGGCGGCGGAAGATATTACCAAACGCATGCCCTATGCACGTCCGACAACACACCTGCCGGCATGGGATGAAAGTCGGGTGGAAAACCCGGACGAACTGGTGGTTATCCAGCATAACTGGCACGAGCTACGGCTTTTCATGTGGGATTATGTCGGGATTGTACGCACAACGAAGCGTCTGGAACGCGCGTTACGCCGCATCATGATGTTACAGCAGGAAATTGATGAATATTACGCCAACTTCCGCGTTTCCAATAATCTGCTGGAGCTGCGCAACCTTGTGCAGGTTGCCGAGCTGATTGTGCGCTGTGCGATGATGCGCAAAGAGAGCCGTGGCCTGCATTATACGCTGGACTATCCCGAACCGCTTGAAACGTCCGGCCCGTCGGTGTTAACGCCGCAGGTTCACATAAACAGATAAAAGGCCTGGGTCAGGGCAGTGTAATCTTCGGAATAACGCTGGTCTGGCCCACGAATGACCATCCTGTCGATAAAGCACTCCCCCTCTTTCGGCGAGAGCGCCAGCAACACGCGGTGCGGTAAGCGTCCCTCCGTATCCGAAATATCGGTACGAAGGCGCAGATTCCAGCCGATCTCCCGTGCGATCTCAATGAAGGTGTTACCCGTGCTTTCAGGCAAGACCACGCAGAAAAAACCCTCTTCCGAGATGAGTTCCGCCGCACTGGTCAGTAGCGCCTTGTGATCGAGCGAGCCGGTGTAACGTGCCTGCTCGCGTTCCGGCGTTCCACATTCCACGCCTGGCGTGAAATACGGCGGATTGCTGACAATCAAATCGTAACGCGCGGTCTGCTCCGGCGCCCAGGTCAGGACATCGGCGCATTCTACCCTGATGCGTTCTGCCCACGGGGAGTCGGCAGCGTTTTCACTTGCCTGCCGGGCCGCCTGAGGATCAAGCTCAACGGCGTCGATCGTGACGTGTTCTTCCGTTCGCTGCGCCAGCATCAGCGCCAGAAGTCCGCTGCCCGTACCAATATCCAGAATGCGTTTTACACCTGCGACAGGCGCCCATGCACCCAGTAAAATACCGTCTGTACCGACTTTCATCGCACAACGATCGTGCGCCACAAAAAACTGTTTAAACGTAAAACCATCGCGGCGCAACTGCGCTTTGAGTTGAGACATGTCAGGGCAACCTTCTGAGTGAAACTGGAGTAGCATAGGGGAAAGCGAAGTGGTCGAAAAGCGATATCCATACAAACAGATGAAGATTACAGCCGTAACGTCTATAATCAGCGCCCCACACAGAGGTAGAACATGACTGTAACGACTTTTTCCGAACTTGAACTCGATGAAAGCCTGCTCAATGCCCTTGAGAGCAAAGGCTTTACACGCCCGACCGCCATTCAGGCCGCGGCCATTCCGCCTGCGCTTGAGGGCCGCGATGTGCTCGGTTCTGCGCCAACCGGCACGGGGAAGACAGCAGCCTACTTGCTGCCTGTGTTGCAGCATTTGCTCGACTTTCCGCGTAAAAAATCAGGCCCGCCGCGCATTTTGATCCTGACCCCGACCCGTGAACTGGCGATGCAGGTTGCCGAACATGCGCGTGAGCTGGCGGCGAACACCCATCTGGATATCGCGACCATCACCGGCGGCGTAGCGTATATGAACCACGCCGAAGTGTTCAGCGAAAACCAGGATATCGTTGTCGCGACGACGGGCCGTCTGCTGCAATACATAAAGGAAGAGAACTTCGACTGCCGCGCGGTAGAAACGCTGATTCTCGATGAAGCTGACCGTATGCTGGACATGGGCTTTGCCCAGGATATCGAACACATCGCGGGTGAAACGCGCTGGCGTAACCAGACAATGCTGTTCTCGGCAACCCTTGAAGGGGATGCTATTAAAGATTTCGCCGAACGTCTGCTGGAAGATCCGGTGGAAGTGTCCGCTACGCCATCGACGCGTGAGCGTAAGAAGATCCACCAGTGGTACTACCGCGCAGATAACCTTGAGCATAAGGTTGAGTTGCTGAAACACCTGCTGAAGCAGGAAGAGGCAACCCGTACCATCGTCTTCGTCCGCAAACGTGAGCGCGTGCATGAGCTGGCAGAAATGCTGCGCAATGCCGGTATCAACAACTGCTATCTCGAAGGTGAAATGGCGCAGGTTAAGCGTACCGAAGGGATCAAGCGCCTGACCGATGGCCGCGTGAATGTGCTGGTTGCCACCGACGTTGCCGCGCGCGGGATCGACATCCCGGACGTGAGCCACGTGATCAACTTTGATATGCCGCGCAGCGGTGATACTTACCTGCACCGTATTGGTCGTACCGGCCGTGCGGGCCGCAAAGGAATTGCTATCTCTCTGGTAGAAGCGCACGACCATCTGCTGCTACAGAAAATTGGCCGCTACGTTGAGGAGCCGCTGAAAGCTCGCGTGATTGACGGACTTCGTCCGACCACACGTGCGCCGAGTGAAAAAATGACGGGTAAACCGTCCAAGAAAGCGCTCGCGAAACGTGCTGAGAGAAAAGAGAAAGAAAAAGAGAAGCCGCGCGTTAAACAGCGCCACCGCGATACCAAAAATATTGGTAAGCGCCGTAAGCCAAGCTCTGCTGCGTCAGAGACAAAAACGGAAGAGTAAAAAAAAGCCGGGACATTCCCGGCTTTTTTATTCCACCCCCGAAGCTGAAACCTTACAGGCTTTCAGTAAAGGTACGCGCGATAACATCGCGCTGCTGTTCCGGAGTCAGCGAGTTGAAACGCACCGCATAGCCAGACACACGGATGGTCAGCTGCGGGTATTTTTCCGGGTGCTCAACGGCATCCATCAGCGTTTCGCGACGCAGGACGTTAACGTTCAGGTGCTGACCACCTTCCACGCGAACTTCTGGCTGCACTTGCATTGGGATTTCACGGTATTCAATTTCGCCCAGTTTGCTCACCGGAACAATTTCGTCTTCCGCAAAACCTGCTTTCGCTACTACACAGCGCGCTTCGTTTTTCTCGCTGTCCAGCAGCCAGAAAGAGTTCAGCAGATCGTCATTTGCAGCTTTAGTAATCTGGATACCTGTAATCATGTGTTGCCTCCCTTAGGCTACATTAACTGATGCTGGCCTTTTGCGGCCAATTGGTAAAACCATTGTTTGTTGTGTGTATATATAACATTCAGACCCGGGTGATTTATTGATTTAAATCAACAAAACCACCAACCACACAAAGAGTGTGGTCTGTATTTTTTGTTTTAGATCAATTTTAAAGGTTTACCAATTCGACTTATCCTGCCTGGTTTTCAACATAAATTGAGTCACTTAGCCTGGTTTTCCGCGGGTAATTTTGCTCATTGGTGTTTAACAGGTAAGCTAGACACAGAATGAGATTCGCAGGAGAGCGAGATGACAACACCTTTAACCTGGCATGACGTGCTGGCAGAAGAGAAGCAGCAGCCCTATTTTATTAACACCCTCAGTACCGTTGCGGCTGAACGGCAGGCCGGCCAGACAATTTATCCGCCGCAGAAAGATGTGTTTAACGCCTTCCGCTACACCGAACTGAGTGATGTAAAGGTGGTTATCCTGGGGCAGGATCCGTACCACGGCCCCGGGCAGGCTCATGGACTGGCATTTTCCGTGCGTCCGGGCGTGGCCATCCCCCCTTCTCTGCTGAATATGTATAAAGAGCTGGAAGGAACGATTCCTGGTTTCACCCGCCCTAATCACGGTTATCTGGAAAGCTGGGCGCGCCAGGGCGTGCTGTTGCTGAATACCGTATTAACTGTCCGGGCGGGTCAGGCACACTCCCACGCCAGTCTGGGATGGGAAACCTTTACCGATAAGGTTATCAGCCTGATCAATGAGCATTGTGAAGGCGTCGTGTTTTTACTCTGGGGTTCGCATGCCCAAAAGAAAGGGGCGATTATCGATCGTCAGCGTCACCACGTGCTGAAGGCACCGCACCCGTCGCCGCTGTCTGCGCATCGCGGTTTCTTTGGCAGTAATCATTTTGTTCTGACGAATGAGTGGCTGGAAAAGCGTGGCGAAAAGCCGATTGACTGGATGCCTGTGTTACCGGCAGAGAGTGAGTAGGGTTTGAATGTGCCGGGTCAGGCCCGGCACATAAAAGGCTTATGCCTTGTTCTGACGCCACCATTCCGCCAGCAGCACGCCGGTCGCAACGGATACGTTCAGGCTTTCAACGTTGCCAGTGCCGTCGATAGAGACGCTCAGGTCAGCGCTGGAGAGTGCCGCATCAGACAGACCGTCACGCTCCTGACCTAACACCAGCACCATTTTGCGCGGCAGCGTCGCTTTAAACAGCGGCGTAGCGGCACGGCTTGAGGTGGTGACAATGGTGTAGCCCGCTTTACGGAATTGCTCCAGGGCTTCCAGCACGCTGTCGCCGGTGATCGGCTGAACGTGCTCTGCGCCGCCTTCCGCGGTACGAATCGCCGCACCGGATTCCAGCAGCGCGGCATCCTGCAACAGAACGCCTTTCACGCCAAAGTGCGCGCAGCTACGCATCATAGCGCCCAGGTTATGCGGGTTACCCACATCTTCCAGCGCCAGCACGCAGTCATCGGCATCCGCCTGGCTAACCCACTGCTGCACGGTAGTGCCGTTACGTTTTTTGATCAGGAAGCAGACGCCGCCGTGGTGTTCTGTACCGGACGCTTTTGTCAGCTCGGCATCGTCAACAACATGGTAGGCTTTGCGGTTCGCCGCCATCCAGCGCAGCGCTTCTTTAAAGCGCGGGGTCACGCTCTGGATAAACCATGCACGAACGATACACTCCGGGCGGCTCTGGAACAGGGCCTGACAGGCGTTCTCACCGTAAACACGGGTCTCTTCCGCACGCTGACGACGCAGCACTTCCGGATCGATAAAGCTTTTTCCGCTGATACCGCCGTGATCGGCCTTTTCAGTTACCTCTTCACCCGGCGCGCGAGAAACGGTACGCCATGGCGATCCACCGTCGCGGACAACATCATCGCGTTTGCGATCGTCACGCTTACGGTCATCACGTTTGCGGTCATCGCCGCGGTTATTTCTGTCATCGCGGGCGGGGCGACGGCCACCGTCTGCACGAGAAGACGCCGGACGCCCGCCACCTTTTCCGGTACGCGGATTTTGGGTGCGTTTATCAGAGTCATCATCACTGCGGACATACATCACTTTGACCTTGCCGCTTTTGTTTTTCATTTCGTCGTTCATGCTTTTCTCCACCAGCGCTGCGCGAAGCGCGCAGATTACCCGATGTGCAAGCTCATAGCCATAATTTCGTACAAAAGCCTGTGACTATTGTTCCCATTGAATAAAACGCGTTGTCGTTTCATACAGGCTCACTGATAATATGTAACATATCAGAAACATTATCGGCGTTCTGCCGTTGTTCCACGGCTCTATCAGAGGTTAGTTATGAATACCGTATGTGCCAACTGTCAGGCTTTAAACCGCATTCCGGACGATCGGATGGATGACGGTGCGAAATGCGGGCGTTGTGGCCACGAATTATTTGATGGCGATGTCATTAACGCGACGGGTGCTACGCTGGACAAACTCCTCAAGGACGATCTGCCTGTTGTGGTCGATTTTTGGGCACCGTGGTGCGGCCCCTGCCGTAACTTTGCGCCCATCTTCGAAGACGTGGCTGAAGAGCGCAGCGGGAAAATGCGTTTTGTCAAAGTGAATACCGAAGCGGAACGTGAACTCAGCGCCCGTTTTCGCATTCGCAGCATTCCAACCATTATGATTTTCAAAAACGGTGAAGTGATCGACATGCTCAATGGTGCAGTACCGAAGGCGCCTTTCGACAGCTGGTTAAACGAATCCCTGTAACATTCGCGGGGCATAGCTTGTGCCCCGTTCTCTCCTCTGCGAAAATGGGGTTTTTCCTGCCTTTTCGCCCATGACTGATAACGCTGTACTTCAATTACGCGCCGAGCGCCTTGCGCGCGCCACCCGCCCTTTTCTGGCCCGAGGCAATCGTATTCGCCGCTGCCAGCGCTGCCTTTTACCGCTAAAAGTGTGTCTGTGCGAAACGCTTGCACCGAGCGAGGCGAAAAGCCGCTTTTGTCTGGTCATGTTCGATACCGAACCGATGAAGCCCAGCAACACGGGGCGTTTGATCGCCGATATTCTGCCCAACACCGCAGCGTTTCAGTGGTCGCGCACTGAGCCACCTCAGGCTCTGCTCGACCTGGTGGCAAGCCCGGACTATCAGCCCATGGTCGTTTTCCCGGCATCATATGCAGGCGAACAACGTCAGGTGCTTACGGCGCCACCATCTGGTAAGCCGCCGCTGTTTATTATGCTCGACGGCACCTGGACCGAAGCGAGAAAGATGTTTCGCAAAAGCCCTTATCTTGATGCGCTGCCGGTGATTTCCGTCGATCTGTCGCGCGTTTCGGCCTATCGCTTACGTGAAGCGCATGCCGACGGTCAATATTGCACCGCTGAAGTCGCTATTGCGCTACTGGATCTGGCGGGTGATACCCAGGCGGCTGGCGCGCTGGGCTCCCACTTCTCCTGCTTCCGCGAACGTTATCTTGCGGGAAAAACCGTTCATAAGGGTAGCGTCACAGCATCTGAGGCAGAAAGCGTTTAAAATCATCAGGTCGCTTGCATTCACAGGAGGCCTGTATGAGCCAGAGAGGGTTAGAAGCGCTACTCCGTCCGAAATCCATTGCTGTTATTGGCGCCTCGATGAAACCGGACCGCGCAGGGTATCTGATGATGCGTAACCTGCTGGCTGGCGGGTTTAACGGCCCGGTCATGCCCGTTACGCCCGCTTATAAGGCGGTACAGGGGGTGCTGGCGTGGCCGGATGTGCACAGTCTGCCTTTCGTTCCCGACCTCGCCGTGCTCTGTACGCATGCGAAACGAAACCTCGAACTGCTTGAGTCGCTCGGTAAGAAAGGCTGTAAAACCTGCATTATTCTTTCCTCGCCTCCTGAACAGCAGCCCGAACTGCTGGCCTGCGCCAGCCGCTACCAGATGCGCATTCTTGGTCCAAACAGCCTCGGCCTGCTTGCGCCCTGGCAAGGACTGAATGCCAGTTTTTCCCCGGTTCCGATCCGTAAAGGCAAACTGGCCTTTATTTCGCAGTCAGCTGCGGTATCCAATACTATCCTCGACTGGGCGCAGCAGCGTGAGATGGGTTTTTCCTATTTCATCGCTTTGGGCGACAGCCTGGACATTGACGTCGATGAGCTGCTGGATTTCCTGGCGCGTGACAGCAAAACCAGCGCTATCCTGCTCTACCTTGAACACCTGAGCGACGCCCGTCGTTTTGTGTCGGCGTCGCGTAGCGCATCGCGTAATAAACCGATACTGGTCATCAAAAGCGGGCGCAGCCCCGCGGCTCAGCGCCTGCTACATTCCCGTTCCGGGATGGATCCCGCATGGGATGCAGCGATCCAGCGCGCCGGTCTGCTGCGGGTACAGGATACGCACGAACTTTTTTCCGCCGTCGAAACGTTAAGCCACATGCGCCCCCTGCGCGGTGAAAAGCTGATGATTGTCAGCAACGGTGCCGCTCCCGCCGCCCTGGCGCTGGACGAGCTCTGGCTACGCAACGGAAAGCTGGCCACGCTGGGTGAAGAGACGCTCCAGCGCCTGCGGGACGCGTTACCGGGAAGCGTTGTTCCCGATAATCCCCTCGATTTGCGCGATGATGCCAGCAGCGATCGTTACATTAAGGCGATCACGATTTTGCTGGATAGCCAGGACTTTGATGCGCTGATGATTATCCATTCGCCCAGCGCGGTTGCGCCAGGCAGCGAAAGTGCGCGAGCGCTGATTGAGGCAGTCCGAAACCATCCCCGCGGCAAATACGTTACCCTGCTGACCAACTGGTGCGGCGAGTTCTCCTCCCAGGAGGCACGGCGTCTGTTTAGTGAAGCCGGGTTGCCAACCTACCGTACCCCGGAGGGCACCATTACCGCGTTTATGCATATGGTTGAATACCGCCGCAACCAGAAGCAGCTGCGTGAAACGCCTGCCCTGCCGGGCAATCTCACCGCAAATTCGGTGGATGTGCACAGGCTTTTGCAGCAGGCCATCGAAGAGGGCGCCACTTCCCTTGACACACATGAGGTGCAACCCATTCTTGGCAGCTATGGGATGCAAACCCTGCCCACCTGGATTGCCGGCGACAGCGCTGAGGCGGTACATATCGCTGAGCAGATTGGTTATCCGGTCGCGCTGAAGCTGCGCTCTCCCGATATTCCGCACAAATCGGATGTACAGGGCGTCATGCTGTATCTGCGCACCGCGACAGAAGTGCAACAGGCCGCGGATGCCATTATCGATCGCGTAAAAATGACGTGGCCACAGGCCAGGATCCACGGCCTGCTGGTGCAGAGCATGGCCAACCGTGCGGGTGCGCAGGAGCTGCGCGTGGTTGTCGAACACGATCCGGTTTTTGGTCCGCTCATTATGCTGGGTGAAGGCGGCGTTGAGTGGCGGCCAGAAGAGCAGGCGGTTGTCGCGCTTCCTCCTCTAAACATGAACCTGGCGCGTTATTTAATTATTCAGGCCATAAAAAGCAAAAAAATCCGCGGGAGAAGCGCTCTGCGGCCGCTTGATATCGCCGGATTAAGCCAGTTTCTGGTGAAGGTCTCCAACCTCATTGTCGACTGTGCGGAGATCCAGCGCCTGGATATCCACCCCCTTCTTGCCTCCGGAAATGAATTTACCGCGCTGGACGTGACGCTGGATATTGCGCCCTATAACGGTGATCCGGAAAGCCGTCTCGCCATTCGTCCTTATCCTCTTCATCTGGAAGAGTGGGTGGAGATGAAAAATGGGGAGCGGGCGCTGTTTCGCCCTATCCTGCCGGAAGACGAGCCGCTGCTGCGGGCGTTCATCTCGCAGGTGACGCAGGAAGATTTGTACTATCGCTATTTCAGCGAAATCAATGAATTTACCCACGACGATTTAGCCAATATGACCCAGATCGACTACGATCGAGAAATGGCGATTGTGGCGGTCCGCCGTTCCGGAACGGAAGAGGAGATCCTCGGCGTGACGCGTGCCATTTCCGACCCGGATAACGTGGATGCCGAGTTTGCCGTACTGGTGCGTTCCGATCTTAA
>CDZC01019203.1_pt1 | contig 29942 bp, 22 predicted proteins | sample 557371 | NCBI WGS metagenome assembly CDZC01 (sample SAMEA3182085, study PRJEB8094) | gut metagenome | biome: human; feature: gut; material: Stool; isolation source: human stools | place: Canada | collected 2013-01-21
CGCGACAGGATTCAAACCTGTAACCGGCTGATCCGTAGTCAGCTACTCTATTCAGTTGAGCTACGCGGCCATTCTGTTAATTCAAAAAAGTGATCGCGACAGGATTCAAACCTGTAACCGGCTGATCCGTAGTCAGCTACTCTATTCAGTTGAGCTACGCGACCGTTATTTTGTTTTAACGGGTGCAAAGATACGGACTTTTCCCGAATTAGCAAGCTTTTCACCGACTTTTTTTGTAGAAAATTATTCTATGAACCGATAATTGAATAGTTGTAAACCTATACTTAGTCCGACATTCCACTCCCTTTTCGGTGAGCTATAATGATTTACATATGCAGAGATATCTCCAAAAGGCAATTGACATACAACAGAAATTTCTCCTAAATATTCAAACTTGGAGAAAGCTTTTCCGTAATATGCTTTATTCAACGAGTTTTTTTCGATTGGATAAATAGGCATAAAACCATAAAATTCTCCCCGAAGATGGAACATCTGGCTTAAACGGTAAATAGGCCGAATACCGGCTCCGACAAATTGATTGGCACGAAAGGCTTCGTTGTAAGTCAATTTGCTATGTAATGTAGGAGAAAACTCTCCAGCTTGCATCATTGTGGCCGTATAGTTCTCAGAGAAGTTTTTGGAGGCATACAGGGCTTTCAAATACCATCCTAAAACCCAATGTTCACTCATATTATGATATTTCTCTTTCATATAAGATAATTGCAGCCAGGAGTGATGATCTTTGTTGTTACTGGTCGTACTTCCTTCGCCCGGATAGAATCGTTCTTTTCCAACGAAAATCTGGGCTACAAGGGCTTCTCTGTATCCACGTGTAGGATATTGTTTGGAATTAAGAGTACTTCCATTAAAACTAATTGATCCACCAAATAAATCATAGCGGCTTTTATCAAATTTGTCATTTCCGAAGTCAATGACACTTTTTTGAAAATATTTATCCTCTATTCTTGCAATTCCTACTCCAAACTCTGCTCGCTTGCTCGAAAGGAAAGGTAATCCAACCTGTAATTTCAAGAAACGTTCGTCTTTCTGGTTAAAGGCCGGTTTGTTATTTCGCGAAAAAAGTTTGTCCTTTTTAAAATAGTCGAAAGTACTGATCGAACCTATAAGACGATACGAGGTAGGAATGGCAGTGGCAAAGTCTATTTTTGCCATAAATTGCACGTTGTTATATACCTTTCCAAGTTGCCCGTCAAGAATAAACTCTTTGGCATAGTAGTTTAAGTCCTGATAACTAAGTCCCAGGTAGATCTGATTCGAATTGGAGGTGGATATGTTACCTCCCAGCCGTACAGCAAAGTTGTTTTCCAGTTTGACTTTTAAATGCAGATCATAGGTGTCATCTTCCGGATTATAAATTGCATGCGGTATGATTTCTGAAATCATTTTATCTGATAGCAATCGAAAATAACCTTGCTTTAAATCTTCATAGGTGAATTCTTTGTTATCTGACTTATGAAATTCTTTCTTCATATATGCCTGTTGTTGTGGATTAGCTCCATCAATGATGATATTTTTAAAACGTAGTTCCGGGAAATTACTACGGTATACCATTCTCCTTAAACGAATATTGTCCAGATTCACACGCCGATGGATACGGCTTTTGATAGAATCCATCATGCTGATGGTTCGATTATATCCTATATCATGTAATTCGTCGATGCGTTGAAAATCCATCAGGTTGACGTTGTCATATTTGAACGTCATTAAAATCCCCATAGAGTCCGGAATAGAATAGTCGGTTTTCTGCATCACCATATTCTCAATTTGACTCATGAGGTCATTTTCCTTGGGTTTAGTGGGATTGGTGGATACAACGCTTCCTATAATGACATCCGGATGAAAATCATCTCTCATGACGTCCGTGGGAAAGTTATTATAGATACCTCCATCGTAGGCCAGTACATTGTCTATTTCAATGGGTTTAAACATGAAAGGAAAGCTCATGGAAGCTCTGACGGCATCTCCTAAATCTCCTTCCTTCATGACTAACTGTTTTTTATTGTACACATCGGACGCAATGCAACGGAAAGGAACAAAAAGTTTATCAAAATCTCCCTTACAAGCGGCCGTAGCACGTGCATATAGGTCAACAAACACGAGATTCATTTGAATCGGGTTGACAACACTGGTAGGCAGGAATTGAGGTTTTAAACTCTTCAGTGAATCTTTGAATGAAAAACGAATATTGAAAAATTCGGGAGTGGGAAGATTCTTTTTGAAATGATATACGTATTTCTCTTCCACTTCTCCGGAATACCATCGTTTAAAGTCCTCCGATTTGAGCAGTTCTACCATGTCATCAGGAGAGTATCCCATGGCATACAAGGAGCCGATAATGGCTCCCATGGAAGTACCAGCAATGTAGTCAATAGGGATGTTGTTTTCTTCCAATGCGCGAATGATGCCGATGTGCGTCATTCCTTTGGCGCCACCACCGCTTAATACAAGTCCTACTTTTTGGGCATGGATAGCCGGGATAATCAGCCATAAAGTAATGAACACTAAAAAAATCTTTCTCATAACCCAAATCAAACAATTGAATTTTTTGTCTATTAAGTGTTCAAATATATACAATACTTTTCAATTAATCGATATTTTGCCGATCGTTTTAAATTGAAAAAGAGCATTACAACGTGTATTTAACGTTGAATGCTCTTTCTTGAAGTATGTGTAATGTTTAAAGGGGCGATATTAAATCAGCTCAATGCTACGTTTTACGAAGTTATTCAAAGCTTCACCTCTTAACATATTGTTTTGAAGTAAGGCCAGATCGATAAGCTGGCGGATAACTTTGTTATTGCTTGCATAGCCGATAAAGATAGCTTCTTTCTTGCTTTTCAGATCATCCCACTTCTTGTCGAGATCGTTTAATTCATCTTTTTCAGCTGTTGGGATGTCTTCTTCCTTTTTATCCTTCTGTTTGTCTTTCAACTCATTACGTTGTTTGTTGACGTTATCCATTTCGGAGAGTATCGGAGCTACTTCTGCTTGACAGGCATTCTCTTCTTCATTCAATACTTGTTTTATCAACTTGTGGTCTGAATTCAGGATCAGATTGAACATGTCAGGCATTTCGCCGTAGAAGCTCATTCCGGCTTGAATATTCGCCATTTCTTTCATACGACGCATATATTCGCTTTGAGTAATCATGACCGGAGCCGAATTTTCTCCCAACGCCTGCGTCATCACATTGAATTCAACCTTATCCATTTTAGGCAATTGGCTCTTGAAGGCTGTTGTGATTGCATCTTGTTTGTTGGCTTCCAGAGTTTCACCTTTCTTGTCTTCTTTTACAATCAGATTGTCAACAACATCACTGTCTACACGGGTGAAACGGGATTTCTCAAGCTTTTGCTCCAACATACTTACCATAGCTACATCTAACTGGCCATCCATGAGCAAGACATTGTAACCTTTATTGGTTGCAGCTTCAATATAGCTGTATTGTTCGTCCTTGTTATTTGCATACAGATAGATTAGGTTTCCATCTTTGTCTGTCTGGTTATCTTTAATAAGGGTCTGATATTCCTCGAATGTGTAATGTTTGTCATTTGTATCGGTGAAAAGGGCGAATTTTTGCGCTTTATCATAAAAATCCTCTTGTGTGAGCATTCCATAATTGATAAATATTTTCAAGTCGTTCCACTTTTCTTCAAACTGCTTACGATCATTCTTGAATATAGACTGCAAACGGTCGGAAACTTTCTTAGTGATATAAGTTGAAATCTTCTTCACGTTTGAGTCGCTTTGCAAGTATGAACGGGAAACGTTCAACGGAATATCCGGAGAATCTATTACTCCATGTAACAAAGTTAGGAAGTCCGGCACAATGCCTTCAACAGAGTCTGTTACATATACTTGATTGCAATATAACTGAATCTTGTTCTTATTTAATTCAATATTGCTCTTTACCTTCGGGAAGTAGAGGATACCAGTCAGATGGAATGGATAATCCACATTCAGGTGAATCCAGAAGAGTGGTTCATCAGACATCGGATATAGCTTGCTATAGAATGATTTGTAATCTTCATCCGAAAGTTCGCTAGGCTTGCGTGTCCACAAAGGAGTGGTATCATTGATTATATTATCTTCAGCCGTTTCTACCTGTTTGCCATCTTTCCATTCTTTCTTTTTTCCAAATGCAATAGGAACAGGAAGGAAGCTGCAATATTTCTTCAGAAGTTCGGAGATACGTGCTTCTTCGAGGAATTCTTTGCAGTCGTCATCAATGTATAAGATGATATCTGATCCACGGTCGGCTTTTTCTATTTCTTCAATAGTGAATTCAGGGCTGCCATCACAAGTCCATTTTACGGCTTTTGCATCGTCTCTGTATGATTTAGTGATAATCTCCACTTTCTTTGCAACCATAAAGGCAGAGTAGAAGCCAAGTCCGAAATGTCCGATAATGGCATTTGCGTCGTTCTTATACTTCTCCAGGAAGTCATTAGCTCCAGAGAAAGCTATTTGATTGATGTACTTCTCTATTTCTTCTGCAGTCAAACCGATACCACGGTCAGAGATGGTAATAGTATCTTTGCCTAATTCAACGTGAACAGTTAAGTCACCCAGTTCACCTTTGAATTCGCCAATAGAAGCAAGCGTATTCAGCTTCTGAGTGGCATCTACCGCATTGGATACTAACTCGCGCAGAAAAATCTCATGGTCACTGTACAAAAACTTTTTAATGATAGGGAAAATGTTTTCTGTTGTAACCCCAATATTACCTTTTTGCATAATACGTATATTTTTTTAGTTTATCTATTGATTAATTTTAATTGATATTTGTCCATATAGAGACAAAAAAAATGCCAGACCCGAAGGTCTGACATTATGGCATATTAAATTATTTTCTTATTCAGGAAATAACTCTATTCCGGAGAAACAACTTTCATCTCCAATTCGCCTTTTTCTTCATTAAGGGTTACTTGAATAGTATCTCCCTCTTTTAAAGACGAGGAAATGATGAGCTCGGATAAACCATCCTCCAGATAGGTTTGAATTGCGCGCTTCAAAGGACGGGCGCCATATTGTACGTCATATCCCTTGCTAGCGATGAATTCTTTCGCCTTATCTTCAATAACAAGCTTGTAACCAATAGATTCTATTCTATCGTACAATCCTTTTAGCTCTATATCTATAATCTTTGTTATCGCTTCCAGAGAAAGTTGATCAAACGTGATAATCTCATCTACACGATTGATGAATTCAGGCGCGAATGATTTATTTAGAGCTTTTTGTATTACACTTCGCGAGAATTCTTTATCATCCAGGCGGCTTTGTGTCGCAAAACCAACACCACGTCCAAATTCTTTCAGCTGGCGGGTTCCGATATTGGAAGTCATGATAATAACGGTATTTTTGAAATCTACCATTCTGCCATAACTGTCAGTCAGACGACCCTCATCCATTACCTGAAGCAGGATATTGAATACATCCGGATGTGCTTTTTCTATTTCATCAAGCAATACAATAGAGTATGGTTTACGGCGCACTTTTTCTGTCAGCTGGCCACCTTCTTCATATCCTACGTATCCCGGAGGTGCTCCAACCAAGCGTGAAACAGTGAACTTTTCCATATATTCACTCATATCGATACGAATCAGTGCATCGGCAGAACCGAACATATACTTGGCCAACTCTTTTGCTAAGTGAGTTTTACCAACTCCTGTCGGACCTAAGAACATAAACGTGCCAATGGGCTTATTAGGATCTTTGAGTCCTACACGGCTTCGCAAAATAGCTTTGACCAGCTTTTCTATCGCTGTGTCTTGTGCGATGACTTTAGCTTGCAAATCTTCTTTCATACCTGCTAGCTTGATGCCTTCGGCCTGTGCCATTCGCTGTACTGGAATGCCTGACATCATTGAGATAACATTGGCAATTTCTTCTGCATCAACAGTTTGCCTGTTTTCTTTTAGATTGGCTTCCCATTCTTTTTTCATCTCATCCAATTGGATAGAAAGTTCTTTCTCCTTATCACGGAAGCTGGCTGCAAGTTCAAAATTCTGCGATTTTACGGCTTCATTTTTCTTGTTTTTAGCTTCTTCGATCAGCTTTTCCTGTTCTTCTATCTCTTTGGGTACATTGACATTAGTAAGATGTACACGTGAGCCGGCTTCATCTAAAGCATCAATGGCTTTATCAGGGAAATTACGATCTGTGATATAGCGGTCTGTCAGCTTGACACATGCTTCCAATGCTTCATCCGTATAATACACATTGTGATGATCTTCATACTTATCCTTGATATTACGCAAAATCTGCAGAGTTTCGGCAGCAGTAGTCGGTTCTACGATTACTTTTTGGAAACGACGTTCCAATGCGCCATCTTTCTCAATATTCTTACGATATTCATCAAGAGTGGTGGCACCGATACATTGTATTTCTCCTCTTGCCAATGCTGGCTTTAGCATATTGGCGGCATCCATAGAGCCTGCTGCAGAGCCTGCGCCTACAATCGTGTGAATTTCATCAATGAATAATATAACATTCGGATTCTTCTGCAATTCATTGAGAATGGAACGGATACGTTCTTCAAATTGTCCACGGTACTTTGTTCCTGCCACAACAGCAGTCATGTCAAGAGCAACGACTCGTTTATCAAACAGGATACGCGAAACCTTTTTCTGAATGATTCTCAATGCAAGACCTTCAACAATCGCTGATTTTCCTACACCGGGTTCACCAATCAGAATTGGGTTATTCTTTTTGCGTCGACTTAATATCTGCGCTAAACGTTCGATTTCTCTTTCTCTGCCCACAACAGGATCCAACCGTCCTTCTTCTGCCGCTTTTGTCATGTCAGTACCGAAATTGTCAAGTACCGGCGTATCATTAGACGGCTTCTTGGAAGCGGTTTGTGCCTGTTGGCGTTCATCCGAGCCACCTCTGCCGGAACGAGGAGAAGACATTTCTTCGTCATCCTCATCGTCTTCCGAAAAGCCCATGCCGGAATTGATATCCGGCTGCAATGTAGCTTGCTCCAGTACTTTCACGTAGTTTATATCGTTTGCTTCAAGTACGGAAGCCGCCATATTGTTTTTTTCTCTTAAAATAGCCAATAATACATGTTCTGTATCAGCGATGTTACTTTTCATTCCACGAGCTTCTAAAATACACATTTTTAATATCTTTGCCGCATCATTAGATAACGGTACCTCTGCATCAGGCAATAACATATCATCAGCTTCTGCCTTCAGCTGAGCTTCAATCTGTTGCTTTATAGCAGTCAGATTGGTGTTGAGTTTAGACAATATCTCGATAGCTTTTCCTTCACCGTCACGGAGTATTCCCAGAAGCAGGTGTTCGGGACCTATATACCTACTTCTCAACCGATTCGCTTCTTCCTTACTATAGACGATAATGTCGGAAACTCTTTGTGAGAATTGATTATTCATACTTTTTTCCTTTTCTTCTAAGGGTTATTCACTGGCAAATATACGCATTTAATCAAGTTTGTATTGCAATATTTGCTTTATTTCTTATATCTACAAATGGCGTGCCATAAAAACAGTGTATTTGTATTATATATATAAGGTATAACAAATAACAGGCTCTTTTTTACCGATGTTATTTATCTTTCCATATTATATTTATCGTTTTTATCTTTTTATTTTCGTATTTTAAAGTTTGGCGGGTTATCGTCCCGGTCATGATAAAACTTTCTTTCTAAAAACTTTCGTATATCGGGGAAAAGTAGTACTTTAGCGTGGTTTTTCACAAACCGTAGAATGTATAATTAATAATCATTTTAAATGCTTGAACAAGACAGAATTATAAAGATTAACATCGAGGAGGAAATGAAGTCATCGTACATTGACTACTCCATGTCGGTCATCGTTTCGCGTGCCCTTCCGGATGTTAGAGATGGATTTAAGCCTGTTCACCGTAGAATTTTATACGGAATGATGGAATTAGGCAATACTTCAGACAAACCTTATAAAAAGTCTGCGAGAATCGTGGGTGAGGTACTTGGTAAGTATCATCCTCATGGGGATTCTTCTGTTTATTTTGCAATGGTACGTATGGCGCAGGAATGGGCAATGCGTTATCCTTTGGTAGATGGACAGGGAAACTTTGGTTCTGTGGATGGTGATAGCCCTGCTGCTATGCGTTATACAGAAGCTCGTCTCAATAAGTTGGGTGAAGCAATGATGGATGACCTGTATAAGGAAACCGTTGATTTTGAGCCTAACTTTGATAATACGCTGGTGGAACCTAAGGTGATGCCGACGCGTATCCCGAACCTTCTGGTGAACGGAGCATCCGGTATTGCTGTTGGTATGGCTACCAATATGCCTCCTCATAATCTTTCAGAAGTGATTGAAGCATGTGATGCATATATTGATAATCCGGAAATTACGGTAGAGGAACTGATGGAATTTGTTAAAGCACCGGATTTTCCTACTGGCGGATATATATATGGTGTGAGTGGTGTACGCGAAGCATATTTGACAGGTCGCGGACGTGTAATTATGCGTGCGAAAGCTGAAATTGAAAGCGGACAAACACATGACAAGATCGTAATAACAGAGATTCCTTATAATGTAAATAAGGCCGAACTGATTAAATATATTGCTGATCTTGTAAATGATAAGAAGATAGAAGGTATCTCAAATGCCAACGATGAGTCTGACCGTGATGGTATGCGTATTGTTATTGACATAAAACGTGATGCAAATGCAAGTGTAGTGTTGAATAAACTCTATAAAATGACAGCTTTGCAGACCTCTTTTGGCGTTAACAATGTGGCTTTGGTTCATGGACGTCCAAAAACGTTGAATCTAAGAGATTTAATTAAATATTTCATTGAGCATAGACACGAAGTTGTTATTCGTCGTACTCAGTTCGATCTTCGTAAGGCGAAAGAGCGTGCGCACATTCTTGAAGGTTTGATTATTGCTTCAGATAATATTGATGAAGTAATTCGTATCATTCGTGCTGCAAAAACTCCGAATGACGCAATAACAGGCTTGATTGAGCGATTTAACCTGACAGAAATTCAGGCTCGTGCAATTGTAGAAATGCGTTTGCGTCAGTTAACCGGTCTGATGCAGGATCAGCTTCATGCGGAATACGAAGAAATAATGAAGCAGATAGCTTATTTGGAAAGTATTCTGGCTGATGATGAAGTATGTCGTCGGGTAATGAAAGAGGAATTGTTAGAAGTCAAAGCGAAATATGGAGATGTACGTCGCTCTGAAATTGTTTATTCTTCAGAAGAATTTAATCCGGAAGACTTCTATGCAGATGATCAGATGATTATTACAATTTCTCATATGGGTTATATTAAACGTACACCGTTGACCGAATTCCGTGCACAAAATCGTGGTGGAGTAGGTTCGAAAGGTACGGAAACCCGTGATGAAGACTTTGTAGAGCATATTTATCCTGCTACCATGCACAATACCATGATGTTCTTTACACAAAAGGGTAAGTGTTATTGGCTGAAAGTATATGAAATACCTGAAGGAACGAAGAATTCTAAGGGCCGTGCTATTCAGAACTTGTTGAATATTGATTCGGATGATAATGTAACTGCATACTTGCGTGTGAAGAGTTTAGAGGATTCCGAGTTCATCAATAGCCACTATGTATTATTCTGTACTAAGAAAGGTGTAATAAAGAAGACATTGCTTGAACAGTATTCTCGTCCTCGTCAGAATGGTGTAAATGCTATAACTATCCGCGAAGATGATAGCGTAATTGAAGTTCGTATGACGAATGGAAATAATGAAATCATCATTGCAAACCGCAATGGTCGTGCAATTCGTTTCCATGAGGCAGCAGTTCGTGTAATGGGACGTACAGCAACAGGTGTACGTGGTATTACGTTGGATAATGATGGTCAGGATGAAGTAGTAGGAATGATTTGTATCAAAGATTTGGAGATAGAATCTGTAATGGTAGTTTCCGAACAAGGATATGGTAAACGTTCTGAAATTGAAGACTATCGTAAAACGAACCGTGGAGGTAAGGGTGTGAAGACCATGAATATTACCGAAAAAACAGGTAAGTTGGTAACAATCAAGTCGGTAACCGATGAAAATGACTTGATGATTATCAATAAGTCTGGTATCACTATTCGTTTGAAGGTAGCGGATGTTCGTATAATGGGCCGTGCTACTCAAGGCGTTCGTCTGATAAATCTTGAAAAACGTAACGACCAGATTGGTTCGGTATGTAAGGTTATGACAGAAAGTCTTGAAGATGAAATTCCGGCAGAAGAGGCAGAGGGTACAATCGTGAGTGATCCGAATGCTGATGCTCCTGATATTGATGATGCAGCGGACGTAAATGAAAACGAAAGCAATAACGAAATTGAGGAATAGACATAATATTAATAATTAATCAAACAACAATCATGAAAAGAGTATTATTTTCTATGGTTTTATTGATGGCTGTTAGCTTCTCATTCGCTCAGATGAAGAATGTGAAAGAAGCAAAGAGTATGGCTAATGACGTAAAACCTAATTTTAAGCAGGCTGAACAGCTTATTAAGGAGGCTATGAAGAATCCTGAAACGAAGGATCTTGCTGACACATGGGACGTTGCTGGATTTATTCAGAGACGTATCAACGAGGAGCAAATGAAAAATGCTTTTTTGAAGAAACCGTATGATACATTGAAAGTATACAATAGTATTCTGAAAATGTATGAGTACTATAATAAGTGTGATGAATTGGCGGAAATACCTAATGAAAAGGGAAAAGTTAAAAACAAATATCGGAAGGCTAATGCTTCCAGTATGTTGGCTGAACGTCCTAATTTGATTAATGGTGGTATTCAGTATTTCAACCTGGACAAGAATAAAGAAGCTTTGAAGTTCTTTGCAACCTATGTGGAGTCAGCTTCTTATCCAATGTTAGCTGATAAAGAATTGGCTAAAAACGATACTCTTCTTCCGCAAATTGCTTATTACGCAACATTAGCAGCTGATAGAGTAGGTGATAAAGATGCAATCATTAAATATGCTCCTGCAGCTTTATCTGATAAAGATGGTGGTAAATTTGCTATGCAGTTGATGGCTGATGCTTACAAGGCTAAAGGTGATACTGCTGCATGGATTAAGTCTTTGGAAGAGGGTATTCTTAAGTTCCCTGGAAATGATTATTTCTTCGCTAATTTGGTTGATTATTATAATAGCTCTAATCAAGCTTCTAAAGCTATGGAGTTTGCTGATAGAATGTTAGCTAATGATCCGAATAACAAGTTGTATTTGTATGTAAAAGCATATCTTTATCATAATATGAAAGAATATGATAATGCAATCGAATACTACAAAAAAGCGATTGCTGCTGATCCGGAATATGCAGAAGCATACTCTAATGTAGGTTTGGTATATTTGATGAAAGCACAGGATTATGCTGATAAAGCAACAACAGATATCAATGATCCTAAGTATGCTGAAGCACAAGCTGTGGTTAAGAAATTCTACGAAGAAGCTAAACCATTCTATGAAAAAGCCAGAGCTTTAAAACCCGATCAACAGGATTTATGGTTGCAAGGTCTTTACAGAGTTTACTATAACTTGAATATGGGACCTGAATTCGAAGAAATCGATAAGATGATGAAGTAAGATCGTTTTCTGAAAAAATATAAGAAGACTACTATTTCTAGTAGCCTTCTTTTTTTTATTCAATTATTTGATATGGACTTGAGTGGAACAGGTAAATTTCTTCATTTAAATAAAAATAGAAAAAGGAGTAAGGTTATTATATTACCCCTTTTCTATTAAACATAATATTAATTATTCCCTTCTTTGCAGTGCGATATTTAAAGACTGTTTAAGTCATTGGTTTAATTTTTTAATTTATCTGTTTAATATGAAAATTCGTGAACGAAAAAACATGAAGGTTGAGTTTGAACGTCCTCGTGATTTTGATTTTACTGTGAATCGTGTGTTTGCTCGTGTTATTGATGGTAAACGTCAAACTGTCCTTGTGCCTGCTGGTTCCTTCTCGCTATTTGGTATTTCTATACTTGAAGCTCGTGCTATTTGCAAAAAAATATCTTGCACTTCTCATTATATTTGTACTTCTCATTTAATTGATTAATTATGCCTAAAGAACAACCTGAATACTTACTTAAAGTAACTATTGATGTGCTTTTTCGTGCTAGTCAGGAACAAATTACCTCCTTTCAACTTGGTGAATTTGATACTATCCGTAAGGCTGAAAAATTGCGTGATACTTTGTCATGTTATAACCCTGATAAACTATTTCTTGCTAAATATGAGCAAATTACTAACCCTAAATATCAAATAATAAAATGAAACTTACAAATGAACAAATTAAAGCTATTATTATTGCTGTTTGTACGCTTATTACGACTGTTTCGGCAATAATCCTTTCTACTGCTTGTACTCTTTCGTTATCTGTTAGTAAGAATAATACTAATAGTTCTCAAAAAACGGAGCAAACTACTACCTCATCTGTCGATTCAACTCATATCAATATTAACCCCAAAAACTTCTAACAATGGCTGATAATATTTTTGATGCTACCCTTGACGTCGATAATGACGTAAAAGTAAATAACTTTGACTGGTCTCATGCTAATAACCTGACTACTCAAATTGGACGTATTACTCCTATCTTCTGTGACCTTGTGCCTGCTAAGACTTCTTTTCGTGTAAACCCTCGTTTTGGTCTCCAGTTTATGCCTATGGTATTCCCTATTCAGACACGTATGAAAGCCCGTATTTCATTCTACCGCTATCCTTTGCGTGCCCTTTGGAAAGACTATAAGGATTTTATTGGTAACTTCCGTGAAGGTCTTGAAGAGCCGTATATTAATTTCAATACTAATGCTAAGTTGAAAGCTATGGCTTCTACAGGTTCTCTTGGTGATTATCTTGGACTTCCTACTACTCTTGTTGGTAAATTTGGTGGTTCTGAAACTGAACAAGGTTCTCCTGACCCTATTCAATTCCAAATGCAATCACAGTATTATACTAAAGATATTTCTGATAATCGTGGTATTTTTGCAGGTACTCGTGGCGTTTATGATGCTGTTTCTTATGAAGCTAATAAAACTTACGGTTTGCAGGTTGATAATGTTATTGGTAATGAGTTAAATTTGAGTTATCCTGCCTCAAATACTGTTACTGCTAATACATTGATTCCTGTTGGTACTTGTTTTAAGGCTAATTGTGAAATACAAGGTAATTCAACGGTAAATGATTATTTTGAGTTTCGTTTTCCTGATTGCTCTCTCCCTAATGGTTGGTCTACTTATTTGTCTCAATTAATGCAGATATTTGTTGTTCGTGGTGCTGATGAGAGTAAGGCTTATAATCTGTTAACTTCTTTTGAATATGATTCTGAAAGTTTGGTTTTGAAGGTTCGTGGTCAACTTTCGCAAACTTTTCTTGATTCTGCTGTTGCTGGTGAAACATTATATTGTTATCTCGCCTATAATCCTTTTGTTTCTATTCAGAAATGGTTACAGTATAACGGTTCTATTGATAAATGGGATTGTACATTTATTGATTCTCTTCCTAACGATTTGAGTGCTCCAATCCCTGCTGGTGCTGGTAGTACTACTACCGCTTGGACTTGGACGGCTCCCGTATTTGCTTCTGTTACTTCTAGTTGCTATCTTTTGCGTGATCCTGAATTGTCCCGTGATTTGTCTTTGGATACTTGTCCGTGGTATAATTCTTCTCATACTAATAAGGATAAGCAACAAAAAATCCTTGCTTATGGTTTCCGTGCTTATGAAGGTATTTATAATGCTTTTATGCGTGATAATCGTAATAATCCGTACTATCTGAATGGTCAAGTTCAGTATAATAAATGGATTCCTAATGATGAAGGTGGTGCTGATAATGAATTATATGAACTTCACTATGCTAATTGGGAAAAAGATTTCCTTACTACTGCTGTTCAATCTCCCCAGCAAGGTAATGCACCGCTTGTAGGTATTACTACTTATACTCAAACTGTTGACAATGGTGACGGTACACGTACCGAACTTATTAAAACTGCCCTTGTCGATGAAGACGGTAAAAAGTATGGTCTTTCATTTAAATCTTCTGATGAAGGTCTTGAAGGTGTTGAATATGTAGAACTTGATAACGGCACAGCCGTTCGCCAGGCACGTTCTCTTTATGATCTTGCTACCTCTGGTATCTCTATTCCTGACTTGCGTATGGTAAATTGTTATCAAAAGTTCCTTGAACTCAATATGCGTAAAGGTTATAGTTATAAAGATATTGTTGAAGGTCGTTTTGCTGTTAAGGTTCGTTATGCTGATTTACTTCTCCCTGAATTTTTTGGAGGTGTTTCCCGTGATATTGATGTAAATTCAGTTACTCAAACTGTTGACCAAAACGCTGCATCCGGTTCCGGTGATTATGCTACTGCTCTTGGTTCACAGTCTGGTCTTGCAGGTGTTCGTGGTGAAGCTAATGCTAATATTGAGTGTTTCTGTGATGAAGAATCTATTATTATGGGTATTCTTGTTGTTACTCCCCTACCCGTTTATACTCAACTTCTGCCAAAGCACTTTACTTATCGTGGTTTGATGGAACATTATCAGCCTGAATTTAACTTGATTGGCTTCCAGCCTATTAAATATAATGAGGTATGTCCTATTCAGGCTTATAATGATAATCCTGATTCTCTTACTGAAACATTCGGCTATAACCGTCCTTGGTATGAATACGCTCAAAAATATGATGTTGCGCATGGTTTATTCCGTACTAATTTGTCTAACTTTTTGATGCATCGTGTATTTGACCAAAAACCTGCGCTTGCAAAATCATTCCTTTTGGTTGACCCTGAACAGGTTACTGATGTGTTTGCTGTTACTGAAACTACGGATAAAATCTACGGTCAGATATGGTTAGATTGTACGTGTAAATTGCCTATTGCCCGTGTTGCTATTCCTCGGTTAGATTAACGCGCGCGCGCTTCGTGTGTGCGAATAACTGTCCTCTCTTAGTTTCAGACCCGGTTACTCTGCGATGGGGGGTCCCCTCTGGGGGGAGCTGTCCGGCTCCTTGGGGGGTCCCCTTTTAGGGGGTGCTCCGGTTAGTTTAACCTAAACCCTTAAAGGCGGAAGCCGTCTATGAAAAAATCAATGCAAATTTTCCCGCCGGAGGCAACTTGGATGCAACGTCACGTTGCCGCCGTCTGCGTAGGACAAAAAATAACTTTTAATTTTACTATTATGGCTAAACGTATTTTAAAGGCTCAAATAAAGCCGTGTACTTGTAAGTTACAGACTGGTGTTGATTATGAAATTACTAAACCTAATTTGGCGTTAACACCTCAAAATATTAAAGAATTGACTGATAGAGGAATTGCCGTTAATCTTCCGAATGAAAAGCAATTTCTTGAAGGTGATGCTATTTCTACTGCTAAATCTTGGGACGTTGAACCCGTGTTCAAACGTTCCGCTGATATGTGTGAACTTTGGGAACTTGAACAAGTTACTAAAAACAAAGTTCTTAAAGCTCACAAAGTTGATAAACGTAAATTCGGTTAGTTATGTTGTCTACTGCTATAGGTGTTGCCAGCTCGATAGCTGGCAATGTCGCTTCAAATAAGAATATTGATACTCAAATTGCTGCCCAGCAATATGAGAATGAGAAGAACCGTGAATATAATTTGAATCTTGCTAAAATGCAAAATCAATGGAACATTGACCAGTGGAACCGTGAAAACGCATATAATTCCCCTGCTGCTCAAATGGCACGTTATAAAGCTGCTGGTTTGAATTCTGATTTGATTTACGGTCAGCAAAATTTGTCTGCTGCTTCTCCTGAAATGACCGCTGGTGATGGTTCTCAACCTACTGATGTTAGTAATCTCGCTAATAAGCGTACTATTGGCGATATGGTTGCTCAAGCTTCGCAAACTCGTTTGACTAATGCGCAAGCAAAATTGGCAGAATCTCAAGCAAAAAAGACTGATGAAGATACTAAAGGTCAAAGTATTACAAATTCATTTCTTCCTGATCTATTAACAGGTGATGTTGATGTTAAATCTGCTGATGTTCGCCAAAAACTTTCTGCTGCTGGCTTGAATGATAAACAGATTGAAGTTGCTACCGAACAGCTTAAAGTAATGCAACAAAGTGTAAAAGAATCTCAAAAAAAGATAGAAGATTTGCAGAGTCAAATGGAAAATCGTACTTTTCAACAAGTTCAAGCAATGCTTGAATATAACTTAAGAAAAGATAAACAACGTTATGAAATCTCTGAAATTCTATCTAAAGTTGGTCTTAATCACGCTAATATTAAGCGCGTTCTTAATGTGTTACCTTTCGAGATAGCTGAATCTATTTCTAGGGCTAATGTTAATGATGCTTCTGCTGCTCTTACCTTCTTAAAGCAAGGTACTGAAAGGCTTATACAAGCTAGTCAACGTTTGTCTAATTCTGAAAAATCTGAACTTATAAAGTCTCTTCAAAATGATAATTTAGAAAAGACTTTAGACCTCTCTATTCGTTTAGATGGTGAAGGTAAAGAACATATTGTATCTAAGTTCTTTAATTCTCTTGGTTATATTATCCAAAGGATTTCTCCACTTAAATAGCAGGGTTGTTACCCTGCTTTTTTACGATTTCTTCTAAAATCGTCTCCTATAACTTGATATATACAGAGTAACTGACACGCCTCTCATTATGAGCGTTTTAAATCTAGCTTTCAGTTACGAATTGCTCTAAGTGCTCCTTCTGTGAGCTAATCCCCTATTCTTATGTCACAAATATATTGCGAAAATCCCGTAATTATACGGAATTCAAATCTTAAGTATCTTCTTACTACATATAAAACTTATCATACTCCTAACGGTGATACTACTATTTCTAACTCGATTGCGGAGTATTATAAATACTCCTTTCCTGAATGGAACTTTAACCCCTATCGTTTTGGTGTAACTCCTGATAATATAGATGATTATTATATTATTAATACACATACTGGTGAAACTTTTCCTATGTTTATTCTTGTTCCCTGTGGTAAATGTGAACTTTGTCGTGATAAAAAGTCCCGTGAGTGGTCTTTCCGTGCTATTTGTGAAAATGCTACTTCAACCTCTATGCCTTACTTCCTTACACTTACTTATAATAATGAACACTTGCCTAAATGTGGTATTTTTAAAGAAGAAATACAATTATTCCTCAAACGTCTACGTATCAAACTAGACCGTCTAAATATATCTCATAATCTCCGTTATGTCGCTGTTGGCGAATATGGTTCTAAATCTAAACGTCCTCATTATCACATGATTCTTTGGAACTTTCCTAATGATTCTGAACATTTCCGTACTATTACTTCTGTCTTACATTTCATTGAATCCTGCTGGACTTGCTTCACTGGTGAATATGCTTCTGATGGTTCTCCTATTATGGAATCTCTTGGCTTTGCTTACTGCCTTCCTTGTAAACAAGGTGCCATTTCCTATGTTATGAAATACATGAAAAAACAATATCAACCGCCCAAAGGTAAAAACCCTCTGTTCTTCCTTACTTCTCGCAAAAATGGTGGTTTAGGTGCCGAATATGCCCGTAAATTCTTAGAACACTATCGTTCGCATCCTGATGATACAAAAATTACTGCTACTGATCCTTTTACTGGCTATACTCAAACTGTGACTATGCCCGGTTACTTCCGTCGTATCTACTTCCCTACTCTGTCTGTTGTTCTCCCAAAACAAATCCGTGATGCTCATACTGAATTATGCAAACTTATCTCTAAACGTATCTCTATTGCTCAAGTCCTTGACCCTTCTTATAAATTCCATATTGAAGATAATGAAAAAACTATCTTAAAAAAATACTGGTTTCTTCCTACTCAAATCTGCCTTAAATCTATGCCTAAATATGTCGCATATTATCGTACTATGTCTACTACTCGTCTACAAAATGAATATATTGATAACTGTCTCCGTGCTAATGAACTCTGTCGTTATTTATACCTTGAAACTTATGATGAAAACTATCTAAAACAACGTCTACAACTTGCTGAAAAAAGGCAGCAAAAAATGTCATTGTTATATGATTCTTTGCCGCCTATGAATATTCAGGATATAAAATACAACTTAATCTATCGTAGAAAAATACAAGAAAATAAGGAGATTATTTAACTATTCATTAATTATTTTTATGTTAAATTATTTGGTCATAATACTTATTATTCCCTAATCTTGAATGCTCATTTTTTGCCTGATTTGATCAGCTGTTAATAACAAGCAATGGTGTATCTGAATGAAAAATCATTTTTCTGGCAATACTTGGATTAAATAATCGAGCAAATATATTCCTTTTGTAAGAAGTCAAAGTGATTATATCTATATGATTATCTTTGATATACTGATCAAGTCCTTTTAATAAATTATCATTCATCACTACGTCATAATGAATTTCAAGCCCCGGATATTGCTTGTGAAAATATTCTTTTATACCTGCTAGTTTTATTTCATTCCAGGTATCTTTAGAATCTGTAAGGTGTATCAAAGATACAGAAAAATGGAATGATTTCCAAGTATTAAAGAATGCCTCGAAAGCAATTAGATCTCTTTGATCAAAATTGGTAATAAAGGCAATTCGTTTTGCTTCACTAAACTGTTTAAATGGTGTATTTTCCGGAATAGCCAATACAGCCGTGCGACTCCTGTCAATAACTTCAGCGGTTACACTACCAATTAAATCAATGTCTTTCTGATTTTTGCCTCGGGTACCCATAATGATAACCATAGGACGCTGTTCTTTAGCATATCTTAAGATTTCCTCCTCTGGAATACCTTCACGTAAGATGCAGCTATATTTAACGTTGGGAAATTCGCCTGATGCAACTTTTTCTTTTATCTTCTCTGATAAAGCATTGAGATCAGAATGGACTTTTTGGATAATTGTTTTTACAGATTCTTCATCTCCAATCTGGTAATTGAAAACATCCCCATAAGGCAACGACGATGCATAAATAGGCGTGAAATAGACATGCAACAGGATGACTTCTGCATTTTCTGTTTTTGCCAGGTTGAATGCAAATTCACATGCTTTCATCGAATAATTAGAGAAGTCGACGGGAATTAAAATCTTATTTGATTTATCTTTTACTTTGGGCTCCTTCTCTCCCACTATACTTTCAGACAGCCATGTAGAACTTTCTGTTATTTTCAAAGCACGTGGCAGATCGCTTTCTTTAATTCGTAAACGCACTCCCGATGAAACAACCGGTTGTATTTGATTAACGTTATGAATGTAGGTTTCTATACCTTCATTTTCCAAGACATTCTTTAAGATCTGCGCTTTGGTGTATGTCAGAATGGCCAGGGTTACTAATTTGTCTTCCATAAATGTACATTTTATAAGGTGAAAACAAATAAGAAATCCCAATTGTTTGATTCAATTGGGATTCAGTTTGTTATATTTTAAACTTGCACAGATTCGGTAGCCTGTTCTTTTTGCATACTCATATTCAATTCATCTAGGATTTTTAAAGCCCGATCAAGAACGGTCGTGTCATCCAACATTACAAGCCCACCATCTGGACCGGGCTCGAGATGTATTCCGACGCTTTTTCCCTCCTTGAAATTGTGTCCTCCGAAGAAGTTTCGCACTGTATCTACGTGCAAACCAAGTTCGTCTGCTATTCTATGCATGCTACCGCTAGGCAATGAATCTTTAATTTTACGAAGTTCATTAAACGTTATTGTTCTCATGTCTCATAAATTTAATGGTTAATACTATGTGATTTTTTTATCACGCTATAAACTTAAGCAAAAAAAAAGATAAAACAAATTATTTGCTTATCTTTTTTTCTTGAATATATAAAATCTATTAATGACCTTTATATCACCTCGATAGCAGAAGCAGGTACCCACCCGACTTTTCCATCTTCCAGTCGAATTTCTTTCCATTCTTTCATAGAGTTGTCTTTGACACTTACCTTTCTCCCTTCATGGAGAATAAACAAGCTAGTTCCACTCTCGCTTGGAGTACTCCGTACTGTTACACTCGGATTCATTACTATCGCCTCACTTCGATTAACCAAATGCTCTTTTTGTTGCGAAGCAAAAAGATTAGAGCAAACAGTGACAATCAGCAAAATGATTCCTGATATGAATCCTATTTTCTTTAACATAATCTGTTTGGAGAATATAAAGAAATAGAGAGCGATAATCAATAGAATAAAGGAGACAATACCCCATGTGGCCCATGCATCTACGCTCATACTATTTGTCAGAGATTTGATCCATGAAACAAAGAATACTTCGGGAACAGGTTCAACCTTGTCTATTGTTTTTGCACGTGCCACTTCAAGATTAGCACGGATGTCACCATTTCCTGGTTGTAATAGCAGAGCACGCTCATAATTTAAAACAGCTTTCGCTATCTCCCCTATTTTATAATAACTATTTCCCAGATTGTAATAGACGTCGGCAGCTTCTCCATTTTTCAGTAATGCTTCATATATCTGAATAGCTGCTGCATAATCTTCTTTTATATATGCGGAATCTCCTTCAGCTTTTGTTGCATCTTCCAGTGTATTACTGGAAAATGTGGTATGCGAAGCGTGGATAGAATCAACTCCATTCGTTTGTCTAGTATCAATGCTTAACGAATCTTGTCCGAAACAAGTAAGCGACATTGATAATAATATAAAAAATAATATCTTTTTCATGACATAATCTCTTCTGGGTTAATGTTTTATTGAATTCTCCATTTTGCTTATTACTTCTATTGAAGAAGAATAAACTTTATCCATAGCTTGATTCTCATCACCTGGAGCAAACCGTGCAAATTCACAATCATTCAATGCATTCAGGAATTCTTTGATTAGTTCCTCATTTACTCCGTGATTTCTTAGTTTCTCTTCAATATTATCTTTAGATAAACGAGATACCGGAATATTCAGTTTGTCACTTATATATCCCCACAATGCCTTTAATACCTCATCGTAGAAAGCATCTTTTTTATTTTCGGAGAGTAATTTTCCTGCAAGCTTCATACGCTTCGTTGCCACTTTATTTGCTTTCTTCGTACGCATTTTAGCAACATTTGCATTTTCAGCAGCTTGCTTACGATAAATAATAAAGAAAATAATAAAGGCAAGAGCCGGAATGATATAGAACAACCAATATGTCATTGAACCATAGAAGAAACTTCCTTTAGGTTGGAGAGTAACTTCATTCTGTTTGATATAACGGATGTCTTCACCTAATACTTTCAAGTCCTCTTTATTCGTGAAGTTAGCAATTACTTGATCCGCATTACCTGCACCTTTCTCAACATTTACTACATAATCTTCTGTTTTCAGTGTTTTATAAGACTTGGAGCGAATATCAAAATAGCTGAAAGATACTCCCGGAATCTTATATGTTCCGGCATGTCTCGGAATTGCCAAATATTCAATAACTTTATTGCCTGTGAGTCCTTCCCGGGTTAATCTGACTTGATTGTCTACTTTGGGATCATATACTTCAAAATCATCCGGGAATTTAATTTCCGGATTAGAAATCAACTTCAGGTTACCTGTACCGGATATTACCAGTTTAATAGTAATAGCATCATTGGTTTTCAGTTCCTTACTGTTGATAGAAGAAGAAATATTGAACTCTCCCACTCCACCTGAAAAATCTGCAGGTTTACCCGTAGGAAGCGGATTGACATTTATTGCTATCTTAGGAGTGGAAATATTTTTTTTAATTTCAATGACATTACTTCCTCCATTGAAGAAGGCATCAAAAGGATCATCTGATTGCACAGGTTTTCCGATAGTCATCTGGAACTGTGCCGGATCAATATATAGCTTTCCTGATTGTTGCGGGAAGAGAACAAACTGGCGATAAACCGTTGTATAGTAATTACGTCCCTGATAATGCTCCGGAGTCCATCTTGCATTGGTTGTCATTTCTATTTCTTGAGAATGGAAACCTTTAAAGTCGGGCAATTTCGCATTATTAAGTTGTAAGTTGGATTCTCTGGTGTATATTTTATAGGTTAGGACAAAAGCCTCCTGTTCATACACATTTGTCTTACTGGCACTTGCCATAATAAAAAGGTCCTGATTAGAGACACTTGTACCAGATGAGGAATGTATAGAACCACTACTATTATTTTGTCCGCTATTGCCACCTTGATCTTGTGGCAATACTTTAATCTTTACTGAGTTTGACACCATTTGGTCACCATCGGCAACAATGGAGGCACCGGGTATTGTGTATTCTCCGGCATTATTAGCCATTAATATGTATGTAAATGTAATACTACTAGTAGATGTAACATTACCATTCACTATTTGAGTACTACTTTGTTGTGAACGGCTTGGACCCATCAATACATCAAAACCTTTGATTGATGGTGCCCGAAAATCTTTCACTTTTTGTGTAGTTACAATATACGACAGCCTGAATTGTTCGCCTACTACCACTGCATCAGGAGCAGAAGCAGTAAAAGACACCTTATCAGCAAACACATGAGTGCTATATGCTATCAATGCCATCAATATAATAATCAGTTTTTTCATTGCTTATGAAATTTATATCATCAACTTTATATTACCAATCTTTTTCCAAGCGACCGCCTTGCATAACTTTTTGTTGCTTCTTCACTTTATCCTGCACATCTTTCTCGTCCTGCATGACAGAATTCAGTAATTGTTCAGCATTTTCCTTTGACATCTGATTATCTTGTTTCTTTTCAGATTTCGGTGGTTGCTGCTGATCTTTCTTTTCATCTTGTTTCTGATCCTTCTGTTTGTCTTTATTCTGGTCCTGTTTCTGATCTTGTTTTTGCTGATCTTTGTTTTGGTCCTGATTTTGATCTTGATTCTGCTGATTTTGTTGGTCTTTCAGCATTTTCTGTGCAAGAGCCAAATTGTACCGGGTTTCATGATCGGTAGGATTATTACGCAGTGACATTTTATATGCATCTACAGCTTTGGCATAGTCTTTACCAGCCTGGAAAATTACCCCCATATTGTGATAAATATGGGCGAGTTTCATTTTATCTTTTTCTATTTTGCTGGCCGATACATATTGTTCCATGGCATCCTGAAACTTTTGCTGTTGCGAAAGGGTATTTCCCAAATTATACATGGATACCGTAGACTTGGGATTAGCTTCCAAGGCCTTCCGGTAGTTCACCTCTGCATCAACAAATACGCTATCATTAAACAGACGGTTTCCCTTACGGATATAGTCGCGTTCTGCTTTCTGAGCCGATACACCAGCTGCCGCTAACAGAAATACAGCGAATAGAATATATTTACTTTTTAACATACGTATAACTATTTCTTATTAGAAAACAGGTGAATGTTCTTAAATAAAGGATTTTTGCGATCCAGAATTAAGATTTCTGCCAATAACAATAGTAGAATAACCCATGCAATAGCCTGGAATTGTTCGTTAAACTCCGTATATACTTTCGACTCTACATCAGACTTCGCCATTTTATTCACTTCTTGATTGATGGCCTTTTGGGCTGAATTAGAATTATCTACTCGTACATATATACCTTTTCCTTCTTTTGCAATTTCCTGACACATAGCTTCATTCAAACGGGTAACAATCACATTACCTTCCCGGTCGCGGCGGTAATCATTCGTTCCTTCCACCGGTATTGGAGCGCCATCAGGCATACCTACTCCCAATACACTTACCTGAATACCCTTTTCTGCCGCAGCTTTGGCAGCTTCCACTGCACCACCTTCATGATTTTCACCATCAGTAATGACAATAATGGCGCGACCTACCCCTTCTTGCGGGGTGAAACTACGGGCTGCCAGATTGATTGCTTCCCCAATAGCTGTACCCTGTTTAGAAATCAACGAAGGACTAATGGATTCTAAGAACATCTTAGCAGAAATATAGTCACTTGTAATTGGCAGCTGTGTAAAAGCGTCACCGGCAAATACAATCATACCTACCTTATCATTATCAAGCTCATCTACTAATCTGGATATTAATCTTTTTGCTTTTTCTAAACGGCTAGGCTGTACATCCTGCGCTAACATAGAGTTTGAAATGTCCAAAGCAATAATTACCTCTACTCCCTTACGTTTAACCGTTTCCAGTTTTGAACCGAATTGAGGGCGTGCCAGTAATACGGAGAACAAACCAATAGCAACAAAAATAATCCAGAATTTTACATCCGGACGATATTTGGATACGTCAGGCATTAACTGAGCTAACAAAGTCGGATCTCCGAAACGTCGGATATTCTTTCTCCTCTTGTAATTGGAATACAAGTAGAAAGCTGCTAAAAAAGGTAATAGTAGCAATAAATATAAATATGTAGGTTCTCCAAATCGAAACATCTTCTTACTATTTTATGATTGGCAAATAACGATTGACAAACATCCTTATGGAATTTTCTTGAGTACCGAATTACGTAATAGTACTTCCAACAAGACACAGAGAAAAGCTGCTAAAGCAAACCAATGATATTCTTCGTCCCGCTTACTATACTCTTTTACATTCAGTTTCGTCTTTTCCAGTTTATCAATTTCTTCATATACTTCTTTAAGCTTCGAGTTGCTCGTAGCCCGGAAATAGTTACCATCTGTCGTTCCGGCGATCTCTGTCAATGTCTTTTCATCAATTTCTACCGGCATACTTACATATTGCACCGTATTTCCGACTGGATAAGGATAAGGAGCCATTCCATTGGTACCTACTCCGATGGTATATACACGAATACCAAAGCTTTTTGCTATTTCTGCCGCTGTCATAGGCGAAATATCTCCCTTGTTATTAGTACCATCCGTCAATAGGATAATAACTTTGGATTTCGCTTTGCTATCTTTTAAGCGGGTTACAGCATTTGCAATACCCATACCGACAGCAGTACCGTCAGTGATAAGACCACATTTGATATTATGTATCATATCCAACAATACAGCATGGTCTACAGTCAACGGACATTGGGTGAAAGTTTCTCCTGCAAATAATGTAATACCGATATTATCATTGGGACGTCCATTGATAAACTCTGCAGCTACGTCTTTAGCAGCTTCCAGTCTGTTCGGCTTCAAGTCTTCAGCCAGCATACTGGTAGAAACGTCGATAGCCAGCATAATATCAATTCCTTCTATCTCACTGTTCTGCCACTTATTAGTAGTTTGCGGGCGTGCAAGAACCAAAATAACCAGTACTAAAGCAAGGCAGCGTAATAGAAATGGAACATGCAACAAATAATTCTTATAACTTTTAGGTGTATGTGCATATACCCGGGCATCTGAAATTTGAAGAGTTGCTTCACTTTTCTTTTGCTTCAGGATATACCATACAATATACGGTATAAGCAATAATAGCAAAAACAGATATTCAATATTGGCAAAAACCATTTTATTTATGATTTAACAGTTTACTATTTAGTATTAAGCTATACATCCTTTATACAAAAAGATTGTATAACTGTAGACCTATATATATAAAGGTACCGATCAATGCTGCTGATAACAATGCAATTCCACAAATCAGCATAGCTTTAACACGTAAAGAGCGTTTCTCAATGATTGTGATTTCCGTTGGTTGCGGTTTCTGATTTTCCTCTTCCGGCTGTTTGGTCTCATTGATAAAATCAATGGCATTAATCAAATTGGCATCGTTTTCATTCATCTGAGGATTATGCTTGGCGAACTTCACTAAATCAGCAGTCTGGAACAATAGTTTTAGGTCTGATATGGCTTCTTTATCATTCATTTCCAGTAACTGATCGATTATTTCAGAAGAAGTCATTTCCAATGCATTAAATCCGAAACGGTCCTTAATATATGTACGAATAGCATCGGTAAGTTCGGTATAGTACTCCTTCGATTGCCCTTTCTGCCATACCTTCTCTGTCTTGATACGTTCTATCTCTTTCATTGCAGCCTGATGTGGCGGCAATTTAGGTTCAACTTTAATTTTACGGATAATCGGTTTATTATCACGTATACGAACAATCAGATAGATCAGCAGGCCAAGCAAAGGTAAAGCCAGGAATGAACAAGCGATCAATCCATACCAGTCTTCCCATGCGAAAGGAGCTTTCATCACAGGTTTTTGTCCGAAGAACTGGTCCGGATGTAAGGTGTCAACCGGCATTGAATATACTTTTAATGCCAAAGCTTTGGAGTTGTACACTTTCCCATCTACGGTAACTGGCATTGGCGGCAGATAATATAGAGCAGAGTCAAAAGAAGTGATAATGTACTCCTGCGTAATCACCATCCGCTGACGATCATTCAGGAATTGTGTATCTGGTTTGACTGTTTCTATAATTTCCACACCTCTTACCAATGTGTCAGTGTAAGCAGGAAAAATAGCACGCTGTTTGGCATCCATGGCTACTTGCAATTGCACTTTCGCCTGTTCGCCGATCAGTATCTGCAGTGAATCAATTTTTGCTTCTACTGTAACAGACTGTGCTACTGCTTTACTGACAAACAATAGACCTAATAATGCTATCAGAATAATATTTCTATTCATCTTTGATTCCATTAATTTCGTTTGGCAAATAAATTCAACAATGCCTTTACGTAATCCTGATCGGTTCTGACGGATACAGCATCTACGTTGCTTTTGGTAAAAGTATCGTTCAGTTCAGTCTGCTTTTGTATCCACCAGTCGCGATGTGCCCGGCGTACAGCTTTGGAAGAGGTGTCAATCCATTGTTCATGTCCAGTTTCTGCATCTTTGATTCGCATCAGTCCTACTGGAGGGAGATCACTGACTCTCCTGTCGTATACTTGCAATGCTACTACATCATGTTTCCTGTTAGCAATGGTCAGCGCATTCTTAAAGCTTTCCTGGTCAATAAAATCTGATAAGATAAATGCAGTGCAACGTCTTTTCATTACGTTTGTCAAATATTCCAAGGCAAGACGAATATTTGTGCGACGGCTTTCCGGTTGGAAATCAATCAATTCACGGATAATATATAAGATATGTTTACGTCCTTTCTTGGGAGGAATAAACTTCTCTATCCGGTCTGAAAAGAAAATCACACCTATTTTATCATTATTCTGGATGGCAGAGAAAGCAAGAGTAGCAGCGATTTCCGTCACCATATCTTTCTTTAGCTGCTTGATCGTACCAAATTCCAAACTTCCGGAAACATCAACCATTAACATAACTGTCAGTTCACGTTCTTCTTCAAACACCTTCACATAAGGTTTATTGAAGCGCGCAGTCACATTCCAGTCTATGTCACGTATATCATCACCGAATTGATATTCACGGACTTCCGAAAATGACATACCCCTACCTTTGAAAGCCGAATGATACTGGCCTGCAAAGATATTGTTAGACAATCCTCGTGTCTTTATTTCAATTTGGCGAACTTTTTTTAGTATTTCACTTGTTTCCATTTATACAGTAGTTAATTAGTAGGTAGTTAAGTAGTCATGCATAGATACTTATGACTACTTATTGACTGTATTATAACTACAAATTAGGGCACTTCAACCTTATTCAGAATCTTACTGATGATTTCGTCCGAAGTCATGTTGTTAGCTTCAGCTTCGTATGTCAATCCGATACGGTGACGAAGAACATCATGTGCTACAGCACGTACATCTTCCGGAATAACATAGCCGCGACGTTTGATGAATGCATACGTACGAGCAGCTAAAGCCAGATTGATAGACGCACGAGGTGAACCTCCGAATCCGATCATATCTTTCAGTTCCTTGAGGTCATATTTTTCTGGGAAACGAGTTGCAAATACGATATCTACAATATAACGCTCGATCTTCTCATCCAGATAGACTTGACGAACAACCTTACGTGCTTCAATAATTTCATCCGCTCTTAGAATAGGTTTCACATTGAACTTCTCACCATTGATATTCTGACGAATAATCAATTTTTCTTCTTCCAACTTCGGATAATCAATGACTACTTTCAGCATGAAACGGTCAACCTGTGCTTCAGGAAGCGGATAAGTACCTTCCTGTTCGATAGGGTTCTGAGTTGCCAATACAAGGAAAGGTTCCGGTAACATGAATGTTTCTTTACCAATAGTAACCTGACGTTCCTGCATTGCTTCCAGCAAAGCACTTTGTACTTTTGCAGGAGCACGGTTAATTTCATCAGCTAATACAAAGTTTGCGAAAATAGGTCCGCGCTGCACTTTAAAAGATTCATCTTTCTGACTGTAAACCATTGTACCGATAACGTCTGCAGGCAATAAGTCCGGCGTAAACTGGATACGGCTATATTTCGCATCAATCAGAGAAGCGAGTGTCTTAATAGCCAAAGTTTTCGCCAAACCAGGCACACCTTCCAAGAGGACGTGGCCATCGGAAAGTAATCCGATAAGCAGTGATTCAACCAAATGTTTCTGACCAACAATGATTTGGTCCATACCTGTCGTAAGATTGGTAACGAAAGCACTTTGTCTTTCAATCCGCTCATTTAGCTCGCGGATATCAATTGATTCAGCCATAAATACTTAATATTTTATTATTTAAATCCCATTAATTTTATGTAAGCCTTGCCTGTGTCATAAGGCTTTTTATTTTGCCCCAAAAGTACGCCATATAATTAACGATTGCAACTAATTTTTATTAAAAAACAATGCGAAATCTTTAGATTAAGGTACTTTCATACGCTTTTGTACATCCATAACACTTCACCCGACCAATACAGGATTTGCATGGTCGGGTGAATGGATTATAACTACTTATTCTTTTGTAAGTTCCGGTATTTCAATAGTTGTGCCATACGGTACATTGTTGGGGTTCTTAATAACCTTCGGATTGTGTTTCACAATGTATGGCCACATTGCCTTTGTACCATAAAAACGCAAGGAAACCCTAGTCAAAGTTTCTCCTTCTTTGATTGTATATTTTGTCTTGGTTCCCGTAATCTTATAAGATGCTGAATCCAGATAGGCAGAAGTAGCAGGTTGTTGTGTAACCGTTTGAGGTTCTGCTTTGACAGGAATAGCTTCTTCTTTTTTGGCAACCGGTTGTGTCGTGGTAGCGACTTTGGATACATCAGGCGTTATTACCTTTGCGGTATCCTTATGTGCAATCGTATCAGAAAGCTGCGTTTCCGGTTGAACGGGTTGAGTGGTCACAGGCGGCATATCCAGTGCATTCTTGTCAGATGAAGAAGAGAATAAATCCGGATAATAAATAAAAAGAATGACACCTCCGCATAATAACAAAACGACTACAATAACAGCTATTAAATAAGGTACAGGAGATTTTTCCTTCACTGGGGCTGTCTTTTTAGAAACCGGTTGGGATACTTGTTCCGGTTGGACCGGTTTTATCGTTTCTTTTTCAGCAGGAGGCACTATAGGAGTCACAGGTTGCAGATTTGCTTTTAGAAGCTCTTGCTCTATAATCTTTTCGGCAGTGATCTCTTCTTTTTCTTCTTCTATAGATGCTGCTTGCTGCTCATCGATTATCACTTCCTCTTCCGGAACCTCTTCATCTTCCAGCTGTTCTACCTTTTCTTCGATATCAGTCTCTGTAATGGCTTCTTCGGGCTCTTTAGGAGACGTCTGTTCTGTCGATTCCTGTGCTATTGCAGATTCCTCAGTAATAGCAGGTTCTTCAATGGACTCTTCCACAAGTGGCTGACTGGCTATTTGCTCTTCCTGAATCGGCTCTTCTTCCGAAAGACCATCATCAGTACCTTCATTTTCTTCTATCACAATAGTTTCAGAGTCATCCCCCATCTCATTCAAGACTGCCTGTGCTGATGCTTCCTCTCCTGTTTCTTCTTCCTCAGTCTCTTCTATCGGAGTATCTTCCAGAATTGTATTTTCATTCAATACAACAGTCTCAAAGTGTGCAAAAGGTTTATTTATCGTATCCCTTAGATTTGTATCCGGAGAAAATGAGACTTTCGTATGTCCTTTTATCTGGAAACGCTCTCCTGTGTTGACATTGACACTTTCCCGGCTATCTACATCAATAAGTTTGAAAGTTCCCAATCCTTTGATTTTTACAGTCTTTTCGTT
>CDZC01025192.1_pt1 | contig 25248 bp, 26 predicted proteins | sample 557371 | NCBI WGS metagenome assembly CDZC01 (sample SAMEA3182085, study PRJEB8094) | gut metagenome | biome: human; feature: gut; material: Stool; isolation source: human stools | place: Canada | collected 2013-01-21
AGCAGATTACCCAGCTGATTGAGGTCATGCTCGTTGGCCGCGGTGGTGACTAGGCTGTGGGTCAGGCCACTCTTGGCATCGACACCAATGTGGGCCTTCATGCCAAAGTGCCACTGATTGCCTTTCTTGGTCTGATGCATCTCCGGATCGCGTTGCTGCTCTTTGTTCTTGGTAGAGCTGGGTGCCTCAATGATGGTGGCATCCACCAAAGTGCCTTGGGTCATCATGACGCCTGCTTCGGCCAGCCAGCGATTGATGGTCTTGAACAATTGACGGGCCAGTTGATGCTGCTCGAGCAGGTGGCGGAAATTCATGATGGTGGTGCGATCCGGCAGGGCGCTATCCAGGGATAATCGGGCAAACAGGCGCATGGAGGCGATTTCGTACAGGGCATCTTCCATGGCACCGTCGCTCAGGTTGTACCAATGCTGCATGCAGTGAATACGCAGCATGGTCTCCAGCGGATAGGGCCGTCGGCCATTGCCCGCCTTGGGATAAAACGGCTCGATGACAGCGGTCATATTCTGCCATGGCAGAATCTGCTCCATGCGGGAGAGGAAAATCTCTTTTCGGGTCTGACGGCGCTTAGTGCTGAATTCACTATCGGCGAAGGTGAGTTGATGGCTCATGATGTCCCTCTGGGATGCGCTCCGGATGAATATGATGATCTCATATCAGGAACTTGTTCGCACCTTCCTTGAAGCCTGAGCCAGCGAAGAATATTTTCAACTGAATGTCTGTTATTCTGGATGTTACGGGTTTTTATGCGTCCTTTGATACCGTCATAAAGCATGCAAAGATCCAGGGTGTTTTTACTTACGTCAATGCCGACTGGAAACATGGTCAAACTCCTCTCACATAAACCGTCACGCCTGTTCGCCTTGTACATACGGAGTCGAGCTCCCGATAACCGTTCAACCTGATGTGCTGGCGTGAAAGGTGAAGCGGAGGGCCATGTGCTGCAAATCAAGGTTCAGCGGTGCCGACTTTTCTGACCTTAAGGGAAGGGGGCGGCTCACTCTGCTTCAGTGGTGGTAGCTAATCACCACAAACTGTTAGATACAAGCCACCGTGGCGGATGTCACCCAGGTCGACAAACTGCTGCACGGCGACGAGAACGTCGTCTGCGCCGATGACGGCTACACAGGCGTCGAAAAGCGCTCCGAGCATGCCGACCGAGAAGTGATCTGGCAGGTCGCAGCACGCCGCAGCACCTACAAGATGCTCGATAAACGCAGCGCCCTGTACAAAGCCAAGCGCAAGATCGAGAAGGCCAAGGCGCAAGTGCGAGCGAAGGTAGAGCCCCCGTTTCGCGTGATCAAGCGGCAGTTCGGCTACACCAAGGTACGTTTCCGAGGGCTGGTGAAGAACACTGCACAACTGGTGACGCTGTTTGCCCTGTCGAACCTATGGATGGCCCGCCGACATTTGCTGGCAAGCGCAGGAGAGGTGCGCCTGTAATGCGGAAAATGGCCGTCGCAAGGTGCTCGCGACGGCTGAAAGCACCGAAATGAGCGAGTGATCCGATCGTTTTTGATCGGTTCACCGCTTTCAAAATCAGCAGTGGCTGAAGCCAGCCGGAAATACAGGGCTACTTCAGACCATCCCTAGCTAGGGCTCGTAGTTCGGCGCAAGGCTGAAGTCGCTTGGCTGCTTCGCTGTGCAGATCCATGACCCACTTTCCATCAAACTCCCGGTTGTAGTTCCACAAGCATCTCGCGAGTCTTGCCGGCCCGCTCCACTAACAAGACCACAACATCTCCAACGTTCTTGTCGTCTAGCCGGGCCTGTAATGTGGTGACGTCGTCAACGGCGATACCGTCGATGCTGATAACGCGATCGCCGGGCACGATGCCGCCTGCGGTGACCTCGACGCCGACGAGCCCGGCCCTGTGCGCCGCCGAGCCCGGCGTCACGCGCAATACGAATACGCCCTTACTGCCGGTCAGCGCCTGCAGACGCGCGTTGAGCTGCTCATCCACCTCGATGCCCAGCGCCGGACGGATGTACTTGCCGGTCTTTATGAGTTGCGGCACCACGCGCATGACGGTATCGACCGGCACCGCAAAGCCTATGCCGGCCGAGGCGCCAGACGGACTGTAGATGGCGGTATTGATGCCGATCAGCCGCCCAGCCGAATCGAGCAGCGGGCCACCGGAATTGCCGGGGTTGATGGCGGCGTCGGTCTGGATCAGGTGATCGATGGCCGGGCCGCCCGCTTCTCCCGGCAACGAGCGGTCGAGCGCGGAGACGATACCAGTGGTGAGCGTCCAGTCCAGGCCGAAGGGGTTGCCGATAGCAAACACCTTCTGACCCACCTTGAGGTCGGCACTGGTGCCGACCGGCACGGCCGGCGGGCGCTTGAAACCGACGCCGATCTTGAGCACGGCGATGTCGTGCGCGGGGCTCGTCCCCACCAGCGCGGCCTGGTAGTCGCGGCCGTCGGCCAGTTTGACGGTGGCTTCGGACGCGCCCTGGATGACGTGGAAGTTGGTGACGACGTGGCCGGCGTCGTCCCAGATGAAGCCCGAGCCAGTGCCGCGCGGCACGGAGAACACGTTGCGCGTCCAGACATCGCGTACTAATTGCGCGGTGGTGATGTAGACCACCGAGGCGCGTGATTTTTCGAACAGTTCGATGGTGGTTTTCTCGTCCGCCGCCAGATCGCCACGCGCCATCACGGTGCGTTCTGCTGCCTCGCGCGGACTGAACCAGGCCTCGATGGCGGGCAGAAACTGCCACAGCAGCATGAGCGCGGCAATACAGGCGGTGATGAAGAGCCAGCGCCGGACGAAGCGGTCCGGCGCGGGGCGTTGGTACGGGTCGAGATAGGCCATGAGACGTCTCCTGTTGATGGGCAATCAGCGCCACAGCCCGCTCGGGCGCCAGCGCGGTGGGCGCGTCGCCAAAGCGGATTCCGGCAAAAAATGGGGCGCGCGGAGTGGCAACGCTGATGCTGGCCCAGGCGCCAACGTCAGCAGGCGTGCGATGCGCTCTTGCGTTGCCGGACGCGTGCGCAAGCAGGAGGGCTCGGGATTGCCCCATCCCGGCCATAGCCAGGCACGCCAGGAGCGGCTGACCCGCTCGATTTTCGCCAGCGCGGACGCCAGCCCCTGCGGGTCGCCAGTCAGTTCCGCCGCAAGGCGGTCAGCGTCGAACTCACGCACGCGAGACAAGCCGAGCTGTGCGAGCAGGGCCAGTTGGGGCGATGCGGCCAATAACAATAGACCAGGCCAATAGACCTCCGCCGCGCCAACCAGCAGCGCGGGCAGGCTGAGCAGGATCGCGATCTGTCCCATAAGGGCCAGTAGGCACGTGAGGCGACTGACGGAATCTGCCAGCCCCATGACACGCAGATCCTCATTAGCGATGTGCGCGACCTCGTGCGCGAACACACCCGCCAGCTCGCGTGGGCTCAGGCTGCGCAGCAGGCCATCGGTGAGGGCGATCGATGCCTCCTGCTTCGATCCGGTGGCGAAGGCGTTGACGACGGCACTGGGCATATAGTGCGGCACCGGCGTGGCGGGCAAACCGGCACGGGCGGGCAGCTCGCGCAACAGGGCCCACATCTCGTGGGCTTGTTGCGGGTGCAAGGTCCGTACGCGGTACAGGCGCGAGCTCAGCGCCGACGCGGCTACCGGGTCCAGCAGCAACGCACCTGCAACGGCAAACAGCGCGAGCCACAGGCAGCCTTCCCCAAATGGCAGTCTCCCTGCTGCGGCTGCGATCCCGACCAGGGTCAGGACCAACAGCCCGGTCTGCAGGCGGTTGAGCCAGCGGTGTTGCAAGAGCACAGTGCGCGGATCACTCGGATGATGACGGGTCATGCTCAGAGGTCTCGGCGGCGCGGTCGCCGCGCTTGCGCAGCAGCCAGTAGGTCGCACCCAGAGCCAGCGTGGCGCCTGCCAGCGCGGCTATCTTTGCGGGGCTCGCGTCGGAGTCGAGGATCACGAACTTGCGGGAGAGTGCGATCACCGCGATCAGGACCACCGTCTTAACCTGGATGATGCTGTCCCGACGCAGCGCCACGCGCACGATGGAATGCTTGAACTCCATCGCGATCAAGAGCGTCATGATCATGCCGAACACGCTCTGGAATACCTTGTGGTCCAGGGGATTGAAGGCATCGAGAACCAGCAGCGTGAAGACGATGGAGATGAGCTGGAACAGCGACACCATGATGATGACGGCGATCACCGCCGACAGCACGAGCGCGACGACCTGCTCGAAGCGCTCGTAAAAACTCATGATGGCCAATTGGTCACGCAAGACCTGAAATGGGTTAAGGCGTTTTGATTTCATGACGATGAATTCCCTGGAAAACGGCTGCTGTCGAGACGGCGGCGCATTGCGCTGATGTGTCCTTCAATCAGCTCGGTCGACATGCCAAGCGTCGACATCACCTGTTCCGCCAGCCCAATAGCTGCGGCAAAGGATTGCTGATACACGCGCACGTTAGGCATGGCGCGAAATGCATCGGCCGCGGTCGTACTTCTGCATGACACCCACAAGGTTAGCGCCGGACGGCGCTCGGCAATCGCCTGGGCGATGCGCAACGCTTGCTGGGCATGGGCGAACGTTAGCACCACCAAGTGCGCATGCGTCAAGCCGGCAGCCAGCAAGGTATCGGGCCGACTGGCATCGCCATGGAACACCGGCGCGCCGGCGGCACGCGCGGCCTCGACCTTCTGCGCGTCCGCCTCCAGCAGCAGATGCGCCACGCCGGCGTGGCGAAGAATCTCGCTGACTGTCAGGCCAAGCTCGCCCGCGCCGCAAACGATGACATGGTCTCGATATCGCGTCGTCTGCGCGGCGATCTCGACTTCTTCAGCCTGGGGTGGCTGAATGACGCCGCCGGTGCGGCTCAAGAACCGGGCAAGTACATCGTGATGGCGGATCAGTAGCGGTGCCAGGGCCATGCTGAGCACCAGCGCGACCAGCATGGGTTGGACGACGGTCGCGGGGATCAGATGCTGCTGCAAGACCGTGCCCAACAACAGCAGGGCGAACTCGCCGCCGTGCCCCAACGCTATGCCCGTGCGCCAGGCATCGAGGGCGGACAGGCGCGTCGCCCGCAAGGCCAGCGTATTGAGCAGGATCTTGACCGGTACCAGCACCACCAGCCACGCCAGCACCGCCAGCGGTGCCGAAAGAATCTGTGCTGCGTCCAGTTGCAGGCCGATGGTCACGAAGAACACGCCCGACAACACATCGCGAAACGGCCTGAGGTGGCTTTCCATGTGGTGCCGGAAGTCGCTCTCGCCCAGCACCATCCCGGCGAGGAAGGCCCCCAGGGCGGCGGATACGCCGACCGCGTGCGCAGCGGCGGCGGCAGCCACCACCACGCACAAGGAGACGAGCACGAACGATTCCTCGTGGCCCCGCCGCGCCACCCAGCCCAGCAGGCCATGCAACAGACGGCGCGAGGCGAGGGCCGCTGCCGCGAACAGCAGCAGCACACCGAATACTTCGAGCAGCACATGCTCGATCTTCGGCGACTCGCCGCGCGCCCAGATCGCCAGCAAGGCCAGCAGGGGCACGCTGGCCAGGTCCTGAAAGACCAGCACGGCGATGGCACTGCGTCCGTGGCGGGTGGTGAGCTCGCCTTGGTCGGCCAGTTGTCGGCTGACCAGCGCCGTGGACGACATGGCCGCCGCAGTGCCGAGCAGCGCGGCGCTCTGGCCGGGCTGCCCCAGCCACATCAATAGCAGGATCAGCGGCGGGGCCACGGCGATCATCTGCAGAGCGCCCGCCATCAGCACCGTCCTGCGGGCGAGCCAGAAGTCTCCGAGGGAGAATTCCAGTCCGACCATGAACAACAGCAGCGCCACGCCCAGCTCGGACAGAAAGCTCAGCGTCTCCCCCGGCGCGATCACGCCGATGACTGAGGGGCCCAGTACAACGCCGACAGAGAGATACCCCAGCAAGGCGGGCACTCTGAACGCCGCCGTCGCCATCGCCGCCAGGCTGCAAGCTGCCAGCAGGATTAGTGTAGTGCCGAGCAAGCCCTGCATCGGTCAGCGTCCCACTTGCGTCGACGTCCAGCGCACGATGTCCTGCGCGCCCATCACGCCGGCCTGACGGGCGATCTCCCGCCCACCCTGGAACAGGGCGAGCGTCGGGATGCTGCGGATACCGAACTGCGTGGCCAGGTGGGGCTCAGCCTCGGTATTCACCTTCGCCAGCCGGATCCTCGGTTCGAGCTGGTGCGCCGCTTGCTGAAACTGTGGCGCCATCATCTTGCACGGCCCGCACCATGGCGCCCAGAAATCGACCAGCAGCGGCAGATCGCTGCGCTCCACGTGGCGCGAGAACGTCGCCGTAGTCAACTCGATGGGCTCGCCCGTGAACAAGGGCTGCTGGCAGCGGCCACAGTTGGGATGTTCCGATAGCTTCGCAGTCGGTACGCGGTTGATGGACTGGCAATGCGGGCAGACAAGGTGAAGATCATTCTTCATGGTTCGCCTCCTTGGACCACAGTGAGGCTGCCTCGTTTCGGGTCACAGACAATGCCGACCAATCAACGCCTTGGAGCCAATCGTTCCCGTTTTTGCTTACTCCGGCCTCTTCCAGATGAGCAGCGATGAATGCTTCGGCCTGCATGAGCCACCTTCGGACAGCATCTTCCTTACTAGGAATCAGCAGGATTTCAGAGACGCTGCTGGCATTCAGCCCGTCCACACGGATAAGCAGAAAAATGCGCCGCCACAAACGCGGCATGTCCTTCAGCAGGTCAAATGCAAAAGCGAACTCGCTCGACCGATCAATCAGCTCCTCCTGTTCCGCGATCGTTGCGACATCGGGATGCTGACTGCCAGCGAAAATATCGGCCAGCTTGAGTGTGTCATCGTGCTGATAAAATTCGAAGATTTCCTCTTCCACCATGGCCTCGGCCACGTCTTGGGCATCCGGTTCGACCGGCGCGTCCAGAGAAACGGATTCGCCAAATTGCCGGCTGCTTGCCACTTCGTTATCCAGGACGGCGAACAGATGCTTCAAAAGACCGGTGTAAGCCTCTTTTTCCCCCGGCACGGATTGCCATTCCACCTTAGCTCGGACAATCGCTTCATCCACCACGTCGCGCAGCGTCGGATAATCGCACGGTAAATCGCCGACGGCCCGCAGATAAGCCAGCTCACGCCTTGCGACAGCCTCAAGTTTCGACAGTAGAGGCATTTGGGTCACCTCGGCCTCATGGGCGGCTGATGCGGGTTTTGCGGCAATCCGCACCTTGAGCTCGCGCAAGCGCTCGCGTCGTGCTTTGCGCTTGATTTGATCCTGAGCATGCAGTCGGTCAAAATGCTTCTTGGCCTGACGGAACAACGACTGTGCGAGCATCTGCGCGAGGGGCGTCAGCTCGTTATGTGATGCAGTAACGCTGACAATCTTTTTGCCGGGCAGGTGCATATAGCCACTGGCCAGAAATTGCCGCTTGATCTTGTCGCGATCAAGGACGATTTGAAGTCGCGCTGAATCTTTAGTGTGTTTGTCGAGCAATGGCTTGAGGGCGTGCTCGATCACATTTCCCAAAGCTCTCTGCCAAGGTTCATGAAACTCTTTGTCGATAGCTCGATAGCTATATTGTATCTGCATGTATGACTCCTTCGATGTCATTTCTATGGAGGCATGAATCGAGGATGCTCATATCCATAGATTTTGGTTTGGCACGCTCTTACCCCAGGCGCGTTTTGCGAAGACTCCAACTCAAGAACAAAAGCGTGACGCCATAGACTGCCGCATGGAAACCCAACAGCCAGCCTGCGGCCACGAATGACTCGACCGGACGGGTAAAAAATATCCACAAGACGATAGCACCAAGGATAATCGAGAGCAGTCCACTGAGGGCAAGCCAGATTTCACCCTTGATTTCCCGACGCAGCCGAACGGCGGCGGATATCTCCAGCACACCGGTGAAAATCGCCCAGAAGCCCACGCTAGCCCATAAAAAAGAAGCCAAGACTATCGTGGCGACCCAAGGAGCAACCAGGACGACGACGCCCGTAAGTATGCCGACAATGCCGCTGAACAGCAGCCAGCCCCAGCGCTCTTTTTTCTGGATATGGCGCACCGCTGCAAACAAGTTGAACGCGCCATTGACCAAGGAAAATGCGCCGAACATGATGGTCATGGCCAACAGAGCCGATTGTGGCATCCAGAACGCGAGGGCTGCAAAAATCAATGCCAAGACACCGCGCAGCACAAAAAGCCACCAATTTTGGCTCAGCGAACACAGTGCTTTGGTGGGGTCATCCGCATTGGAATTGGCGATGGTGTCTGTGTTCATGCAATATCTCCTAAAGATCTATACAAAATAAAAAATCAAACACTCATGGGACAAGAGAGGGGGCGCTATGCGCCCCCTCTCCAGCGGTTTCAGAACAACCTGGACAGTTTTGCCTTGACTTCATCGAGCCAGCCTTTTCCGCAGCCTCCCCCTCCCGTCTTTTCCTTGATTTTCTTGAGTTCAGCGTACAGGGGCTCAAAGTCCTTCCTTTTTCCATAGCCCAGCAGTTCTGCCATTTCCAACTGCTGCCGGGCTTCGTTCAACAATGTCTCCAGGCGCTCATTGGATGCTTCGCTGCGCTGACCATCTTCTACCAGGGGCTCGGCGCGCTTCAGGAGCAGCTTCGCACGCAGGACGGGCAGCGGAAGCACGCTGCGCTCCTCGACCAGCGTGCTGAGCGCTGACTGCAGCGCGGCTTTGGCTTCTTCGATCTTGCCCTGATCGATCAGCGGCACGACTGCCTTCACGGCTGCGGGATAGGACGCCAAAGGGATGTTGGTGACCGTGATCACGATTTCACTGGCCAGCAAAGCCAGCACGTGGCGAGCCTGTTGCACCTCGCCATGTTTGAGGGCATCCAGCGCCTCGTCGGTCATCGCCTCAATGGTTTCCGTGTTGGCGAACAAGTCGTGCACGATGGTGCGCACATCAACGCCGGCCAGGGCGAGCGTGGGTTCGCGCGCGACGATCAGCTCCAGCTTTCCCGTCACTTCGGCCAGCGTTGCCAATGCGCGTGCAGTGTCCTTGCCGTCAAGTGCGGCCAGCGCTGATTTGGTCAGCGACAAGGCCGAGACTGCCTCATCGAGGACTTGTTTACGTTTGTCTGCCGCCTGTGAGTCCGTTTCTTTCTGAACCTCAGGCTGTACCTCCGTGACGACTTCAGGCTTGGACTCTGGACTGACAGGAAGGCTGCTTACCGCGGCCTGTTCGTTTATTCCTTCGTTCGTCGCATTGGGATTCGGTGTTTGCTCATTCATGGTGATATGCCTCGTATGAGATAGTGAAAATAGGCGAATCTATTGGGGCTGAATGCGAACATCGCGAGACTGACCGGCAGAGCAGTCAGCCCCTTCATCACCTCAAAACAGCTTTTGGATGCGCGTCTTCAACTCGTCGAACCATCCCTTGCCGCTTTTGCCACCAGCCGACTTTTGCTCAATGGACTTCACCTGATCGAAGATGGGTTTGAAGTCCGCCTTCTTGCCATAACCCAGGATCTGCGCCATCTCGATCTCCGTGCGCACGGACGACAGCAAGGTGCTGAGCTCCTCGTTCTGCTTGGCATCGCGCCTGTCGGTCTCGGCCAGCTTTTCAGCTTTTGCCATCGCGGCTTCGGCCCGTAGCACGGGCAGAGGAAAGGCGACCGAGGTCACCACCAGCGTGTTCAGTGCTCGGACGAGTTCCGCTTTGGCGTTGTCGATCTCGCCGCTGTCGATGAGCCGTGCGGCCGACTTGATCGCTGCCGGGTACGTTGCCATCGGAAGGTTGTCGGTTTGGATTACGATTTCGCTGGCCAGATTGGCAACGATGGGCCGGGCCTTTTGCACCTCGCCATCACCCAACAACTCCCGAGACAACTTGACCGCTTTCTTTACCGATTCCACGTTGGCGTGGATATCGTGGGTGATGACGCGTACATCGACCGGCGCTAAAGCAAGTTTGGCGTCGCGTGCCAATACCAGTTCCAGCTTTCCGCTGGCCAGTTCCAGCGCAGCAAGCGCCTCCTTGGTCTTCTTTGCATCAAGGAGGGTCAAAGCCTCCTGGGTCTTGGTGAGCGCCGTGATGGCGTCTTGAGTGAGCTCGGCACGCTTTTTATCGGCTTCCCGGGCGGCCTTGTCATCTACCTGTGGCTGTGCCGCCTTGGATGCGGCAGAGGGTGCTGAAGCACCTGGGCTAGAACCTGCCGCCGATTGGGCCAGAGCCGGTCCGCTCAGTCCGACGACGACCGCCAGGGCAAGTGCGGAGAAGGTGTATTGTGGCTGTTTGATATTCATGATCTTGGGCTCTTGGTTGAAGTTAGTTGACTGAGATTTCAATCTGTTTCGGTTTGGCTTGCTCGGCCTTGACAAGCCGCACTTCCAGCACGCCGTCTTTCATAGAAGCCGTCACCTTGGTCGGATCAACGTTGTCAGGCAAGACAAAGCTGCGCACAAAGCGGCCATACGCACGTTCGATGCGGTGGAACTTCTTGCCCTGCTCCTCTTTTTCCAGTTTGCGCTCGCCGCTGATGGTGAGCACACCGTTTTCCGCGCTGACGCGCACGGCATCCTTGGGGACCTCCGGCAGATCCAGCTTGAGGAGGAATGCGTTCTCATCCTCGCTGATGTCCGCCATTGGTGCCCAGTCCGCCGTGGTCATGGCTTCGTTGCCGGTACGGGCGCCCTGTCGCTGGGGTATTCGTCCGAACATCGTCGCCAGGCGGTTTTGCAATTCATCCAGTTCCCGGAAGGGGTCCCACGGAGTCAATGCAGACATATCGGTTCTCCTTGAACAATGCCGACGAATTGGATGACGCACTGAACAGAGCCGTCGGTTTACTCTGAATGGCAGCTACTACTGTTTTCAGTTCCGAACAAGTCCTTGAGTCAATTGACGGATATCGCTTTCGTCGAGCGTTTCCCGCGCCAGCAGCTCGCGCGCACAGCGCTCCAGCACCGCGCGGTTGATGTCGAGAATCCGGTAGGCGCGCTCGAACACGCCCATCACGATGTCGCGGATAGCCTGATCGATGCGCGCCTGGGTCGATTCGGCCACCCGGCAACAGCCTTGGCCAGCAATGTCTTGCCGGTGCCCGGTGGGCCGACCAGCAACACGCCCTTGGGAATGCGCGCCCCGAGACGGCCATAGTCCTGCGGATTCTTCAGGAAATCGACGATCGCGACCAGCTCCGCCTTGGCCTCATCCCCCCCCCGCCACATCGGCGAACGTCACACCGGTGTTCTTTTCCACGAACACCTTGGCGCGGCTCTTACCGATGTTGAGAAACCCGCCCATGCCCTGCTTCTCGGCGAAGCGGCGGAACAGGAAGAACCAGACGCCAAAGAAGGATACCGCTGGCAGGATCCACGACAGCACATCGCTCAGCCAGGTGCTCTCCAACACGCGGGCATAGGGTACGTCGTACTTCGACAGGCGATCGGCAAGATCGGGTTCGACCCTCGTTGCCACGATCGTCGTCTTGCCCCGGCTGTCCGGAGACTTCAGGCGCCCGGTCACCGTACGATCCGACACCAGCACTTCGGCCACGCGCCCCTCGTCCAGCGCCTTCTCGAACTCGCTGTAGGGCACCGGCTCGACGGTTTTCGCCGTCTGCCAGTAGCTCTGCAAACTCAGCAACAGCAGGAGGGCAACGATCCAGTAGCCGGTATTCCATTGATTCTTTTTTTCCATGGACCGTGTTCCTCGAAAGTCGAGTTGCCAGAGGATCAGGTGAACAGACGGGCCGTACCGTCACGCAAACGGATGGCCAGCGAGCGGGAGGGCAGTGCCGCCGCTGATGAGCAGCCCCCACGGCGTGGCCGACCGCGGATCACGCTTGTAGACGACCGCGTGACCCGCGGCCACGACCGCCACCGCGATCGATGCCAGGGAGGCTGCCCATGCCAGGCTGATGGAGTCGGACACGGCAGCCTCGCCCGCCATCAAGATGCGTCGCTCGCCGACTTCTTCTTGCTCGAGTCTTTGCCAGCGTCGCCGTGCGGCGTCTCGGTCGCCTTCGCGACATCCGGCTGCTCCGGCTCGGCCGGGGTCTGCGGTGGCTCTTTGCGTTCGAACACCACGCGTTCGGCCTTGTCGTCCCAGCGTGCGCTGGCGTGATCGCCCTTGCCGATGCCGCCACCGAGCATCTCGCGCGCCAGCGCAGTTTCCAGCTCGCTGCGGATCAGGCGCTTGAGTTCACGCGCACCGAACTCGGGCTTGTAGCCTTCTTCCGCGAAATGGTCGATCAGCGTCTGATCGAAAGTGAGCGTCACGCCCTGGCTGGCGGCGCTGCGCGCCACGCGATCGAGTTGCAGGCCGACGATGTGGCGGATCTCCTCCTTGCCCAGCGCATGGAAGACGATGATCTCGTCGATGCGGTTGAGGAACTCGGGCCGGAAGTGGCCGCGCAGCACGTCCATGACCTCGGCCTTGGTCTTTTCGTACTCCTCGCCAGCCGCCTCACGCGCCTTCAGCCGTCGCTGGATGATGTCCGAACCCAGGTTGGACGTGGCGATGATGATGGTGTTGGTGAAATCCACCACCCGGCCCTTGCCGTCGGTGAGGCGACCGTCGTCGAACACTTGCAGCAGGATGTTGTAGACGTCAGGGTGTGCCTTCTCGATCTCGTCGAGCAGCAGCACGCTGTAGGGCTTGCGCCGCACCTTCTCGGTGAGCTGACCGCCTTCGTCGTAACCGACATAGCCCGGAGGCGCGCCCACCAGCCGCGCCACGGTATGGCGTTCGCCATATTCCGACATGTCGATGCGCAACAGGGCGTGCTCATCGCCGTAGATCGATTCGGCCAATGCCTTGGCGAGCTCGGTCTTGCCCACCCCGGTCGGGCCCAGAAACAGGAAGGTAGCCACCGGTTTACTGCCTTCGCGCAGGCCGGCGCGGGACAGCCGCACGGCATCGGCCACGGCACGGACCGCCTCGTCTTGTCCCACCAGGCGCTCGTGCAGCCGTTGTTCCAAGTGCAGCAGCTTTTCGCGCTCTTCCACCGTCAACTCGTTGACCGGGATGCCGGTCAGGCGCGAGACAACCTGCGCCACGTGTTCCGCCTTGACCTCGGCACTGCCGGAGGCCCGCTCCCGCTCCCAGTCCTCGACGAGCTTCTTGAGCTCGGCCTCCTTGGCTTCGATGCGCTTGCCGAGCTCGGCGGCCTGGTCGTACTGCTTGCGCGCGGCCACGTAATCCTGTTCACGCCGTAGCTGGTGCAGTTCGGACTCCAGCTCCTGCACGGCCACCGGCCGGGCCGTGGCCGACAGCTTGACGCGCGCGGCCGCCTGGTCGAGCAGGTCGATCGCCTTGTCCGGCAGGAAGCGCGCCGTGATATAGCGGTCGGACAACTCGGCCGCCGCGATGATCGCGTCCTCGGAGATGCTGACCTTGTGGTGCGCCTCGAAGGTGTCGCGCAGGCCGCGCAGAATCATGATGGCCTGGGCCACCGTCGGCTCGGGCACCGTCACCGGCTGGAAGCGCCGCTCCAGTGCGGCATCCTTCTCGATGTATTTCTGGTACTCGTTCAGCGTCGTGGCGCCGATCAGGTTGAGTTCACCGCGCGCCATCATCGGTTTGAACACGTTGGCCACGTCCAGCCCGCCTTCGCCACCGCCCTGGCCGGCACCGACGATGGTGTGCACCTCGTCGATGAACAAAATCATCTCGCCCTGGTGCTCGGTCACCTCCTTCAGCACCTTCTGCACGCGCTCCTCGAACTCGCCGCGATATTTGGCGCCGGCCACCATGGCGTTGATGTTGAGTTCCACCAGGCGCTTGTCGCGCAAGGTCTCGGGCACTTCACCCGCCACCATGCGCTGCGCCAGCCCTTCGACGATGGCGGTCTTGCCCACACCCGGCTCGCCGATCAGCACCGGGTTGTTCTTCTTGCGCCGGGCCAGCACCTCGATGGTGGTTTCGATCTCCTGCGCGCGGCCGATCACCGGGTCGAGCTTGCCGTCGCGCGCCATCTTGGTCAGGTCGCGCGAGTACTTGTCGAGTTCTGGCGTGTTGGTCGGCGTCTCAGCGCGGCCATCCTCGGCGCCCTTGCCGACCACCTTGCTGACCTGTTGGCGCAGCGCCTGCGGCGTCAGGCCGTAGCGGCGCAGCAGGTTGGCGGCCAGCCCTTCGCCTTCCTCGGCCAGACCGATCAGGAAATGCTCTGGACCGACATAAGAATGGCCGAGTTCATTGGAGGCCACGAAGGCGCGGCTGAGCGCATCCTTCACGCGCGGCGACACGCCGATCTCGCCCTCGAAGGGCTTGTCCCCGCGCTTGGCCTCAGACTCGATCTGCCGCTTGAGGTCATCGACCTTGATCTTGAACTGACCCAGGATGGTCTTGACCACGTCGCTGTCGGCCAGCGCCAGCAGCAGATGTTCGGTATCCACCTCGGAGCGGCCAAATTCGGCAGCGTGTTTGGCGGCCTCCTGCAGCAAGGCTTCCGACTGTTCGCTGATGCGGCTGGCCAACCCACTGCCGCGACGGCGCGGCGCACCCGAACCTGCGGTGGCGGGCTCGCCAAACGAGGCATCGACCACGTCATCGGTATCGGCGGCAACTGGCGTCGCGTCTTCGCCGATGCGGAAGAAGTCACTGCCGAGGAAGTCCTCGAACAGGCCGCTGCGCGAGCCGAACAAGGCTTCCAGCGGCGAAACGGTGCGCTTTTGCTGGCGCACTAATTGCCGGTAATGGTCGTCGCACAACAGCATGGTGCTGTTACGACCGTTGAGATTGGCTTCCACCCGCACGGTGGCGGGTTGGCCGCAGACCTGGCATTGTTTTCTGGCCATGCTGATGCTCCTGAGAAGGTTGACAAGGTTGAGGCGACGAGGCATCGCGAGCCGCGACTCCTCGTCTCGTGCCGGGTTTTTCTTGTGACGAACGAGCCGGCGACGTCAGCCGTTGATCGGGATCGAGCGTCCCTGCTTCGGCGCGCTGACCTCGCGCTTGTCGATCGTGACCGTGAGCACCCCGTTCTTGAACGATGCCTTGATCGAATCCTGGTTGGCGTCGTCAGGCAGGTTCAAGGCACGCTGAAAGCTGCCGTAGGAGCGCTCCACACGGTGGAAGCCACCTTCCTTCTTCTCCTGTTCCTGGCGCTTCTCGCCACGCACCATCAGCACGTCGTTGTCGAGAGTTATCTGGATGTCCTTCTCCTCGACACCGGGCACTTCCAGGGTAATCTTGTACTGCTTGTCGGTTTCCTGGATGTCCAGGGCCGGCTTCAGCATGCCCGACCAATCGGATGGCCACTGCGGCATGTTCAACGCCGGAAAACCGAAGCCCCGGAATGCGTCATCGAACAGCCGGTCGATTTCCCGATGCAGTTGCAGGATCGGGCTGACTGGCCCGCTCGCCGCTGGCAGGTCATTGCGCTGCACCGGCAGGGAAGAGACGGTCTGCTGCTCTTGCTGCTCGTTCTTGAACCAGTTCCAGGGAGCCAACTTCTTGAAATCGATGTCCATGTCATACCTCCAGAAAAATTGGAAAACGAGTTACTCAAGCCCTTTGCCTGCTGTGACGGGCAGTGCGCCCAGGCGACACGGGCTGCTCGGATGACTTCTGCTGTTCACGCTTGCGCATCACCTCCTTCTTTGCTCCGGCTCGGGTCTGATCATTGATCCACTGATCGATTTCACTTTGAGGAAACCGCCACGTCCCGCCCACCTTGAAAGCCGGAATTTCCCCGTGCGCGGCGAGCCGATAAAGCGTCCGCTTGCCGACTTTCAAATACGCAGCCAATTCATCGAGCGTGAAAATCACCTGTAGGTGCGCTTTCATCCCTGTAGGTGCGCTTTCATCTCACCCTCTCCAATCGCGTCGCTTTGCGGTTCCGGCCAAGGAAATCCTTGTAATACTTTGTAAGATATCACGCTTACCATGACAGCCTTCAAGAGTCAAGAGTCAATGTACAGCGTTCTCCCGCCCCATTGATGCAGGTCAACTGCTCAGGCAATGGACAGCGCCTGGCTCGTCAGCCTGCGTGTGCCACAGGCGCCTCGATCAAACACCGATCCTCACGTTGTAGCCGAGTGCCCGCAGCCCCTTGCTCGTCTGCATGTTCCTTGGCGGAAACTCGTCTGGGCGCGCCCAGACGACGATTTCCCCGAGGCTGCTCAGGCCAACGTGCGGAATTGTCCAGTCGTCGCTTCGGATCGCGTTCCAGAGTCGGGCCGAAACACTTCCGTTGCCCCAGACAACGTAGTTCAACAGTATCCGTCCGGCCAACACACCTTCCCGACACCGCCGCCGAAGGCCATGGCCCATCAAGCGGATTTTCCATGCGCCCTCAGCGCCGTACCTACAGCAAATCTTTCAAGGCTCAGGTCATTCAGGAGTGTTCTGAACCCGGTGCCTCCATCGCAAACATCGCCTTGGGCTACAGCCTCAATGCGGCTTTGTTGAATAAATCGAACTTTTGCTGAGTTGAAGGATCAGATCACGCATCTTCCCGACAACGCAGACCGTTCCGTGGCAAAGCAAAAGTTCAAAATCACCAACTGGCCCACCTACAATAAAGCCCTCATCAACCGTGGCTCCATAACTTTCTGGCTGGATGATGAACCTATTCAGGCCTGGTATGAGTCGGCAACGCCTTCATCACGGGGAAGACCTCAGCGCTATTATGATCTCGCCATCACCACTGTTCTGGTCATTAAACGCGTGTTCAGGTTGACCCTGCGGGCTGCACAGGGTTTTATTGATTCCATTTTTACACTGATGAATGTTCCGTTGCGCTGCCCGGATTACACCAGTGTCAGCAAGCGCGCAAAGTCGGTTAATGTCAGTTTCAAAACGTTCACCCGAGGTGAAATCGCGCATCTGGTGGTTGATTCCACCGGGCTGAAGGTCTTTGGTGAAGGCGAATGGAAAGTCAAAAAACACGGCAAAGAACGCCGTCGTATATGGCGAAAGTTGCATCTGGCAGTTGACAGCAACACACATGAAATCATCTGTGCAGACCTGTCGCTGAACAATGTGACGGACTCAGAAGCCTTCCCGGGTCTTATCCGGCAGACTCACAGAAAAATCAGGGCAGCATCGGCAGACGGCGCTTACGACACCCGGCTCTGTCACGATGAACTGCGGCGTAAGAAAATCAGCGCGCTTATCCCGCCCCGAAAAGGTGCGGGTTACTGGCCCGGTGAATATGCAGACCGTAACCGTGCAGTGGCTAATCAGCGAATGACCGGGAGTAATGCGCGGTGGAAATGGACAACAGATTACAACCGTCGCTCGATAGCGGAAACGGCGATGTACCGGGTAAAACAGCTGTTCGGGGGTTCACTGACGCTGCGTGACTACGATGGTCAGGTTGCGGAGGCTATGGCCCTGGTACGAGCGCTGAACAAAATGACGAAAGCTGGTATGCCTGAAAGCGTGCGTATTACCTGAAAACACAACCCGCTACGGGGGAGACTTACCCGAAATCTGATTTATTCAACAAAGCCGACCTGCTGGTGAAAACTGTTAAACTCACACCGGAAGCCAACCAGGATCTTGAGGATATCTGGTATTACGGGTACCACCATTTCGATGAGGAGCGGGCCGAAAGATATATTAATTTGCTCTCCGGTATTTTTTGTTTTTGAGTGACCATAATATCGCTCCCCTTTCCTGAACTGGAGAATACATATTGGCACTACCCGTTGAACGGTATATGCTTTATTTTCTGCATACTAATACTGAAATTTTTATTATCCGTATATTAAGTCAGCATCAGGATGCAGGCCGTCATCTTAACTGACACTAGTCAGTGACTACATTGCGCTGCGTGAAAACTGACAGGGTTACAGGGGTGTACCAGGTCAGAATTCACGTAGCGCATCCTCCCCTTCTCTGCTTCCTTCCTTTTTTGGTTCGATCCTGTTTTCCTGGCATTACCCCAATTCTCCCAAAAACCGTGAAACGCCCCTCAGCCCGCGTCGTGACTGGCTTCTGCGTGGATCGATGCTGAAAAAGGAACCTTTACGTATTTGGTTTTACCCGCAATAATGTGGGATAAGACAACAAAAGGATCCGCGCGCTGCGATTTATTGTCATGGCAGGATCAGCCCGTCAGGTGCAAAATACCTGTATCCATAAACAGTGCGTGCGCTACGTGAAAAATAACTCATGAACAGCATCATTCCCCTGCAGAATTCACCAGAACGCGTCTCCCTGCTGCCGATCGCCCCGGGCGTTGATTTTGCGACCGCGGTGGCACTCCGGCGGATGGCCACCTCAACAGGTGCCACGCCGGCTTACCTCCTGGCGCCGGAAGTGAGCGCCCTCCTCTGGTATATGCCTGACCAGCGTCACCACATGTTGTTCGCCGCCATGTGGAATACCGGGATCCGTATCGGTGAAGCCCGGACGCTCACCCCGGAATCGTTCGACCTGGATGGTCTGCGCCCGTTTGTTAGGGTGCTGTCGGAGAAAGTGCGCGCGCGGCGCGGGCGGCCACCAAAAGATGAAGTGCGACTGGTGCCGCTGACGGATGCCAGTTTTGTGCGTCAGATGGAAAGCTGGATGGTGACCACCCGCCCCCGCCGGCGGGAGCCGTTATGGCCGGTCACGGATGAGACAATGCGCAACTGGCTGAAACAGGCGGTGAAGCGGGCTGAAGCTGACGGCGTGCATTTTTCGATCCCCGTGACGCCGCATACTTTCCGTCACAGCTATATTATGCACATGCTTTATCACCGGCAGCCCAGGAAGGTCATCCAGGCACTGGCCGGGCATAAGGATCCGCGCTCGATGGAAGTCTATACCCGGGTATTTGCGCTGGACATGGCCGCCACTCTGGCCGTTCCCTTTACCGGTGATGGTCGCGATGCCGCGGAGATCCTTCGCTCCCTGCCCCCGGCCGGCTGAGATTGACGGACCTGGCATGACGTCCTGTATTCCGCTAATACGGAATACAGGAGCAGAGCGCATTCAGTGCCCCTCCCTGCTCCAGCACACCAGGACATCATCCGGATGACTGAACCGCCGTGGTCTTGCCCGTGACCTGCAAGCCTGCAGGCATCGACATACCGCAGACAAGACAGGACACAGGCCGTACATCCCACAGTGTATTGTTACCTGAAAGCTCAGTGAATCATCCCGTTAATTGCGAAAGTCATTTACCCCTGTGGCTCACTCCTTTCTGCCATCGGTCTCCTGATCGCATTTAGCAGTGTGAAGCTGGCGCCGGGTTATACAGACAGCTGCAGTCTCATCCTGCCTGGCTAAACCTGCAATACATAGGGGAACGGATACCGTCAGGTAACATGACCGTCTCAGCATCCGATTGAGATTTTCGTAAGGGGTTTAGAGCTTTACTGAAAAATTGACTGTGGCATGTTAACACGTGTGGAACAGTGCACAGACCAGGGGATACCGCCGTTAAACCCGCATACCGTAGTCAATATCTGCGCATCACGGCCTGAAATCACATATGACAGTCAATATTGTTCGATCATGGCAGACATGATGAAGAACACATATTGACTGCGGTATGCGTGATGCATATCACAGTCAATGGAATGTTCTTAGCGGCATCCGGCAGTCATGTTATGCATATCGCAGTCAATTTTCTGGCTTCATCGCTGAGAGAGCTTCGGCCAGTTTAAGGGGATCGATGCCAGCAGCCTTCAGCGCCTTAATGACTTCGTCATAATTTTGCTCTGGCGCCTTCTCTTCTTCCTCTTTGCGCGGAACCTTCACAGGACCACTGATGAGTTTGGGGTTGCGATAATGCACGCTGAAATAGGTGGCTCGGCCACGTTTAAACTCGGTGTAATCCAGATAACCAATATCCCGCAGCTGCTCCATCGCCTTACGCACCGTGTGGTTCTGCGTATAGACATTTGAGGTGAGATTCAGCCGGTCACGCATCCGTTTCATGGAAATAGGTGCAGGATTCTGGGGAAGACTTTCGATGTAGGTATAAAGCGCCTGGGCTGATTCCTTGCGCTGCAGGGCGTCAATGGCTTTCAGCCGCAGAAGTACCCTTCTGTCCATGTGGTAAAGCTCAAACAGCTTAGGTTCAGCCTTGATCTCAACGATATCCTCGTTGATGTCATAATAGGCTGACTGCACCAGATGGGTGGTCCATCCTTTGGTCTCGCTCTGGAACTTCAGCGTAACCGAGGCGAGTTTAAACAGGGAATTACTGATGCGATCGCGCATTTTTTTGTTTGAACGACGGGAGTCAAATCCGCACATCTTAACGAATTCGACGAACGACAGTTCCAGGGTGTCACTTTTTACCCCATACTCCGACATGGAGCGAATTATCCCCAGCCAGACTTTAAAATCCGTGTCCATATCAAGACGCGAACCGGTGATCTTAACGTCAGTGTATCCTTCGCTTTTGGCAATGGACAGCTGTACAAGCTCCTCAGTCGCGTCTGTAACGTTTTTCCGGTTCGCCTTGCTCTTCCCTGTTGATTTCAGAGTTGGGACGAAGAGGCCGAGTCTCATGAGCGCTACTGGCTGCACGGTACTGGTGCTGTTGACATCCAGCTTAACAACTTCACCGGTTGTCTTATCAACTTCCTGAAGGTTCAGAAGTAAGCTATTATTTTCGCTCGTCATCTTGATCCTCAACGGTTATCCACAAAAGGATGTAGTAATACGTATCGCAGTCAACGGATATACATACCTCAGTAAATACCGTTGCATATCACAGTATTAGATTATGCATATAACAGTCAACATTTTACATTCCGCAGTCGATCCAGACAGACGTTAAAGCCAGTTACAGCGCATGCTGGAGCGATCCGGGGATCTCTTTTGGATCTCACTATGATCTCCTTGGGATCAATTATTGGATCGAGACCATGAATAACCCAGATACAAGGCCGGAAGCGCCACACCAGATATCCAGAACCCTGGCCTGATTTTCCTGAATACGCTCTGGAAGATTGAGATCTACAGGTACAACAATGAAACATTGACTGCGGTATGCTGAGTCGTCTTTCCTACAGATGCGGTAAGCATCATACCATAGTCAATATATTACATACCGCAGTCAATTTCATTATAACTGGCTGATCCCGAGTCATCTTTAGCAACCCGACGTACGTGCAATCTGTGAGTTCTGTGATTTTCCGCTTCCTCGCCGCTTTCTCACTGTGTGAGATCGCTTACTGCGGCGAGCGGCAGTGATTAATATTGACTGCGGTATGTACTCTTTTGTAATCCCCTGCGTTCTTCCATTAGCCAATGTGGTTCACTTTGCACTTTTTCGTGTGCTTTGCGATTTTATTGTTGCTTTGCAATAAATTCCAAGATTTAATAAAATAATGCAAAGTGATGATTAAAGGATGTTCAGTATGGGACTCATGGATACACTCAACCAGTGCATAAGTGCTGGTCATGAAATGACGAAAGCAATCGCCATTGCACAGTTTAATGATGACAGTCCGGAAGCCCGGAAAATAACACGTCGCTGGAGGATTGGTGAAGCGGCAGATTTAGTTGGCGTGTCATCTCAGGCTATCAGGGATGCCGAGAAAGCTGGCCGGCTGCCGCACCCTGATATGGAAACCCGTGGGAGAGTTGAGCAACGCGTTGGTTATACCATCGAACAAATCAATCACATGCGGGATGTATTTGGTACACGACTGCGCCGTGCTGAAGATGCGTTTCCGCCGGTGATTGGCGTTGCAGCTCACAAAGGTGGTGTTTACAAAACCTCAGTATCCGTTCACCTGGCTCAGGATCTTGCTCTGAAAGGACTCCGTGTTCTGCTTGTTGAAGGCAATGACCCACAGGGAACTGCTTCTATGTATCACGGATGGGTGCCCGATCTTCATATTCATGCTGAGGACACTCTCCTGCCCTTTTATCTTGGGGAAAAGGATGACGCCAGCTACGCTATAAAGCCCACCTGCTGGCCTGGCCTTGATATCATCCCGTCCTGTCTGGCACTGCACCGCATTGAAACCGAGCTGATGGGGAAATTTGACGAAGGCAAATTACCTGCTGACCCGCACCTGATGCTCCGTCTGGCCATTGAAACTGTCGCTCATGATTATGACGTGATAGTTATCGACAGTGCACCCAACCTTGGTATCGGTACGATAAATGTTGTATGCGCTGCTGATGTTCTGATTGTCCCTACTCCGGCAGAGCTGTTCGACTACACCTCCGCACTGCAGTTTTTCGATATGCTTCGTGACCTGCTTAAGAACGTGGATCTTAAAGGCTTCGAGCCAGATGTCCGTATTCTGCTTACCAAATACAGTAATAATAATGGCTCACAGTCCCCGTGGATGGAAGAACAAATTCGGGATGCCTGGGGAAGCATGGTCCTTAAAAATGTTGTGCGCGAAACGGATGAAGTCGGTAAAGGTCAGATCCGTATGAGAACCGTTTTTGAACAGGCTATTGATCAACGTTCTTCAACCGGTGCCTGGCGTAATGCCCTCTCTATCTGGGAGCCTGTTTGCAATGAGATTTTTGATCGTCTGATTAAACCACGCTGGGAGATTAGATAATGAAGCGTGCTCCTGTCATTCCAAGACATACCACACATACTCAATCGACTGAAGATACTTCATCACCGGCGCCGGCCGCGCCGATGGTGGATTCATTAATTGCGCGCGTGGGTGCTATGGCCCGCGGTAATGCAATCTCTCTTCCGGTATGTGGACGGGAAGTAAAATTTACCCTTGAGGTGCTCCGGGGAGACTCTGTTGAGAGCGCTTCACGCGTATGGTCAGGCAATGAGCGCGATCAGGAACTACTTACCGAAGATGCTCTGGATGATCTCATTCCTTCATTTTTACTGACCGGTCAGCAGACTCCAGCTTTCGGCCGCCGGGTTTCTGATGTCATAGAAATTGCCGACGGCAGCCGTCGCCGTAAAGCCGCAATCCTGACGGAAAGTGATTATCGCGTTCTGGTTGGTGAACTGGACGATGAGCAGATGGCTGCATTGTCCCGACTGGGTAACGATTATCGGCCGACGAGTGCTTATGAACGTGGCCTGCGTTATACAAGCCGGCTGCAGAATGAGTTTGCAGGAAATATTTCTGCGCTTGCCGATGCGGAAAACATCTCTCGTAAGATCATTACCCGCTGTATCAATACGGCCAAATTGCCTAAATCCGTTGTTGCCCTGTTTGCACATCCTGGAGAACTGTCTGCCCGGTCAGGTGAAGCCCTTCAGAAGGCTTTTGCAGATAAAGAAGAATTACTGAAGCAGCAGGCTGAGACTCTCCACGATCAGAAGAAAGCGGGACTAATCTTTGAAGCTGAAGAGGTCATTAGTCTTTTAACATCCGTACTGAAACAATCTCCCGCATCAAGAGTTAATCTGAGCTCACGTCATCAGTTTGCTCCAGGGGCAACAGCATTGTATAAGGGCGATAAAATGGTGCTTAACCTGGATAGGTCCCGCATTCCTGCGGAGTGTATAGAGAAAATAGAAGCCATTCTTAAGGAGCTTGAGAAACCAGGAGTCTGATGCGGACACGCTTTAGTCTACGGTGATCTCCCTTTACTTCATTTCCTTTCTCACAGGCCAGAAAACATAACTGGCCTGAATATTCTCTCTGGGACCACGGTCCCATCTGTATCGCCGGTCGGGTTATCTGCCTGGGACCACGGTCCCACCTGCATCGCCGGTCAGGTTATCTGCCTGGGACCACGGTCCCACCTGTATCGCCGGTCAGGTTATCTCCCTGGGACCACGGTCCCACCTGCATCGTCGGCACATTATTAGTTAGGGACAACGGTTCAATCAATGCCTGTCACGAACAGGTATTGGCTTGTCGCCAGCAACCCGTTGAGCGGAGTAATCACGCAGCAGGACGGCAGTTACAGGCGATGGTGAAAGCTCTGTTGGGATCTGAACGAAGCATGTTGAGTGAAATTTGCAAAATTTCGTAGAGTATGCGGCTTCATCTTTAAATTTCCGCCAGCATTTTTAAAGCCAGCTACCGACGCTGCGCGTTGGCCGGCCCTTCGTCCGGCGGGTAACCAGTACCGGCCGATCTTACGACCCTGGATGAACATCATCCCGTCAGCAGCGTCTCCACTGTGATGTCGTTTTTCACACTGTCCGATCACAAAATAGAACGGGCAGGGACAACATATGGTAGGAAAAGCAGCTGCCAGAGACACAATATATTGATTACCCACAGTAAGGGGGGATAACCATGTGGGTAACATATTGAAAGTGCAACACGTTATCTGATTAATTGACTTTGTAAACGCCGCTGAACCATGAAAAAAAACCGGGGGAATCATCACAGCGCATAAACATACCGTTTTGTTTTTGGGTGACGGCAAGGAGGCCCCTTTTATCACCACATACCTTGTCAAAGGTTTCCATTTCTATCCTTATCAGGCTCTTGTCGTTATTTTCAGGAGAGATCCGGAGATGTTTTGTCAGCCAGACAGGGGCTTTGTTGAATAAATAAGATTTCGTGCGAACGCCCCTGTAGCTGGCTGGATTTTCAGGCAATACGCACGCTTTCTGGCATCCCGGCCTTTGTCATCCTGTTCAACGCACGCACCATGGCCATAGCTTCCGCTACCTGACCATCGTAGTCACGCAGCGTCAGTGAATCTCCCAACAACTGCTTCATTCTGTACATTGCCGTTTCCGCTATCGAGCGACGGTTATATTCCGTTGTCCATTTCCACCGTGCATTGCTTCCGCTCAGCCGCTGATTAGCAACGGCACGGTTGCGGTCTGCGTACTCACCGGGCCAGTAACCTGCTCCTTTTCGGGGAGGAATAAGCGCGCTGATTTTTTTGCGGTGCAGTTCATCGTGACAGAGCCGGGTATCGTAAGCCCCGTCTGCCTCGGCTGCCCTGATTTTTCTGTGAGTCTGCCGGATAAGGCCCGGGAAGGCTTCTGAGTCCGTGACGTTATTCAGCGACAGGTCTGCACAGACAACTTCATGTGTGTTGCTGTCAACAGCAAGATGCAACTTTCGCCAGATACGACGGCGCTCTTTGCCGTGCTTTCTGACTTTCCATTCGCCTTCACCAAAGACCTTCAGCCCGGTGGAATCAATCACCAGGTGTGCGATTTCACCCCGGGTGGACGTTTTGAAACTGACATTAACCGACTTTGCCCGCTTACTGACACTGGTGTAATCCGGGCAGCGCAACGGAACGTTCATCAGGGCAAAAATGGAATCAATAAAACCCTGCGCAGCCCGCAGGGTCAGCCGGAATACGCGTTTAATCACCAGAACGGTGGTGATGGCGAGATCAGAATAGCGCTGGGGCCTTCCCCGTGATGAAGGCGTTGCCGACTCATACCAGGCCTGAAT
>CDZC01015396.1_pt1 | contig 25196 bp, 20 predicted proteins | sample 557371 | NCBI WGS metagenome assembly CDZC01 (sample SAMEA3182085, study PRJEB8094) | gut metagenome | biome: human; feature: gut; material: Stool; isolation source: human stools | place: Canada | collected 2013-01-21
GCCAAAATGCTCGATAAGACATCCAGTATTATCTGCGCTTTTGGCTTAGCAGCTGCCGTACCTCGCTCGCCGTATCGGCACTTAGAATTATGCGGTGTTGCCCTAAAAATAAATTGGAGTAGCAAAGCGTATGCGAACCATTGCCATCCCGCAGCTGTACTGCGGGGCATCCGGCAAAAAAGGAGCCTATAACCGGCAGGAGGTTGGCCTTGCACGGGCGTTTGCCGCCCTGGGCTGCCGGGCTGTTGTACTGTACCCGGACCCGGACGCCGCCCCCGAAGCTGTGACCAGCGAGGACCTGGAGCCCAATGTGCGCATCTATTATGTGCCGGCCCGCAAAGCCGGGGTCAGTGCCTTTTACCGCACCTGGCAACCGCTGCTGAACGAGCATGTGGACGCCGTGCATGTGATGGGGGATAACGCCCTCGGCGTGCCGGGGCTGTACCGCTTTTGCCGGGATCACGATATCTTTTTCTACAGCCAGCTGGGGGCCATCAAAAGTACGTCCGAAAACCCGGTTATGCGGGCTGTGATGGACCTTTTGTGCCGCCGCAACCTGGCTATCTACCGCAAAACCCCCACCTATGCCAAAACCCCCGCCGTGGCCGCCCAGCTGGAACAGCTGCATGTGCCATGCGCCGGGGTAATGCCCGTTGGGCTGGATACCGCCATCATCCCCAATGCAAATGGGGAAAAACATGAACTGCGGGAATTTTTGAAGCTGGACCCCAAAGCCAACTATCTTGTTTTTGTGGGGCGGCTGGATTCCTACAAGCGCCCGCTGGACCTGGTGCCGGTACTGGAAGCACTGCCCCGCAGCTGGAACGCGGTGGTCATCGGGCAGGGGAGCCTGACCGGGGAACTGCAGGATGCCCTGCGCACCCACAAGCTGGAAAACCGCTGTACCTGCATTCCCCAGCTGCCCAACGCAACCGTGCAGGCCTATTACCATGCCTGCGATGTGTTTGTGAACTTTAATGACGGCGAAATTTTTGGCATGAGCCTGCTGGAAGCCATGTATGCGGGCTGCCCGCCGGTTGCCCGCCATGCGCCGGGGCCGGATTTGATCATAGAGCCCGGCACCAGCGGCTATTTTGCCGATACCCCTGCCCAGTTTGCTGAGGCCATCCAGAAAGCAGCGGCGGACCCGGCCTGCGGCCACGCTGCCCAGCGCCGCGTGAATGAACATTTCCTGTGGGCAAACAGCGCCGAAACCGCCCTGGCCATGCTGGATAAACAAGGAGGAAACCGCCGTGGATAATGATGGAGCCTTGCTGGAGGTACTGCGCAATACCTATAAAGGGCTGCGCTTCCGGTGGAAATACCGCGGCCTGATCATTCTGCCCGCGGAACAGGGCAATGCGGCTGCTGCCGATGCCATCCGCGCCGGGCAGCCATTTCTGTTCGGCCGCTGCGGTGCAACCGAGATGCGCACCGTGGCCGAATATTTGACCGGGAAATATACCGAGAAAACCAGGGGTGAGATCAACACCCTGTCCGGTGTGTTTCCCACCGATGATAAAGCGCTGAACCGCTTCTGCAAGCTGTATACTTCCTGCGCTCAGGGGGCGGACCTGCTGGCACTGTGGGATGTGGGGGCCGAGCGGCAGGTAATCGATGGCTGCCACGGCACCCGCTTTACCCAGCTGCGCGCGCTGGAACCATATTATTATGCCAATCCCTGGAGCGCCGCACTGGCCGGAAAGCATGTGCTGGTGGTACACCCCTTTGCGGATACCATCCGCGCCCAGTACCAAAAGCGCGGGGAGCTGTTCACCAACGCCCCCGGCGGGGTAAACACTCTGCCGGAACTGGCCTCCCTGACCGTCATCCCGGCAGTGCAGGGCCTTGCCGGGCAGAAAACCGGGTATGATACCTGGTTTGATGCCCTTGCCGCAATGGAAAAACAGATGGATGCCTGCGATTATGAGGTCGCCATCATTGGCGCAGGTGCTTACGGCCTGCCGCTGGCCGCCCATGCGCGGGACACCGGCCATGTTGCCATCCAGATGAGCGGCGCTACGCAGCTGCTGTTTGGCATCAAGGGCCGCCGGTGGGACACCCACCCCCAAATCAGCAAGCTGTATAACCCTGCATGGGTGCGCCCCGCCCCCGCCGAACAGCCCGCCAACAAGCAGGCGGTGGAGGGTGGCAGCTACTGGTAGAACCTGCGCCCCTAACATTACGTTATAACAAACCGTCCGCCCGAATCCAGATGTGCAAAGGAGCCGTATCCATGAAGATCCTGATGATCAGCAACCACCTTGGCGTGCAAAGCGGGGTGCAGCGCTATGTGCAGAACCTTCTGCTCAATCTGGACCTTACCCGCTACCAGGTGGATCTGTTTGTCGGCCTTTGCCCGCCAGATCAAGCTTCGTGCGCGCCGGCACTGGAAGCAGCCGGGGTGCATATCATTGCGGTGCCGGACAATAAAAAAGCCCGTATCTGCGCACTGTACCAGCATCTGAAAACCCATAAGGATTACGATATCATCCATTACCATACTGCCAGCAAAATCGGCGCGCCCGTCTGCGGTATGATGCGGGTGCTCTGCCCCCATGCCAAGATCATTGTGCACAGCCATATCGTTTACCCGCCCATGACGCTGACCTGGCGCGCCGCCCATCTGGTGTACCAGCTGTTTGCAGATTACTTTCTGGGCTGCGGCGTGGCTGCGGGCCGGTTTGTGTTTGGTGACCATATCGACCGCAGGCCGAACTTTTCCGTTGCCTGCAATGCGGTGGACCAAACCCGCTTTTACCCCAACGCCGCGGCGCGCACGGCAATCCGCGCCCAGTACGGCATTACCGGAACCGAGCGTCTGGCCGGGTTTGTAGGGCGGCTCAACCACCAGAAAAACCCGCTCTACCTCATCCGTTTGTTTGCGGCTATGGTTCAGCAGGACCCCCGCTGGAAGCTGCTGTTGGTGGGCGGCGGCGAGCAGGAACAGCCCATGCGGGAACTTGCCGCCCAGCTTGGCGTGGCGGACCGGGTGCTGTTTGCCGGGGTGCAGAACAATGTGCCCGACTATATGAATGCCTTTGACCTGTTTTTGCTGCCCAGTAACTTTGAAGGCAGCCCCGTTACCCTGGTGGAAGCCCAGGGCTGCGGCGTGCCCTGCCTGGCCTCCACCAATGTGCCGGGGGATGGCTCGGTGACTGAGCTGGTGCATTTCCTGCCGCTCAGTGCCCCGTTTGAAGAGTGGGCCAAAACGGCGGATTCCATTGCTCCCGGCGGGCCGCACGCGGACTATTGGCCCACGCTGGCCGCTGCCGGTTATGAGCTGAAAACCGCTGCACACCGCATGGAGCAGGTGTATGATAAAGTGGCAGGGGAGGGCGCACGATGATTTACGCCGAACTTTCCGGCGGGCTGGGCAACCAGATGTTTGTGTATGCCTTTGCCCGCGCCATGGGCCTGTGCTGCCAGGAACCTGTCACTTTGATTGACCGGCAGGACTGGAAAACCGGCTCCCCGGCCCACACTGCATTGGCATTGCAGGCACTGCATATCAGCTCAGAGGTGCAGTTCATCACAGATGCAGGCTTTGCTAAGCAGCATCTGCCGGTGCAGAACGCCGCCAAGGCCCTGATGATCCGCCACGAACAGCGCGCGGGCCTGATGGACCGGGACTGGCACCCCTTTGAAGCCCGCATGGCCCCTATGCTGAATGCCATCGGCCTGCATTTTGCGACGGAAGGCTTTACCCCTGCCAAGCGCGGTCACGCCAAAAACTTTTTGGCCTGGGGGTACTTCCAGGGGGCAGATTATTTTAAGGATCAGGCTGAAACTATCCGGGCGGAGCTGCTGCCCATTGAGAACTCGGAACACGGCTTTACCGCTGCGACCGCCGCCTTTGCGCGGGAAATTGAGGCAAGCCCGTTCCCCGTCTGCCTGCATTGGCGCTGCGGGGACTATCTGCTGCCGCAGAACGCGGCCCTGCAGGTCTGCACGCCGGAGTATTACGCCGCCGCCTGCCGTACGGTGCGCCAAAGCCTGCCCCAGGCGGAACTGTTTGTCTTTTCAGACGACCCCGCCTATGTGCGGCAGCATCTGGACGCTGCGGGCCTGCCGGTGCATTACAGCACCGGGGCAAAAAGTGCCGCGGCGGACCTTGCCCTGATGCGCCGCTGCCGGGCGTTTGTGCTGAGCAACTCCACCTTCAGCTGGTGGGGGCAGTGGCTGGCCGGTGTGCCGGGCCGCTGTGTGATCTCGCCGGACCGCTGGTACGCCAACGGCAAAAAGACCGCCCTGTATGACCACGACTGGACATTGATCCCGACAAAGTAAAGGAAACAACTGCGATGGAACGCACAGGAAACATCACATTTTCGGTCATTGTGCCGGTGTATAATGTGCAGGCTTATCTTTCTGCCTGCGTCAAAAGCGTGGTGGAGCAGGCCGGCCCGGCGGACTGGGAGTGCATCCTGGTGGACGATGGCTCCACGGATGCCTGCCCCGCTATGTGTGATGCTTTTGCTCAGCTTTGCCCCGGCGTTACGGTCATCCACCGCTCTAACGGCGGGCTGGCCGCCGCGCGCAATACCGGCATCAAGGCCGCCAAGGGCAAGTGGCTGCTGTTTTTGGACAGCGACGATTACTGGCCGCCCCATATGCTGGAAAAGCTGCGCGCCGCCCTGGCCGCCGCGCCGGGTTACCGCTGGTACGTCTGCCGCTATCTGGAGCAGGACGAAAGCCAGGGAATGGATGCCAGGCCTTATCCCGGCCCAGTGGAGCGGTTCACCCCCGGCCCGGATGCCGACCCCGATTACGCCGCCCGCATGGCGCGGCTGTATGCCGCGGGCCACTGGGCGGTCTGGCGCTTTTGTATTGACCGGGAATTTCTGGTTAAGTATAACCTGCTTTTCTGGAATGAGGTCCGCTGGGCGGAGGATTATCCCTTTGACCTGGTGCTGGCCGGTGCCTGCCCCAAACTGTATTACCTGGATGTGGAGCTGGTGGTCTACCGCGCCAACCGGGCGGGCAGCCTGTTGAACGCGGGCCTTGCCAAACATTTTGCGGGCATCGCGGCGGTCATCCAACGGTTTGAAAAAATGTTCGCCGCGTCGGACTGCCCCTGGACCCCGGCGGAGCAAGCCGAGATCTGGCGGCGCACCGCCAATGTGTTCTGGCCGCAGGCCCGCGGCGCTGCCTGCCGTGATGCCGAGGTACGCGCCGCCTGTGCCCCCGGCCTGACCGCCTGCAAAGCACTCTGGAAACTGGGGGACGAGAACACCCGCCCGGACTGGAAGCTGTTTGCCTTCCTGCTCAACCACTTCGGCCCCCGCTTTGCCCTTTGGGCGGCCGGGCTGCTGAAACGGAAATAAAGCTCTGCACCCATTGTAGGGGGCGGCGTCCCCGATGCCCCATGAACCTCTGCCGTAAATGCCGGTTTCGGCTCCATGCCCCGTAGGGTGGGGTCACTCGACCCCGCCGCCTTTCCACGCCTTGACCCTATCAAAACACCTAGGAGAACACCTGATTGCGTACACGAAAAACAATTTTGAACCTGGTCTATGCGCTGGGGTCCAGCCTGCTGCTGATGTTGCTGGGCTTTGCCACGCGGCGGCTGCTGGTATTTAACTTTGGCAACGATATCACTGCCGCATCCCAGGTGGTGGATAAGCTGTTCAACTTTTTCTCCATCGCGGAATTCGGTGTTGGCAGCGTCATCAGCTACCGCTTATATGAACAGATCGCCGCCAAGGATACCGAGAAGATCAGCAAATATATGTCCATGTATAAATGGGCATACCGCGCCGTGGGTGTGGTTATCTGCGTGCTGGCGGGCATCGGGGCGCTGGCCCTGCCGTGGATCATGCCCGGCGTGGCCAGCATCCAGACGGCCTATACCGTTTACCTGCTCAACACCATCTCCACGCTGTCGGGCTATTTCCTTGTCACCCGGCGGCTGATGTACACCTGCACCCAGCAGGGGTACCTGTGTACCCGCATCGACTTCTGCTTTAATGTTGCCAACTATCTGGCCCGCATTGCCATTGCGCTGTGGCTGCCAAACTATATTTTGTATTTCGGTGTCAGCATCCTGTTCAACACCGGTGCCAACCTGGTGGTGGCAGCGCGGTATAAAAAGGACTTCCCCGAACTGCAAGAGGTCAAGGTTACTTTGCGGGATTTCAAGGATCTTGGCATCTTCCATGACCTCAAGTATTACCTGGTTCACCGCCTGTCCAACACCATTTACGGCTCGTCCGATACCATCGTCACCAGCCGTATGGCGGGCAGCGCTATGACGGCTAACCTTGGCAACTATACCACCGTGTCGGACAGCGCCACCAACATCGGCAATAAAATCATGGACAGCTTTGCCGCAGCCATCGGCAATATCGTGTACGATAAATCCGCCACGGCCAACGCCCATGATAAACAGGTGTTCTGGGGGCTGGATCTGTTCAGCTATTTTTTCGGCAGCTTTGTGGCAACGGCATATCTCTGCCTGTTCCAGCCGTTTATCAGCCTGTGGATGGGCAGTGACCGCCTGCTGCCGCTGGGCTTTGTTATTGTGTTCAGCCTGAACGAATATGTGGGATGGAACCACCGGATGCTCGGCTCCTACCGCGCCGTGCTGGGCCACTTTGAGCAGGACCAGTGGTTCATGGTCGCCTCTGCCGCCACAAACCTGATTCTAAGCTTTGCACTCTTCCCGGCGTTTGGCATTACCGGCATTGTGGCGGCTACCGTTGTGGCCCACTGCATCATGTGGGTGGGGCGCGGCATTGTGGTTTGCCGCCAGTATATGCGCGGCAGCGGCTGGCGCTACCTGCGGGTGCAGGCGGTGCATCTTGTCACCCTTGTGGTACTTATGGCAGGCAGCTACCGCGTGTGCGCCCTGCTGCCCGGCGGTATTCTGGGGCTGCTGGGGCGGGCTGTTGTGGTCTGCATCCTGCCCAACGCGCTGAACCTTGCGTTTTATATCTGGACCAGCGATGCCGCCTATCTGCGCACCCAGGCTGGCCGCCTTTGGCAAAAAATTACCCATCGTTAAGGGGGAAACACAACATGGCAACCATTGGCATGCTGTATATCTGCACCGGCAAATACACCGTGTTTTGGCCGGAATTTTATGAAACTTTCAACCGGAACTTTTTACCCGGCTACAAAAAAGAATACTTTGTCTTTACCGATGCACCGTCCATCGCTCACGGGGATGACCCCGCTGTGCACCGCATTGACCAGCCCGCCTATGACTGGCCGCTGAGCACCATGAAGCGCTTTGCCATCTTTCTGACGCAGGAAAAGGCGTTGGAACAGCTGGATTATCTCTTCTTTTTCAACGCCAACCTGACCTGCCGGGAGGTCATTACCCCGGAAGAATTTTTGCCCCGTCCGCAGCAGGGGGAACAGTTGCTGCTGGTCCAGCAGCCGGGGTTCTGGAACAAAAAGCCGATGTTTTACAGCTATGACCGCAACCCCAGATGTACGGCCTATATCCCGTACAACTGCGGGCGGGACTATGTTTCCGGCGGGCTGAACGGCGGTACCTCCGCGGCATTCCTGGCTATGTGCAAAGAGCTGGACCGCCGCACAGAGCAGGATATCCGCAACGGCGTGGTGCCCCTGTGGCATGACGAAAGCCAGCTGAACCGCTATGCCGCCGAACACCCCGGCAGCTACCGCCTGCTGACCCCTGCTTACTGGTACCCGGAAGGCTGGCAGATGCCCTTTGAGCAAAAAATCATTGTGCGCAATAAATCCCGCTACTTTGATGTGGCAGCGGTCAAACACCATTCTCAGCACACCCGCAGCTGGCTGCAATGCAAATGGGAAGCCTTTTGCGAAAACTACCTGCCGTATTTGCTGTGCGCAAGGGACAAACTGCTGCAAAAACACCTGTAACCTAATTAGCAATTAGAAATGAGCAATTAGAAATTGCAGAACTCCCGTAGGGGCGCACATTGTGCGCCCGTCGCTTTGCCTTACATGAAATCAAACAATAGAGGAGGGGCGGCCTATGCCGCAAAAAAATGCACAGGACCGCCTGTGGAAAATTTTAACCCCGGTGCTGCTGGTTCTGGCGGTTCTCGCCATGGCCAAAACGCTGTTTGTGGGGCTGGAAATTGATGAAGAATATGCGTTCTCCCTGGGCTTCCGTCTGGTAAAGGGGGACCGGCTGTTTTATACCATGTGGGAGCCGCACCAGCTTTCGGCCTTACCGGCAGCGCTGGTGCTGGCTCTGTATACCGCCATTGCAGGCACAACCACCGGGGCGCTGCTGTTTGTGCGCGCTGTGGTGCTGGTCTGCAAAGCGGCCATGAGCGCGGTATTTTACCGCGATTTCAAGCAGACCATTGGCCGCCATGGGGCGCTGCTGAGCGCGGTGGTGCTGTTTGTCTACACCCCCAAGTGGTTCCTGGGGCCGGATTATATCAGCCAGCAGTTCCACTTCACCGTGGCGGCATTTTTGTGCTTTTACCATTATTACACCCATGGTTTCCGCCGCCCATGGCTGGTAGTGCTGGGGGCGGTGTGCGCCTGCTTCAGCTTTCTGGCGTTCCCGCAAAGCGCACTGGCGGCGGCGGTGATCTTTATCGGCATGGTGTTGCTGGGCCGCCGCGGCAAGGAGCCGACGATCTGTAAGATCCCCCGCGGCGCGGTGCTGTTTGTGCTGGGCTGTATGGCCTGCGCGGCAGCGTTTCTGGCGTATGTGCTGCCCGGCATGGGGCTTACCGTGTTTTTGCAGCGCGTCAGCCTGATCCTGAACGACCCGCAGTATGATTTTACCACAAGCCAGCGGCTGGCCCTGTTGGCAAGCCAGGCACTGAACACCGCCAAATTCCTGGCAAAGCCGCTGGCCGCCAGCGTGGTGCTTTGCCTGCTGTGGTGGGCCAAAATCCGCCAAAAGCGGGATTGGACCGGCCTTGCCCTGAACCTTTGGGCCATTCTGGCGGCTCTGCTCTGCGCGGTGCGCGCTGTGGCGGACTCCAGCTCCGATGAGCGCTATTTTATGCCGGCGCTGGTGCTGGCGGCGGCCTGGGCGTTCCGCAAGGGGCGCGGCACAGCGCGGGAGCCGCTGTTCTGGCTGGGCTTTCTGCCGGGCATGGCGGCGTATGCGTTCATTCTGCGCTCTACGCTGCTGGGCTTTTCGGCTACCTTTATGTATCTGACCTGGCCCGCGCTCTGCGGCTGCTTTGCCATGTTGGCGTGCAGGCAGGAGAATCCGGAGCAGGGAAAACTGCCCCAGGGCCAGTGTGTGCTGGCGGCGCTGCTGGTATTTTTGCTGGTGTGCCGGTTCTGGTGCGTTCTGGTAACGGGTTGGAAGCCTGCCAATGTGGCAACAGCCAACCTGAAGCAGATCACCGCAGGCCCCGCCGCAGGGACCTGGGCGGACGAAAAAGCCGCCGATATGCAGATGGCCCTGTACGAAGCGCTGGAACCCTTTGCGGGCAAGCAGGTGCTGCAGGCTATTGGCGAGCAGTACGGCCTTGGCTTTATGATGGCGGGCGGTACCCTGACCATCGGTCAGGCGTCCGTCATCTCCGGTACCGACAGCGACCCGCGGTTCATCCAGTATTATGAGGAACTGCCCGAGAAGCGTCCCGATGTGATTCTGTATGATGAAGCCGAAGTGCGCGATATGGCCGCGTTCCATGCCTGGATCGAAGAAAACTTTACCATCACCGCCCGCTACCCCGTCACCCACGGCACCGCCCACCTGCAAGTGCTGGTAGTTGATTGAGCTTTCCACAAGCACAGGAAAAAATGTGGAAAGTTTGCGGGCATTTGCAAGGGAAACGACCCCACTATTATTTTTGAGCCGCGCGCCGCGCGGCGGACCACCAACATTATTCTTTATTCTCTATTCATTATTCATTCAAATCGCATGATTCGCCTGGCAATCATGCGATTTCGTTTGACCCCCCGCCCCAAATATAGTATTCTATAATCAATCAAAATATCTTGTTCAGGAGGCTTGCCCTATGCCGGAACGCTTTCTTGTTTTTATCCCTGCCTATAACTGTGAAAAACAGGTGCCCCGTGTGCTGAACCAGCTGCTGGACAGTCAGGTGGCCGCTATGGTCACCGAGTGCATTGTGGTCAATAACCGCTCCACCGACGGCACCGAGGCCGCCGTGCAAAGCTGGATGCAGGCCCACCCGCAGGCCCCGGTCCGCCTGCTGCGCAACGACCAGAACTATGGCCTGGGCGGCAGCCATAAAGTGGCATTCCAGTACGCCGTTCAGCATAACTTCGACTACCTGATTGTGCTGCATGGCGACGACCAGGGCGATATCCGCGATGTGCTGCCCCTGGTACACAGCGGCCGCCACCGCAAGTACGATTGCTGCCTTGGCTCCCGTTTTATGCCGGAAAGCCGCATCAAGGGCTACAGCACTCTGCGCGTGGTGGGCAATTATGGCTTTAACGGGCTGTTCAGCCTGGTGGCCGGGCACAAGATCACCGACCTGGGCAGCGGCCTGAACCTGTACGCAGTGCCACCGCTGGCAAACGGTTATTATAAAAAATTTCCGGATACGTTGTATTTTAATGACTGCATGATCCTGGCCCTCTGCCACCTCAAGCAGAAAGTCCTTTTCTTCCCCATCAGCTGGCGGGAGGAAGACCAGGTATCCAACAACAAACTGACCAGCTTTGGCGTCAGCCTGCTCAAACTGTGCGGGCGCTACCTGAAAAATAAAAACGAGTTTGTGACCCGCGAATGGCGGGAAAAACCAATCGAAGAATATACAAGCACCATCATTGCTTCCAATCTGTAAAGGGGGATGTTGATTATGAAGGTTCTGGTAACGGGTGCTGCCGGGTTTATCGGCGGCCAGCTTATGCATGCATTGTGGAAAAACGGCCATACCGCCATTGGTGTGGATAACTACAGCTATGGCAGCGCTGATAACCTGCATTTTGACGACCATGATTTTTCCGCCGATGTCATCAAGATGGATATCCGCGATAAAGAGGGCATGAAAGCCCTGTTTGAGCAGGAAAAGTTTGATATCGTCTATAACATTGCGGGCATTGCCCCCCTGCCGGACTGCCAGAGCGACCCGGTGGAGGCCGTCAGCGTCAACACTCTGGGCCTTGTCAACGTGCTGGAAAACGCCCGCCGCACCGGCGTTAAGCATGTCATTCAGGCATCCACCAACGCGATGTACGAGAATGAAACCGAGTTCCCGACCGTGGAATCCAAGTTCAACCCGCCCACGCTGATCTATCCCAACACCAAATACTGCGGCGAGCAGTTCTGCCAGAGCTTTGCCGATACCTACGGCATGAATATCACCTGCCTGCGCTTTGCCAACGTTTACGGCCCGCACATTGACTGCCTGCGCAAGCAGCCGCCGTTTGTGGGCTATATGATCCGCGAGCTGTACTATGACCGCGTGCCGGAGTTCCACTCTGACGGCAACCAGCGCCGCGATTATATCTATGTGGATGACCTTATCGACCTGGCCATGCGCGTGTGGGATCAGCCGGGCTTTGATGCCGTCAACGTTTCCAGCAACAAGAACTACTCCGTCCGCGAGCTGTACGCCACGGCCTGCGAGCTGATGGGCAAGCAGATCGAAGCCAAATACTGCCCGTCCAGCCATTACTGGGCCAAGTACCCGGAGCTGTACGGCGGCGCTTACGGCATCAAGCCGGAAATTCTGGACCACGAGGTCAACAAATATTCCCTGTGCGATAACACCCACGCCAAAGAGTGCTATGGCTGGGAACCGAAGATCGACATCCGCGAAGGCCTGCGCCGCGTGATCGAGAACGAGTGCGCCATGCTGGCTGCCCGCGATGCGAAAGGGGAATAACATGGCAAAGCTGCACCTTGTAATGCCGATGGCCGGGCGCGGCAGCCGCTTTTTTGAAAACGGCTTTGTGATGCCCAAGCCCCTGATCGAGATCAACGGCCGCCCGTTTTTCTATTGGGCAACCCAGAGCATTGCCAAATTTGTGGACTGTGCCGATATCACCTTTGTGGTGCTGGAGGAGCATATCCGCGACCATGCCATTGACCGGGAAATCAAAACCTATTACCCCGATGCCAAAATCGTGGCCCTGCCCGAAGTGACGGAGGGCGCCGCCATCACCGCCCTGCGCGGGACGGAAAGCCTGCCGGACGATGAGCCGCTGCTCTTTAATGACTGCGACCACCTGTTCCTCTGCAAGCCGTTCAATGAGTTTTGCAAGGCGGGCGATTTTGCCAACGGCCCGGACGGCGCACTGCTGACCTTTGCCAGCGATTCCCCGGCCTACAGCTACCTGCAATATGGGGCCGACGGCAGGGTGTGCCACACGGTGGAAAAGCAGGTCGTCAGCCATGATGCCATCTGCGGGGCGTATTACTTCAAAAATAAGCAGCTCTATGCTTCCGCCTGTGCAGAGTACCTGCACCACTGCGATTATAAAGAATTTTTTGTTTCCGGCATTTACAACGTGCTGGCCGCCCGCGGGGCGGACCTGCGCGGATTTGCAACTGATCTGCACCTGCCCTTTGGCACCCCGGCGGAGTATGCCCAAGCGGAACAGGAAGCCAACAAGGCCGCGTTTGAAATGCTGATGTAAAATCCCCCCAATAAACTAACTGATTCAGGTGACCGCCGATGCAACCTTTCGGAACCATTTTATTATTGCTGCTTGCCTCTGCAGCGCTGGTGCTGCTGGGGCATGTGTTCCGCCTGCTCCGGTGGGAACAGTTCATCCGCATTTATGAATACCCCCAGCGCCGCAGCCTGCTGCGCGCCATGGCCGGGGGCTACGCCGTCAACTTTCTGCTGCCATTCCATGTGGGCGATTTTCTGCGCGCCGCTCTGGCTGGCCGCAAAATGAAAACCGGAACAGGCTTTGCTTTTGCCACTGTCATCATGGATCGCTTTCTGGATGTGTGGGTGGTGGCGCTGCTGTTCGGCGGGTTCCGGCTGGCCGGGCTGGGCGGCGCTGCGGTTTTGGGCGCAGCGCGGTATTATCTGGTTTTTGCGCTGCTGCTGGCCGCTGCCCTGGTGCTGGTGGTGCTGCTGCGGGACCTGCTCAAGCGGTGTTGCCTGGCCGTGTGCAGCATTTTCAATGATACCATCAAGCTGGACGGCCTTGTGTTCTGCTGGAGTCTCATCAATACCTTCAAGGATCTGCGCCGCGTCAACCTGTGGCGGCTGCTGCTCAATACGGTTCTCATGTGGGGGGCCTACCTTGCTTCTTACGCGGTGCTGGGGCAGGCAATCATTGCCTGCGGCGGCGCTGGCGGCAGCTTTGGCTTGGTGGAAGTGTTCAACATGCTGTTCGGCGTCAAGAGCGTGGATGTGACCAGCCTTGGCGTGGCGGGCTCCCTCGGTTTGAGCGATGCCGCCCGTGGGCTGGTGATCGCCTGGTTCCTGCTGCCGCTGGCGGTTATGTTTGCGGCACCTCTTTTGCCGGAACATCTGCGCGCCGCCCTGAACGGTGCAGCGGAGCCGATCGCCAACCGGGAAGCCGGGCAGGAAAACTACCTGAACCTGCTGCCCCAGGTGGACCCGCGGGACCGCGGCGCATTCCTCAACCAGTATTTCAGCCTGCAGAACAAAGCCTATGTGGCCAAGTTCATTGAGATCAACCAGAACATTACCATTTTGCAGGATTATTCCGCCGGTTCCAACGCAACTACCATGCTGTGTACCGATGGTGCCGCGACCTTTTACCGCAAATACGCCTTTGGCGCGGACGGTGCCAAACTGGCCGAACAGCTGGCTTGGCTGCGCCGCAACGCCGCCCGCCTGCCGCTGTGCGAAATTCTGCGCGAGGGCACCGGCGAAGGCTACTGCTGGTATGATATGACCTATTCCGGCAGCGCGGTGGGGCTGTTCCGCTATATCCATTCCAACCCGCCGGGAAAAAGCGCAGCCATCCTGCGCAGTGTGCTGCGGGCACTGGATGAACAGCTCTACCGCCCCACAGCCCGCCCGGCGGATCCCGAAAAAATAGAGGAATACCTGAACAAAAAGATGGATGCCAATCTGGAAAAGATCCGGGACGCCCGCATCCTGAAAGAACTGTGGAACTATGACCGCATCTGGATCAATGGCCGCAGCTACCGCAACCTGAAAGAGCTGGGCCGCCTGTTTGACCACAATGCGCTGCGTACCCTGTTTGCCGCAGACCCCGTGGCGGATATCCATGGCGATCTGACGGTGGAAAACATCATCTGCCGCACCGATGTGGAGAACCCCGATAAAGCGTGGTACATCATTGACCCCAACACCGGCAACCTGCACGACAGCCCCTACCTGGATTACGGCAAACTGCTGCAAAGCCTGCACGGCGGCTATGAGTTCATGATGATGACCCCACGCTGCACTGTGCAGGAAAACCACATTGACTTCCAGCTGACCCGCTCCGCCGCCTATGATACGCTGTTTGAAGCGGTCTGCGATGACCTGCGTACCCGCTGCGGCGCGGCAGGGCTGCACAGTATCCTGGCGCACGAGCTCATCCACTGGCTGCGCCTGATGCCCTACAAGCTCAACAAAGATAAAAAGCGTGCCCCCATGTTCTATGCTGGGCTTGTCATGGTGGCCAACGACCTAAACACATGGGAAAACGAGGGAAAGTTTGATGAAAAAGCAAGGACTGATCGCCGTTGATCTGGACGGCACATTGATTGATACGGTTGCCGTCAACGCTGAAAGCTACCGCCGTGCGCTGGAGTCGTTCGGCTTTACGTTGGATTATGATTACTATGCCGCTTACTGCAACGGCAGGCATTACCGCGCCTTTTTGCAGCCGCTGATGGGCGGCAATCCCTCTGCCGAGGATGTGGAGCGGGTGCATGACCTGAAAAAGCAGTATTACGCCGCCAACATGGACATAGCCCGCAAAAACGAGGCACTGTTTGTCATCTTGGAAGCCCTGCGCCCCACCCATTACCTGGCCGTGATTACCACAGGAAGCCGCCAGAACGCAACGGAAATGCTGGACCACTTTCACTGCACTGACTGGTTTGACCTGATCCTGACCCAGGAAGATGTGGTCAACAATAAGCCGGACCCGGAGGGCTACCTGAAAGCCATGGCCCACTTTGGCGTGGACGCCGCCCATACCATGATCTTTGAGGACAGCGCCACCGGCCTTGCCGCCGCCCGCGCCACCGGAGCCAGCGTGTTTGCGTGCAATCAGTTCTGACCCGTTTGAGCATTTAATTTACAAGACCTCCTATCGTATCAGCTACAGCTGTGAAATGATACGATGGGAGGTCTTTTCTTTCACGCAAAGACGATTGAAATTGATAATATAATGCATTATAATGAAGAAAAAGACGAATGTAACACGCGAAAGGAGGAAAATTATTATGACCGAAAATAACTATTCGATTTTTGACGATGTAACAATGCCGGAATATCTCAAGGATAAGAATTTACCAGAACACTACTATTACCTTCTCAAATACGTAGGAAAGACAGGACAAACACTAGAACTAATAGAGGAAGCTATCAATGCCGAAGAAGAAGGGAAAAGGCCGATCCTTAAAGTGGCATCAAAAAAATTGTTGACAGCAGAACTTTGTCTTGTGGCAGTTCAAAAAAATAGTAGAAACATGGAATTTGTTCCACAAAAACTTCGAAACAGCGAAATGTATGATGTTGCAGTTCAAAAGAATGGAGATTTGATACGATTTGTCCCTGAAAAGTTGCAAACAGAAGAAATGTGCTTGCTTGCCCTGAAAACAAGTGTGGAGGGAATGGCAGTAACATATATCCCGCAATCGGTTCGGAAGAAAAGAAAAGCCCCAAAATGGTATGAACTCGCTGTACAATATAATGGGTTAGCACTTAACTATGTCCCTAATAAGTATATGACACAAGAGATGATTAAAGCTGCTATTCAGGCTTCGAAAGAAGGTAGAGGAAGCGAAGGAGAGTCTGTATGGCCTATTACATATGTACCTAAAAAGTTTAGAACAGAGGAAATTTTGTTGTTATCACTTCAACAAAATTGTAAAAGTATTAAAGGATTCGCCCCAAAAGATATTACGCCAGGACTAATTGCGCACTACCTGGAAAGCGAAAATGCGAAAGGAGATATTATACGATACATTCCGAGCTATGCGTTAAAAGAACGTGTGCTAAATTCAATTCGGAAAGAAATCAAAGATCATGGTTATGGGGAAAAACTGGTATTTGGGCAACAAAATGATGAAAAAAGATTAGAAACTATAAAAGTGTTACCATCACATAATAGCCCACTGGTTTATAGTGGAAATGAAAGAAAATTGAGGATAAGGAGTAAAACAAAAGAACTTATTGCAGAAACAGTTACAAATAAACTTGCACCAGAAATTAAAAAGAAAGTAGAAACGAATGTTTATTACATTTCAGATATCCATATCGAACACAATCTTGATGTGGTAGGTAAGACATATAGCGAAATAAAGACAATAATAGACGATTTTGTAAAAAGTTTTGTTTGTGAACATACACCGGAAGATATTCTTTTAGTTGGTGGTGACGTTTCATGTTTTATAAGTCTCAACAAAATGTTTTATCAATCGTTGCAGTACTATTGGAAAGGCGCTATTATTTGTGTTTTGGGAAATCACGATGTTTGGAATTATGAGGACAAAAAGCAAAATAGAGAAGAGCACCTATCAATAGAGGCGGTTGCAAAACAAATTGAGCAAAGCTTCAAAGAAAGCCTTTTCTCGAGTACAAGAATTCTCCTTGAAAATGCACTTTATCTGAAACTTCAAGACAGTGCATGGGGAGCAAGTTGGAATACGAAGGGAACTCGTTTATCAGAAGAACAAATTATAGAGGCTAGTGTGGATGAGTTGAAAGCTTATTTCAAAAAAGCTTCAGTCGTTGTACTCGGAGGCCTTGGATTTTCTGGAAAGAATGAGACTTTCAATGCAAGCAATGGCATTTATAACTATGCATTAACACGGCCAGAGGACATAGAGCGTTCATCTCGTTTTGAAAAAATTTATAATAAGATGAAACAGTGTGCTGCTGATGTTCCAGTTATTGTATTGACACATACACCGATGCATGATTGGTCAGGACAACAATATCATCCGGGATGGATTTATATTAGTGGACATACCCATCAGAATTTTAGATCGCTTGATTGGAATGGAGCGATTCGGCTGGAAGATAACCAGCTGGGATACCAGGCTAAAGATGTTAAACTTAAGAAATTTGTCTTAAATCATGAAACTTATGATCCATTAGTTGAGCTTCCAGATGGTATTCATACAATCTCAAAGGTTGAGTATCTGGACTATAACCAGGCACATAAGATTGTGATTCCAAGATTTGGTCATAATGGAGAAATTATAGCGCTTAAGAAAAATCTGTGGTATATGTTTCTACTTCGCAAGAATGGCTACCTGTACATTCTAGATGGAGCAAAAACGAGAGTTGTACATAAAGATATAAGATTTTATTATGATAACCTTGAAGGATATTGTAAATGCATAATGAAAATTTTTGGGCCGTTCTGCCAGTATGAACAACAAATCGCTGAACTTGTGAAGCAGACAGGCGGAGCGGGAAAGATTCATGGATGTATTATCGATTTTGATTTTTATAACCATGTATTTGTTAATCCACTTGATGGAAGTCTCGTACCTTATATTGCGCTTAGTAAAACATATAAATCTGTATATACCAATTTTATGGAACTTAGAAATAACCCGCAGTTTGGTTCTAGTGCATTAGGACTATCGGAAAAAGGGGGTGAACCACTTACTGCCATAGAACTCACGGCGGTAAACAAACTCGAACAGTATAAATGTAAAAGTGAACCAGCAGGGGATTCTATTGTATACGATACAACGATTTATAAATATTCAGGTATTGTTAAAAGCATACAATACATAATAGATAAGCACATCGTCAGAGTTTGGCGTGACGAGTTTTTGAAGTATACAGGGGCAGATTCCCTGAAAGGCTCTTTGAACAGTATCCCGGCTGCCGAAATAGAAAGTTATTTTGAAGAATCAGAAAAAGAAGAAAAATGATACTGGTTAAAGTGAAAGGCTATAATATGCTCTCGGTCAAAGGGCATTATACATAGCCCCAACAAACAAAAACACCCCGCCGCCCGGCGTTTGAACCGGATGGCGGGGTGTTGCTTATTGAATCAAATGGGGCGGGGAAAAGAGCTTACTGGTCCTCTTTCACAAAGCTGCGCACGGCATCAGCAATGGCGTCGGCGGTCAGGCCGTAATCGCGCAGAACCTCCCATGCGGGGCCGGAATGGCCGAATTTATCCTGCACACCAATGCGGCGCACGGGCGTGGGGGCCTTCTCGCTCAGCAGACTGCAAACAGCCTCGCCCAGGCCGCCGATCACGCTGTGCTCTTCCACCGTGATGATTTTATGGCACTCGCGGGCAGCGCGCAGAACGATCTCTTCGTCCAGCGGCTTGATGGTGGGCATGTTGATCACGCGCACACTGATGGCATCCTGACGCTTCAGGGTGACAGCAGCCTTCAGAGCTTCGCTGGTCATCAGACCAGTAGAGATGATGGCCAGATCAAAACCGTCGCACAGAACCTCGCCCTTGCCGATTTCAAAAGTATAGTTATTGGCATCATGCAGGGAAGGGGTGGCCAGACGGCTGAAACGCAGGTAAACGGGGCCCTTGTGGGCGTAAGCGGCGCGCACAGCGGCACGGGCTTCCAGATCGTCAGAGGGGCAGATTACGACCATGCCGGGGATGGTGCGCATCAGCGCAAAGTCCTCGCAGCACTGGTGGGAAGCACCGTCCTCGCCGACGGACAGGCCGCCGTGGGTGGCAGCAATCTTGACGTTCAGCTCGGGGTAACCGATGCTGTTGCGGATCTGCTCAAAAGCGCGGCCCGCAGCAAACATAGCAAACGAGGAAACAAAGGGCACATAGCCAAAGGTGGACATGCCGGCGGCTACACCGACCATGTTGCACTCGGCAATGCCGCAGTCAAAAAAGCGTTCAGAATATTTTTTTGCAAATACTGAGGTACGGGTCGAAGCGGACAAATCCGCATCAAATACCACGATATCGTCATGGCCTGCATCGGCCAGTTCCAGCAGCGCAGCACCGTAGCTGTCGCGCGTGGCAATGCTCTTGTTATCAGCCATTGATCCGTTCAGCCTCCTTTTCCATCACTTCATAGCTGGCGCGCAGCTCGGCCATCGCCTTGTCATACTCGGCATCGTTGGGGGCTTTGCCGTGCCAATCCACAGCGTTCTCCATAAAGCTCACGCCCAGGCCCTTGGTGGTGTGCAGCAGGAAGCAGGTCGGCTTGCCGGAACCATGGGAGCGGTCAAACAAGATGAATGCCTGCTCCAGATCAGCCAGGCTGTTGCCGTTGCAGATGATGGTGTTAAAGCCGAAGGCATCCATCTTCTGGTCCAGCGGTTCGCTGTTCATGACCTTGGCGGTGGGGCCGTCGATCTGCAGGCCGTTCACGTCGATCATAATGCAGAGGTTATCCAGCTTATAGTGGTTGGCAAACATAAATGCTTCCCAGCACTCGCCCTCTTCGATCTCGCCGTCACCCAGCAGGGTGTACACGTTGACGTCGGGGTTCTTCATCTTGGCGGCCAGTGCCATGCCGGCTGCGGCGGAAACACCCTGGCCCAGGCTGCCGGTGCTCATATCAACACCGGGAACCGTGTTCATGTTGGGGTGGCCCTGCAGGTAGCTGCCGGAGCGGCGCAGGGTAGGCAGGTCAGCCACGGGGAAGAACCCGCGCTCTGCCAGCACCGAGTACAGACCCGGCGCTGCATGGCCCTTGGAAAGCACAAAACGGTCACGGTCAGGGTCCTGCGGGTTCTGCGGATCGATCTGCATTTCCTTAAAGTATAAGTAAGTCAGCACATCAGCAGCAGAAAGGCTGCCGCCCGGGTGCCCGCTTTTGCCGCCATGGGTCGCTTCAATAATGCCCATGCGCACGCGGGTCGCAGTCATTTTTAACTGCAGCATCTCTTGCTTTGTCATATCCGTATTCCTCCAGCCGGGTGCAGCTACACCCGTATTATCTACTATTATATTATACACGCCCTGCAAAAGGACGCAATAATTTTGTAAAAATAAAACGGCAGATATTTTGATACAGTATAGCATAAAAAGCTACAGTTTTCCAGTGAAAAAACTGGAAAACGCTGTCAAATATTATCAGTTTGCCGCGCATGGATAAAGTTTTGGTGCAACTGCTGAATTTTCTGTACGCAGCATGGGCGAAATTTTACACTGCCTGCCCTTGTAAGCTGCTCCAAAAGATGGCACAATAAAAAGTAAGGCTACTTTTAGCCGGCCGGAAAAGGGGGCAGCAACATGGCAAACGGCATTTATATCCAGGCGGAGTACCGTGGAAAATTGATCCGCAAAATTGTCTGTAACGGCGAAGAACGCTGGTTTATCGGCTCAGACTGTGCAGTCACCTACCTGACCCTGCAGGCATGCAAAGCCGCCATTGACGCTTTGACGGTGTGAACAGCGCAGACAGGACGGTACCGCATGTCATAACTTGGCATGCCAAAATATGCTGTGGAGGCCGTAGGTACGCACATTGTGTGCCCACCAACCTGATGATGCAGCGGCTTTTCCGGGAAACAGCATACACGGAGAAAGACTGCAGGCGAACAATGTTCGCCCCGACAGAGCATTTTTTGACACACTGCGACGATAAAACACCACACTTTACCGCTTTACAATCCTGAAAAAAGCTGGTAAAGTAAGTATGGTACAATGATACCATCTACCCTTTTGCCTGCTTGTGCGCATTTGGCAGGCGGGGGACGGAATGATAAAACGGAGAAAAAGCGAGGTTAGAACAAGTGTTCAAGATCGTTAAAAAGCGGGAATTGAACCCCACAGTGACCGAAATGGTCATTGAAGCACCGCTGATTGCCAAAAAGGCGAAAGCGGGCCAGTTCATCATCATCCGCGCCAAGGAGGATTCCGAGCGCATCCCCCTGACGATTGCCCATTATGATGCCGCAGCAGGCACTGTGGCCATCATTTTCCAGATCGTCGGCGCAGGCACCATGCAGCTGAACTCCCTCAAAGAGGGCGAATATGTGCATGACTTTGTCGGCCCGCTGGGCAAAGCAACTGAAATTGAAGGGCTCAAAAATGTCTGTGTGGTCGGCGGCGGCGTCGGCTGCGCCATTGCCCTGCCCGTTGCCCAGGCCCTCAAGGCCCAGGGCACCAAGGTTACCGGCATCATCGGCTTCCGCAATAAGGACCTTGTCATCCTGGAAGACGAATTCCGCGCCTGCTGTGACGAGCTGATCATCATGTCCGATGACGGTTCTTACGGCCAGAAGGGCGTTGTGACGATGCCGCTGGAAGAAAAGATCAAGGCTGGCGCCAACTTTGACGAGGTCATCACCATCGGCCCGCTGATCATGATGAAGTTCGTTGTCAAGACCACCAAGCCTTATAACGTTAAGACCGTTGTTTCCATGAATCCTATCATGGTGGACGGCACCGGCATGTGCGGCGGCTGCCGCCTGACTGTGGGCGGCAAAACCAAGTTTGCCTGTGTGGATGGCCCCGATTTCGACGGTTTTGAAGTCGATTTTGATGAAGCCATGCACCGCGGCACCATGTACCGCGATTTTGAAGCCCACGCGCGGGAAGCGGAATGCAACCTGCTGAAAAAGGAGGTTGAGTAACATGCCGAATATGGACCCGAAAAAATGCCCCATGCCCAGCCAGGACCCCAACGTCCGCAACAAAAACTTTAAGGAAGTTGCCCTGGGCTATACCGCTGAAATGGCTGTGAACGAAGCTAAGCGCTGCCTGCAGTGCAAAAAGCCCGCCTGCCGCACCGGCTGCCCTGTTCAGATCGATATTCCCGCCTTTATTGCCGAAGTGGCAAAAGGCGATTTTGAAGCTGCTTACCAGGTCATCGCAAAGTCCAGCGCGCTGCCCGCTGTCTGTGGCCGTGTCTGCCCGCAGGAGAACCAGTGCGAGGGCAAGTGCGTGCGCGGCATCAAGGGCGAACCCGTCGGCATTGGCCGCCTGGAGCGCTTTGTGGCTGACTGGCACCGTGAAAACGTCCACACCCCGGCTGCTAAGCCGGAGCCGAACGGCCATAAGGTGGCAGTTATCGGCGCAGGTCCTTCCGGCCTGACCGTTGCTGGCGACCTGGCCAAGCTGGGCTATAAGGTTACCGTATACGAAGCCCTGCACGTTGCAGGCGGCGTTCTGATGTACGGCATTCCGGAGTTCCGTCTGCCCAAGGATATTGTGCAGCACGAAGTGGAAGGCCTGAAAGAGCTGGGTGTTGATATTGAGTGCAACATGGTCATCGGCAAGGTGCTGACCGTTGACGAGCTGATGAACGACTATGGCTTTGAGGCAATCTATATCGCTTCCGGCGCCGGTCTGCCCCGCTTTATGGGCATCCCCGGCGAGAGCCTGAAGGGCGTTTACTCTGCTAACGAGTACCTGACCCGCGTGAACCTGATGAAAGCATACCAGCCCGGCAGCCGCACCCCCATCATGAAGAGCCGTGCCGTTGCCGTTGTGGGCGGCGGCAACGTCGCCATGGACGCAGCCCGCTGCGCCAAGCGCCTGGGTGCCGAGCAGGTGTACATTGTATACCGCCGCGGCATGGCCGAACTGCCTGCCCGTAAGGAAGAAGTCGAGCATGCCGAGGAAGAGGGCATCATCTTCAAGACACTGACCAACCCGGTCGAGGTTCTGGGCGATGAAAACGGCTGCGTGAAGGGCATGACCTGCGTGGAGATGGAGCTGGGTGAACCCGATGCTTCCGGCCGCCGACGCCCCATCGTCAAGGAGGGCAGCGAGTTTGAGCTGGATGTGGATACCATGATCATGGCTCTGGGCACCAGCCCCAACCCGCTGATCCGTTCTACTACCCCCGGCCTGGATACCGATAAGCACGGCTGTATCATCACCGATGGCCCCGATGGCCTGACCAGCCGCCCGTTCGTCTATGCCGGCGGCGATGCTGTTACCGGTGCCGCTACCGTCATTCTGGCTATGGGCGCCGGTAAGGAAGCCGCCAAGGCCATTGACGAAGCCATCAAGGCAAAAGAACAGGCATAACTGAATAAAGGCAACACCGCACAATTCCCGCCTTGCGGCTTAAGCACCGCTCCGGCGACTGCGGCACGGCATCTGCGTTGCCAAAATGCTCGATAAGACATCCAGTATTATCTGCGCTTTTGGCTTGGCATCTGCCGCACCTCGCTCGCCGTATCGGCACTTAGAATTATGCGGTATTGCCTAAAGACTTATCCCTGCTTTTTCCAGGCAGGCTGCCCGCAACCCCGCAGGCAGCCTGCCTGTTGTGTTTGTTGAGTTTGCCGGGCACGAGTGATACAATATCAGTTAGGAGTTAGGAGTTAGGAGCTAGGAGTTAGGAGTTAGGAGTTAGGAGTTAGGAGTTAGGGGATAATTAGGAATTAGAAATGAGAAATTAGGAATTGGAGATGGGCGTTGCAGGGCGTGGTCACCCGACCACGCCGAAACCACGCCTTGGCACGCTTTGCAGATCCTGTGCCAAATCTTTCCCAATTTGTAGGGGACGGCGTCCTCGACGTCTCGGGCGGGCGTAAAATTTATTGCACATTTGCAAAATGATTGGCCGTGTTGTCATTACCGCACCGTATGACAAGTCCTGCAGGAAATCTCATCACGGCATATGCAAATATGTCCCCGGAACGGTCAAGACCGTTCCCTACAGATTGTTTTTAGGGCTGTGGCAAATGATCCGTGTTCCTCCCCAGCGGGATGAGGTCATCCCGCCCTACAGATAATTTTACTGTTGTCTGCCGACAATAAAATCTTCCGTCCCATACCCCGCCCCACCTCCAATTTCTAATTCCTAATTTCTCATTTCTAATTATCTCAACTCCTCCCTCCTAACTCCTAACTAAAGAACGGAGGTCCTGCAATGTACGGGCATTTTATCCAGTTCACCATCCCCAAAATTGGCCAGGCCCTTGTGGCGGTGGTGCTGTATCTGAATTTTCTCAAACTGCCGTTTGTGGCCTGCTTTGCGGGGGTGCAGCCGGCGGTGTATCTGCTGCTGCCGCTGTTGCTGCTGGCTGTTATGTCCTGGATCGGGCGGGACCCGCTCGGCCCTGGCATGATCGTCAACTCCCATCTGACCGGGCTGTATATCGCCGGGGACGTTGTGGGGTTGCTGGCCCGTGCAATCGGCGGAACGGTGCAGGCAGCCTGGCAGACCATCTGGATGGGCGGCCTGCTGGCCTGGGTGGGCACGGCCGCCATGATGCTCTGGAGCTATTTCAAGGCTATGCGCCTGGTTACCACCACCTATCGCCTGCAAACCACCAAGCCCCTGCCGGGCGGCAAACTGCGGGTGCTGCAAATCAGCGACCTGCACCCCGGCAAAGGTGCCGTGGACCGCAAGCGCATCCCGGAGCTGAACCGCCGCATTCGGGAACTGAACCCCGATATGATCCTTTTCACCGGCGATATTTTTGACGAGCATGTGGAACGCCCGGATTTTGATTCCTTCAATGCCTTCTTTGCCACGCTGGACCCGCCCGGCGGCAAGTGGTTCGTGTTGGGCAACCATGATCTGTTCCACCACTGGCGGGAGCCGAGCTATGGCCGCGCGGACCTGGAGGGCGCTTTTGCGCGGGCGCACATTCGCATTCTGGAGGATGTTTCCCAGCTGGCCTATGTGGGTAAAGATGCCACCCCGGTGCGCATTGTGGGCCGCAAGGACTGGCTGTACACCCAGGGTAACCGCTTTACCCCCGCCCAGCTGATGCCGAACGGCCCGGACAATGTGTATACCATCCTGCTGGACCACGAGCCGCGCGAGCTGAAAGCCGATGCCGCAGCCGGTGCAAACCTGATTTTGAGCGGTCACACCCACGGCGGTCAGATTTGGCCCACCGGCCTTGTGGCCAAGCTGTTCCGCTATAATGAACTGAATTACGGCATGAAACAGATCACCCCCGCCTGCGCCGCCATTGTGAGCGGCGGCACCGGGACCTGGGGCTACAAGATTCGTACCGAGGGCAAGACCGAACTGGTGATGGTCGAGATCGAACAAAAGAATGCTTGACTTGGATATATTAAAGGCAACACCGCACAATTCCCGCCTTGCGGCTTAAGCACCGCTTCGGCGGCTGCGGCACGGCATCTGCGTTGCCAAAATGCTCGATAATGTCGGGTTGCGGTACCCGCATCGTGCTTCGGGGGCAAAAGCCCCTCGCACTCTGCGACCGCTGCCCCTGCTTCGGTTCGCTGTTTCCGCC
>CDZC01018455.1_pt1 | contig 24807 bp, 13 predicted proteins | sample 557371 | NCBI WGS metagenome assembly CDZC01 (sample SAMEA3182085, study PRJEB8094) | gut metagenome | biome: human; feature: gut; material: Stool; isolation source: human stools | place: Canada | collected 2013-01-21
CAGCACACCACGTCGATACCCTGGTCGGAGAGCAGCCTGCACACCCGGAAGATCCGGCCCGCCCAGCGCAGGCGCTCATCGTTGGTGTAGCCCACATCCTCGCCGAAGGCCACCCGGATTTCGTCCCCATCCAGATAGACCGCATTGGGCTTGGTGTTTTTGAGCCGCTGGTAGAACAGGCTGCCCACGGTCGTCTTCCCCGCCCCAGACAGGCCGGTGAAAAAATATACGGTTCCCTTGTGTTCCATGTCCTCCTCCTCAGTGATACAGCGGCTGTTCCAGCAGCGCCGGGTCCAGCTTTAAAGGCTTCATCATTTTTAAAGGCTGGCCTTGGGGGGTTGTAAAATGTAGGCCCCGGAGGAGAAAGTCCACGATGCGGCGGCGGTTTTTCGTATAGCTAGGAACTGGACTATCCACCTGCACATCAATGATCTCTCCATTGACTTTTATCGTGCTGGACAACTTATGCATCATATTTTGATAATATTGTTCAATATAGCTATCCAGACAGGTGAAGTCCCCCAGTTTTTCCTCGATCCAGGCATCATCCACCAGATCACCCTTGTAATAGTGAAAATCATAGCCGTAATATTCATAAGCGTCCCGCAGAAAGTATTCCAAAAAGGCCCTTTCCTCGTCATTCGCAAATTCATCGTAGGTTCGGTATACCGTGGCTGGGTCGAAGCCCCTTGCGTTGCCCTCCAGGGACTCAGGGTCAATACCCTTCCGGCTGGAGCAGTAGGTCATGCTCTCGGTATAGGGAAGATCCAGAAATTCCGCCAGAGCAGTAAAGGTAGCCGTGGGGTTGAGCTTGCCGTCCTCAAAGCGGACCAGCACACTGTCCCGGTAGAGTCGGTCCCTGGGGTCGATAAGGTAGCTGCGGTTGAGGAGCCGCTGGGCCATTAGATCAGGGAAAAACCCCATATTATCATTATCCTGGAAACGCCCATCGGTGGAAAAGCGTACGCTGGCCGCATAGCTGGTGGTGGGGCGGCGCATGGGGGTGAAGGTTTTAATGTAGGGAAAGCCCAGGAACATGGGGGAGGTGCGTATCTGCTCATATTCCTTCGCGTAGAGGGTCGGGGTAGTCTTATCCTTCGACTCCCGGATCTCGTAAAAGATGTTATGAAAATGGGGCTGGAAGAAGAGGGCGGGGGCGATCCGGGATCGGGGATCCAGGCCCCCGCTGATCTGAGGATTATTCAAAAAGAGGGCCACCAGCAGGTCCTTCTCTGTGGGCTGATTGATCCGGTTCAACTGTTGCCGGAGTCGGGGGGCCAACCAGTCTGCCCGTCGATGACCTCCGTCTTTGAGTTCCGTGACATGTCTATGCACCTCATCCAGCATGAGTGACTCATAAGCCAAGAGGTTGGGGTGACCATAGAAGATCTCGTTGAAGAAGTCGCCGCCGTTGTGGGCAGAAAGTTGGGTGTGCCAGATCAGCCGGGTGACCTCCCGGATGCTCACCGGCTTGACGGGGTATTGGCTGTAGTCGATACCGAAACGGGCCTGAAAGTCAATAGGGTATTGCTCCACCTCTCCCTCAATTAAGAAGACCAGCTTTTTTCCAGGGAGGAGGGGGCGCAGTTCCAAGCATTGCAAGTAGGCGCAGAATGTCGTCCAATCCGTGTAGTGGAGGTAGATGTGGTTTTCCCGGCCCACCCACTCGCTCTTGCGGACGTTGTCGTTCAGGTACTCCAGATGGTACTGGGAGTATACGTCCACCGCCAGAACGGGCCGCTCTAGATCCCGGAAAAAGTACCGGTCGATTACTGGATCATTGAAATTGACATACTTATCGAATCGGTCTTCCGCTTTGAGAAAGGGGACATACCCCTCGTCGTTGAAGGGGAAGAATTGGATGGGCAGGTCCTCAAAGGGGGGGAAGTCCTTCCGAAAGAGATAGGGATATTTGGCCAGGGCGGCGCAGTTGCGCTCATATTGACGCCGCTGTTTTTCTACATTGGGCAGGTAGAAGGCCTGGGTCATCAAATCCAGCAGCTCTGCCCGGTAGAGACCACGGTTATAGAGGGAGACAAAGGAGGTATAGGCCACCTGATAGCTCCCCCGAGAAAAAAAGAGATAGCTGGCCGCCTCCAGCTCCAGCTCCGGGTTCCGCTCCGCCGCCTCTTGGAGTGCCAGAGTATAGGCCGCCTGGGCCTCCCCGGTCTGTCCCAGCTCCGCCAGCCTGCGGGCGATTTGGATCGTATCCATACAATGTTACCTCATTCCAGACAAAAGCGGGGGCCGGGCACTGAGCCCGGCCCCCGCGGTGTTGTGGCTGTGATACCGTTTCGATCTCTTACTGGAGGAGCTGGAGGACGCCCTGGGGCACCTGATTGGCCTGGGCCAGCATGGCCTGGGCGGACTGGATCAGGATGTTGTTCTTGGTGTAGGCCATCATCTCGTCGGCCACGTCGGTGTCGCGAATGGTGGACTCAGCGTCCTGGATGTTCTCGGTCATGACAGACAGGTTGTTGATGGTGTGGTCCAGACGGTTCTGGGTGGCGCCCAGGGTGCCGCGAATGGAGGACACAGTGTTGATGGCCGTCTTGATTTTGTCCACGGCCGCCTTGGCCCCGGCCTGGGTGCCGATGTCGATGTCAGCGATGCCCAGAGCGCTGGTGTGGGTATCCTTGATGGAGACCTTGAGCTGGTTGAAGGCTTCGCCGGTGTCACCAATCTGGAGCGTCAGAGCGGTGCCGCCCTTCTGAACGGTGTTGGCATCCCACTGACCGGATACAGCATCGCGGATGGTAATTCCGTTCTTGGCGGCGGCGGCCTGCAGAGAGGCAAAATCCTTGAAGGTAGCGCCGTCAGAGCCGTCTGCATCTTTGTCATAGGTATACTTCATGCCGTCGATCATGACGAAGTCGCCGCTTTGAGCGGCAGCGGCAGCAGTTTTCAGATCAACCGTAGAGTCTGCACCCTGGGTAGTATTTGCCAAGGCAACCTTGCCGGCCTCAGCCTCAGTGAGGGCCGTGCCGTCAGCCTTCTTACCGGAAAGGACAATGCCGGTGATCTTGGGCTGGCCGCCCTGCTCCTTAGCGACATCCGCAGCCTTGCCCCCCACGAGATTCTTGATATCAATTTTGCCATTAGTTTGAGTGGTTTTGATCTCAAACATCTGGGAGAGGGTATCATTGCCCGCAAGAGCGGCAGCGAGTTTGTCGCTGGTAAAGGTGCTGGGATTAGCAACAGTGCCTAGGTCGATGTTCAGGGCGTGGCCCTTGCCGTCTGCGTCAGTGTAAATCACAGTGACAGTCATATCCGCAGCGCTGGTATAGCCAGTACCCTTTGTAAAGGTGCCCTGGTCCACGTTCTGCTTTGCAGCAGTGGGGCTGATGTTCTTTCCGCCCAGAACACCAGTGATAGTGCTGGCGTCAAAGGTCTTGAGGGCGGCGGCGGCGTCCATGGAGCCGTCCAGCAGCTTGATGCCGTTGAAGTTGGCGGAGTCGGCGATGCGGTTGATCTCGCTCTTGAGCTGCTCAACCTCCTTCTGCAGGTTGGCGCGGTCGGTCTCCACGTCGTAGGTGCCGTTGGCGGACTGGTCGGCCAGCTCCACCATACGGTTGAGCATGTCGTGGACCTCGGTCAGGGCGCCCTCGGCGGTCTGCACCAGGGAGATGCCGTCCTTGGCGTTCTTCTGAGCGGTCTCCAGGCCGGTGATCTGGGCGCGCATCTTCTCGGAGATGGCCAGACCGGCGGCGTCGTCACCGGCGCGGTTGATCTTGTAGCCGGAGGACAGCTTCTCCAGGTTCTTGGACAGGGCGGAGGTGTTGTTGGTGTAGTTGCGGTAGGCGTTCATCGCCATAATATTGTGCTGAATACGCATGATGTCTTACTCTCCTTAACATTGTTCTCCGGGAGGTTCCTTCCTCCCGGGCCGCAGGGGTGGTGGGTAGTGCAGCCCGTAGCCGGCCGGGCAGGCCGCGCAGACCCGGAATCTATTTCAGACAGGGCAGCCCCGCCCGGGACAGCCTGTTTGAAATTTGGAGGAGGGAGGGCGGCGGTTTGGACTGAGGACGCCGCCCTCCAGTGCGTTGCACTATCTGTTTGATCGGTGCAACGCTGGAATTATTAAGTCCTTTTTGAAAAAATTTTTGGAACAGCGGAATTTGTCTGGAAGGGGTTAATTTTTGAAACGGATGGACGATTTAAAAATATAGAGAATATCCTCTAGTCCTATATGGATTTGATTTACTGGAAAGGAAGATTGTACCTATGCGTTATGAATTGACTCAGGACCTGCTGACCGGCAACCAGTTGATTGACAGTGAGCACAGACAGCTTTTTGACGCCATCAACGCCCTGATGGACGCCTGTGCCCAGGGGGCCGGACGCACCAAGATCAATGAAACCGTGCAGTTTCTGAACAGCTATGTCAGCAAGCATTTCCGCGATGAGGAGCAGCTCCAGCTTCAAAGCAAATACCCCGGCTACAACGCCCACCACACCTTCCACGAGGGGTATAAGCGCGAATTGGCTGCGGCGGCCAACCAGATCGGCGCGGAGGGGCCCAGTGTGAAATCCCTGCATACCCTCAACACTCTGGTGGGCACACTGATTACACATATCCGCACCGAGGACAAGCGGGTTGCCCGCCACGTTAAGGGCGGCTGAGGCGGTGGGCGCCTGGGCAACGGCCGGGGACGCCCGCGGCGGCGGGGCGGCTTCTGCGGAAACCGTTTTCACTCCCTTTGCCCGCTGCCGCGCTAACGGAGGAGTACACCATGCGCGAAACACTGTTCGACTACTGTAAACGAACCGGGGAGCTGGAGCTGCTCCGGCAGTGGAATTCTGAGCGAAACGGAGCGCTTACCCCTGAGACGGTGAGCTATGGAAGTAAAAAGAAGGTGTGGTGGCGCTGTGGGAAAGGCCATGAGTGGCAGGCAGAAGTGACGAGCAGGACCAGCAACCACACAGGCTGCCCCTTTTGCAGGGGCGTCATGGCGTGGCCGGGAGAGACGGATTTTGCCACGCTATGGCCGGAGCTGGCCGCCCAGTGGCACCCGACCAGAAACGGAGCGCTCACCCCGAGCGAGGTGCTCCCCGGCAGCCACCGGAAGGTGTGGTGGCGCTGCGAGAAGGGCCATGAGTGGCAGGCGGAGGTAAAGACAAGGGTAAACGGCTGCGGCTGTCCGGTCTGCGCCAACCGTAAGCTGGCGGAAGGGGAAAACGACCTGGCAACCCTGCGCCCTGAGCTGGCCGCCCAGTGGCATCCAACCCGGAACGGAAGCCTGACCCCCGAAGACCTTACGGCTGGTACCAGACGCAAGGTATGGTGGCGCTGCGACAAAGGCCATGAATGGCAGGCCAGTGTGCTGTCACGAACCAGTCTGGGAAACGGCTGCCCGGTCTGTGCCGGCAAGCAGATCATTCCGGGAGAAAACGATTTGGCCAGCCAGTTTCCCCAACTGGCCGCTCAATGGCATCCGGACAAAAACGGCGCCCTGAGGCCGGAGAATGTCTCACCCAACAGCAATCGAAAGGTCTGGTGGCTCTGTCCCCTGGGCCACGCGTGGAAGGCCACGGTGACCTCCAGGAGCAGGGAGGGGGCGGGGTGTCCCTTCTGCGCCGGGCGGAAGGTCTGGCCCGGCTTTAACGACCTGGAGACCGTGGAGCCGAAGGTCGCCGCCCAGTGGCACCCGACGCTGAACGGCCAGTTGACGCCCAGAATGGTGACGGCTGGGAGCCGGAGAAAGGTCTGGTGGCAGTGCCCGGAGGGACATGTGTGGAAGGCGGTCGTCTACTCCAGGGCTGGAAAACGAAAGTGCGGCTGTCCGGTCTGTGCCGGACGGATCAGCGAAGCGCGGATGAAGGCATACCGGCACATGGTGGGGGAACAGCAAGGGAAAACGGAGCGCTGAACGGCTGTTCACTGCACGGATAAGAAAATAGGCAACAAAAAAGCTGCATGGAATTGAATTCCATGCAGCTTTTTGTTGCGGGGACGCCTGGGCTTTGGGAAGTCTGCTTTACGGCGGAAGATCCCATATGGTTACTGCGGAGGCTGAGCAGTACCGGTATCGTCCTTGCGGAAGGTGAATCCCCCGGTCAGCTCCTTTAGCAGCTGAGCCTGCCCCGAGAGCTCCTCGCTGGCCGCAGCACTCTCCTCTGCTGTGGCGGAATTCGTCTGTACCACACTGGAGATCTGGTCAACGCCCTCGGATACCTGGTCAATGGAGTGGGCCTCCGAGACAATGTTGCCGGCCACCCGGTCAATGAAAGCGACGGTATCCTGAACCAGACGGGTGGTCTCTTCCAGAACCGCGCTGACCTCCCCAGTCAACTGGCCGCCCCGCTCCACATGTTTGGTGGAGCGCTCGATCATCTCCTTGGTCTGCTTGGCGGCGTGGTCCGATTTGGCGGCCAGATTGCGCACTTCGTCGGCCACGACTGCGAAGCCCTTTCCGCTGGAGCCGGCCCGGGCGGCCTCCACCGCGGCATTCAGAGCCAGGATATTCGTCTGAAACGCAATGTTTTCAATTGTTTCAATGATTTGGCTGATCTCCTGGTGCCCCTTCAGAATATCGGACATGGCATCCGTCAGCGCAGACATCTTTTCATGGCTCACAGTCACCTTTTCGCCAGCCAGGCCGGACTTTTCCTTGACCTGGGTGGAGGCCTCGGCATTTTCCCGGGCTGTGCTGTCGATCTCGGATATGGTAGCGGAGAGCTCCTCCACCGCGCTGGCCTGCTCCGTGGCGCCCTGTGCGAGCGCCTGCGCACCGGAGGATACCTGCTCGGCGCCGGCGGAAACCTGGTCCGCGGCCAGATTGATTTGCTGAAGCGTGTGACTGAGGTTGCGGTTGATGTTGCGCACGGAGGCCAGGATATTCGTATAGTCGCCCTGGTAGAGGTCATAATCCCTCGAACGGACATCAAAGTTCCCGTCGGCCATCTCCCCCAACAGGTAGCCAATATCACCGATCAGCTCCTGAAGCCGCGTGGTGATCTGCCGGGTAGTGAGCGAAAGGACACCGATCTCATCTCTGCGCTCGTAAGTGGGGACAGGGGAGGACAGGTCTCCCTGCTCCAGAAGCTGAAGGCGCTCGGCGCAGGCCCGGATCGGATTGCCGATCTCGCCCGCCATTCGAACCGCCAGGAGGATGGCAATGACCAGGATGACAATTAAAAGAATGGCGGTCAGAAGTGTGCTTGTATAGGTGGTGCCCAGAAAATCCTTAACGGGCGCGGTGACAGCGACGGTCCAGCCGTCGGTCTGGGGAACCGGGGCGTAGGCCAGATATTTCTGGGCGCCGCTTATCTCATAGCTGCCATAGCCGCTGTTCCCCGCCCGCATGTCCGCGTGTAGCGCCGCCAGGGCGGAGAGGGAGGAATCCTGTTGGGCCTCCTGCTCAATGTTCTGAACCGATACTGTGTCCAGCGTGGTGTCCGCAATCGTCGTACCAGTGGAGTCAATCATGTACGCGCCGCTGTTTTCGCTGATATGAATGGACTCCATGATGTCATTGAGGAAGGTTTCATGGGGCACAAAGTAGACTACACCGGCGACAGTGCCGCCCTCTATGCCGTTCAACCAGACAGGCGCGGCCACCATGATGGACAATTCCCCTGTAACTTTGCTCAGGGTTGGCACGGAGATACAGACCTCCCCCTGAACCGCCTGCTGGAAATACGCGCGGTCGGAGTAGCTGTTTCCGTCAAACAGGCTCCTGCCCGACAAATCCAGCAAATTGCCGCGCTCCATACCATAAGACTGAGCCCAGTGGTCTACAATCCGCTCCTTTTCAGTGACGGGAACGGCGCCGTCGCTGAGCTCTGGAACCATACCCAGGCCGCGAACCGCGTTTTGATAGGACAACAGCTCGTAGGAAACACGGGTGGCGGCGAGGGATGCGGTGGACTCCAGGCTTTGCTCCAGCATCGAATGGGAGCTGATGTAGTTGGCTGCAATTCCTACGCCGCCGCAAATCAGGGCCGCTGCTGCGGTCATTGCCAAAATGCGGACCAAGAGCTTTTGTTTGATGCTCCTCATGATAGATTACCCCCCTAAATATAAGAACCTATTTCACCAATCCAAAAGAAAAAGGATAGGCGCCAAACACAGACTGCTGGCCAATTGATTGGGCCCACGAAACTCGTTTGACACTTATCCCTTCTCTTCCTGCGCCTGCCTTTGCACAGCCAGTACAGGAAGCGATCCTTTTACTGAAATCATCAGCGGTTATTGAGGTGGTTCATCAGAACACTGGCGATGTTGTCGCAGGAGGCCTGAACCGTGACTGCTCCAATATCATGGGCCACCATTGGCATGCCGTAGACTACGCAGGAGTCCTTATCCTGGCCGATCGTGTACGCCCCGGCCTTCCGCATCTCCAGCAGGCCGCTGGCCCCATCCCGGCCCATCCCCGTCATGATGATACCAACCATGCGGCAGCGGACCGAGGCGGCCATCGAGGAAAAGAGGACATCCACCGAGGGCCGGTGCCCGCTCACCTTTTCGCCCGGAATACAGGAGAGTGTGTAGCGCGGGCCCATGCGCACAACCTTGGCCTGATAATCCGCAGGCGCCACAAGTGCCAGGCCAGGGCGGATTTCATCGCCGTTGACAGCCTCACGCACTTCCATTTGGCATAGACGGTTGAGGCGCTCGGCATACATCTTGGTGAACCCGACCGGCATGTGCTGTACGATCACCATGCCGGGAATGTTGGCCGGGAGCCGCCTGAGCACGTTCAGCGTGGCCTCTGTGCCGCCTGTGGAGGCGCCCAGACCAATGACGGTCTGCTCCGGCGCCCCATCGCCGCCAAAACGTAGCGGAGCGGCGGGGGCGGCAGGGTGGGGCAGGTTGGCACGGGATAACCTGGCATGGGAGGCCACAATAATTTTATGGGTCAGGGCCTGGAGGAAGGATTCCCGGCTCTCTACCGCGTCAGGCTTGCGCACAAAGTCCACCGCTCCCGCGGCCAGCGCATCAAAGACCCGCAGGTTAAGGGAGGAGACGAGGATGACGGGGAGAGGATGTGACGGAAGAAATTGCTTTAAAAAATCAATGCCGTTGATGCCGGGCATTTCCACATCCAGCGTCATTACATCAGGGGAGAGGTGCTGGAGTTTTGTCTTTGCATCCATGGCATTGACTGCATACCCCACCACCTCGATGCGGGGTGAGGCGGAAAGCCCCTGGATGATGACGCTGCGTGCCACAGCGGAATCGTCCACGACCAAAACGCGGATCTTTCGATTTGTGGTCTGCATAAGTACCGGAACCTTTCTTTGCGAGATTTACTGGTGCGTCCCGAGTGGAAGCTTTTGATAAACCGCCGGAGCGGCCGTTCGGAACAGCCGGGTCTGCCCCAGAGATTCGGAGTGACTGATAAACAGGTATCCGGTTGGATGCAGGGCATCGTAAAAGCGCCGGACCAGGGCGTCCCGGGTCGCCTGATCAAAATAAATCATCACGTTGCGGCAGAAAATTACATCAAATTTCAGCCGGAAGTGAATGGGGTCCATCAAGTTGAACGTGCGAAAAATAACATTCTGCTTCAGTTGGGGCGCCGCCGTATAGAGACAGGTGGCGTCATCCTTTACAAAATAGCGCTTGAGCCATTCACCGGGCATATCAGCGGGCAGCTTGTACTGCCCCGCCTTGGCCTTGGACAGGGCCTGCTGAGAGATGTCAGTGGCCAGAATCCGGGTGTCCCACTGGGATGCCTGGGGCCCAAAAAACTCTTTCAGGTAGATGGAGAGCGTATAGGGCTCCTCACCACTGGAGCAGCCCGCGCTCCAGATGGAGAGAACCCGGTCTTTCTGATGGCGGCGGGAGAGCTCCGGCAGTATCACATCGCGGAAAAAGGTAAAATGGTCGGGTTCCCGCATAAAAAAGGTATAATTCGTGGTCAGCTTATTGAGTACCAGCTCCAGATCAGCGGGGTCCTGCTTTTTGAGCAGGTGGTCCAGAAAGGCAGAGAAGTCCGGATACCCGCGCTCCCGAAGGGAATGGGAAAGACGGCTGGTAATCAACTGCTTTTTTTTACTCAGGTCAATCCCGTAGTTATCCTGAATAAAGCGCACCATGCGCTGAAAATCAGCGTCTGAAACGGACATATCGCGAAACAGCATATTCAAAACAGGAGCCTGCACTTTCTGCCCTAAGGCTGGTTGAGAATTTGAGGACAGTCAAAGACCAGCATGGTCTGTTCCTCGGACAGAGAACACATGCCGGAAACCAGATTCCGGGTGTCCTGAGAGGGAGAGGGCAGAATCAGTGCTGTATCCACATCAATCATCTTCTGCACAGTGTCCACCAGAATACCTACCAAGGTGTCCTCAATGTTGAGAATGATGATACAGTTGTCACTCTGACTGGGCTGTCCCAGCAGCAGGCGGATGTCTACGATCGGGATGATCTGTCCCCGCAGGTTGATGATTCCCCGGATGTAATTTGGTACCAGGGGCAGCTTGGTAATGGCGTGGTTGGTAATAATCTCCACCACGTAATCTGCCGACACGCCGAAGAGCAGGTTGTCCGAGCAGAAGAGCAGATACTTCACCGTCTGGGCATCCAGTGCCGGGGCAGGTACGCCCTCCTCCGGTACGGCGTTGAATTGGTTATCCTGATCCATGGTTATAATGCCTCCTTAACGAAAGGGAGAGTAGAGATTGGCCACATCCAGAATAATGCTGATGTTGCCATCCCCCAGAATCGTGCACCCCGCGATGCCGCTGCGCTTGATGTTGAAGCTGTTTAGGTAGCTGGGCAGGGGCTTGACCACGACCTGCTGTTCGCCCAGCAGCTCATCTACAAACAGGCAGTAGGAGAGTTCACCGGCCTCCAGCCAGATCAGGATGCCGTCCTCTACCTGGGTGCATCCCTCCTCGATCTGATAGAGCTCCCGCATGCGCACCACAGGATAAAAGCTGCCCATACACTTGAAGATCTCTCCGCCGGCAGCGTCGTGTACCAGTTGATCGGAGTGAATTTTGAAGGACTGGCGGATATTGTGGATCGGGATGGTGAAAATCGAGCCTCCGACAGATACCTCCATACCGTCCATAATTGCCGTGGTCAGCGGGATTTTCAACGTGGTGGTCATGCCTTTGCCAAGCTCGCTGGTGAGAGAAACAGTTCCGCCTACCGCTTCCACGTTCTGCTTGACGACATCCATGCCGACACCCCGGCCGGAAAACTCTGTCACCTCGGTATTGGTGGAGAAGCCGGGAGACATGAGAAAGTTGAGGATTTCACGGTGGCTGTACTCCACATCGGGGGAGGCAAGCCCGTTTTTGACGGCCTTGCGCAATACGGCCTCATCGTTGACGCCCTGGCCGTCATCCCTGATCTCAATGATAACCTCGCTGCCGGTCTGCCGGGCGGAGAGAGTAATCTCACCAACGGGGTCCTTGCCCGCACGGATGCGGTCCTGGACATCCTCCTCGATACCATGGTCCATGGAGTTGCGGACAATGTGCATGATGGGGTCGCCGATGCTGTCCACAATGGTCTTGTCAATTTCCGTCTCCTCGCCCACCAGTGTGAGCCTGGCCTGCTTGTTGAGCTTTTTGCACATATCCCGCACGATGCGGTGCATTTTCTGGAAGGTGGCGGACACGGGGACCATGCGCAGGGACATGGACACATCCTGAAGCTCATCCGTGAGCTTGCGCAGCTGCCGGGCAGATTTGGTAAACTCATCCAGGCGAAGACCCTTCAGTTCAGGGGAGGAGGTGACCATGGATTCGGTGATGACAATCTCGCCCACCACTGCGGAGAGCTGATCCAACTTGCTCAGGTTGACGCTGATCAGGCTCTCGCGGTGAGGCTGGGGTGCAGACTCGGCCTTGGGGGCCTCCCGGGAGGAAGCTGGGGCCGCCGGCTTTTCCGCCGGGGGGGACTGATGTTCCGGGGCGACGGGTGGGGGCGCCTCCTGATCGATGGCCTGGTAGGTACGCACAGAGCCGGCGTTCGTGACTGCATGGATTGCAGCATCCCGCTGTGCCTGATCCCGGAAATAGAGCGTAAAGCCGGAGTCCACGATCTGCGCCGCGGTGTCGGGATTGTGCTCCACATCGGCGGGAAGGTATTGGAAGCTATCCTCGGAGCCGCCGTCGCGGATTGTGCTCACAAGCATAAATGCCCGCAGGTTCTCCATGCCGGCACCCTCGTCAAAGAAGATCTGGAGAGCATAGGGGAAGCCGGGGACGGCTGCCGGACCGGAATCCGCCGGGGCCGGCGCCTCCGGCGCGGCCGGCGGAACCTCGGCCGGCGCAGCGGCGGCGCCATTTTGAATTTGCTGAATAAAACTATTAACTTTTTGGAGAAGACTGTCGATCGTCTGAGTGAGAGGTTGTCCGTTTTCAATGCGCTCAATTTCCCCGCGGAAAAAGTCGATGATCTGGAACAGCAGGTCGAACAGGGCGGGGCGCAGCGCCTCCGGGACAATCTCCATCGATTTGTCACGGACAATGGCAAACAGATCCTCCGCCCGGTGTGCGATTGTCATCAGGGAACTGTATTCCATCATGGCTGAAGAGCCCTTGATGGTGTGCATGATGCGGAAGATCGTGTTGACATCCTCTTCGGAAAAGCTGTCCTTTTCCTCGGCGGCCAAAACAAGGCTGTCAAGCTGCTCCAGCAGGGAATTGGTTTCGAAAAGGTATGCCTCTAAAATGCTGTCGTTTCCATTGCCCATCGGTACATCCTTCCTTTGCGTTGAACTTCTGATGTTCCGATCGACAGGATTGGCCAAAAAATAAGAGCAGAACGCGAAAAAGATACATGGAGTGGAATCCGGCCGCATTGCCACCCTCTCCAGGAATGAGATTTTAGAAAAGGGTGATTTGCACGTGGCGAATTTAGTGGGCGTGACCAATCCGGTTCCCAATTATGACGCCTCGAATAACAACCGCACACTGCCGGCAGCCCCAAAGCCAAGTGACACCCGGATTCAGAACATCCCGGACCCCAGCCGGGTGGGCCGGCCGGACGCCCGTACCGATCAGCAGGGGGCCAATGATGCGCTGAACTCCGGTGTGCTGCGCTATGATTCCAACCTTCAGTTTTTCCTGCAGCAGATGCGGGATATGCCGGAGTTGGGGGCGGAACTGTCCAAGATGGTCACACTGATGCAGGGATTGGTAACCACGCCCGGCTTGGCGGCAGGTGTGACAGAAGAGTTATCCGGATTTCTGGAACTGCTTAAAATGGACCCCGATGCGTTCCGACAGTTTTTTCAGACGCAGATGGAGGCGGGCAACCGATTTGCAGGGCCCCTCTTCTCCCTGCTGAGGGAGGTTTATCAAAAGACGCCCGGCGATACCGTGCGGGGGGCAATTCTGAACTTTGCCAAACGCTACAGTGATTTTTCCGCCACGGGTCACATTGGACGCAGCATGCTCTCCCTGCTCCGGCAGCTTTCGGACTATCTGCCCCAGAGTTGGAGGGGACAGTTGGCTGAGCTGACGGGGAAGCTGGAAAACGGCCTTCAGGCCGGGGCGCGGGCGGAGAATTTAGAGCTGCTGCAGGGACAGATTCTGCCCTACCTGGGTTCTTATATCAAGCGTTATCACGATATGGGAACAGCACGGACGCTGCTTGGGATGCTGATGCTGCATATGGCCCGCTATGAAAACGGCGCGGAGGAGGGGGTCATGCTGGCGTTCCGGCAGTTGGGCGGCTATGGAGATACCCTGGCCGGTCTCAATCAGTTGGACGATCAGACGCTGTGGAAGCTGCTCCGGGAGAACCAGTTTACCAAGGCCGCCCAGGCGGATACATTTACGGAGCAGCTGGCCCGGACGGCGCAGCGGGCGCTGCAGGGAGAATACGGCACGGACCTGCGGGAGGCGTTTCAGGAGATCGTGCGGTCCATGCTGCTCAATGAGAGCGTATTCCTCCCGCTGCACCATACCATTGTCCCGCTGGAGTGGGAGGGCAGGCGGATGTACTCGGAGTTATGGGTGGACCCGGACGCGGAGGAGCGGGAGGAGGCCCGGGATGGGCGCGGGGACGGACATAAGATCCAGTTCCTGTTCAAGATGGATCTCCCCTCAGTGGGCTTTTTGGAGATGACACTGGGGGCCGGAAAGGAGCAGGTGGATGTGAGTGTCTACGGCCCGGACAGTGTGACAGCCCACAGCAGCCTGATTGCGGAGGATTTAGGGCAGATTCTGGCCGATCACGGCCTGAAGGGGAGAAGTGTCCAGGTACAGAAGCACACCCGTCCGCTGACGCTGACGGAAGTATTTCCGGGACTGTTTGAAGGGGAGCGCGGTATCAATGTCAAAATCTAAACAGGGCGGCTCCGGGCGCGCGGTGGCCCTGCAATATGGCCCGGGCAGTGGTGCGCCGGTGATTGTGGCGTCCGGCATGGGCCACCTGGCCGAGCGGATTGTAGAAGTGGCGGTGGACAGCGGCGTTCCCGTCTATGAGGACAATTCCCTGGCGACCATTCTGTCCCAGATGGAGCTGGGCAGGGAGATTCCGGAGGAGCTCTATCAGGCCATCGTGGACATTTACATTTACTTTTTGCAGTTCGACCCGTCGGACCCGGAGAAATACCGCCGGGAGCGCCGGGAACGGCCGGAGGCGAAGCAGGCAAAGGAGTGAGCATGCGATGAGCTATAAATACATGCTGCTGGACAGCCGGGGAGCCCCGGTGGCCCAGGGGGTTTCCGAGGATGGACCGGAAAAAAACGTTTGGCAGCTCCGGATCGCCCACGGGGATATCAAGCGGGTGCTGGGGCATGAGTACATCAGCCTGGTGGGAACCTCGGAGCAGTTCCCGGCGATGGAAGGGCGGATTGTCCGGTGCCGGGATAATCTCGTCTCGGTAGAGTCGGTGCGCATGCTGGGGGAGGAGGTGCGCCGCAACCTGCGCATGCCGGTGCGGTTTGAGAGCTTCCTCTATCCGGTGAGCGGCCGGTGGCGCGGGCGGATGCCGGTATTGAGCAACGATCTGAGCTGCGGCGGAGCGGCCTTTTTCTGCGCCCGGAAGCTGGAGGTGGACGAGGTAGCCGAGATTGTAATCCCGGTTACAGCAGAGCCGCTGGTACTCAGGGTAAAGATTTTACGCGAGCGGCCCTCTCCGGAGCCGATTCCTCTCTATGCGGCGGAGTTTGTTGATATGCTCCGTGAGGAAGAAAATATGGTCTGTGAGGCCGTGTTCAGCCTTCAGTTCCGGCATACGGCAGAAATGTAAGCAGAGCAAGAGAAAGGATGGCGAAACGATGATGAACCTCTGGAAGGGAACTGTGCGCCGTGTAGGCGCCACCCTGCTGGCATGCGTCCTGCTGCTGGGGCTGCTCCCGCAGCTGCCTCGCCAGGCCGGGGCAGCCTATACAGACTCCTATTTGCAGCAGATGGTGGATTGGGGCTTTATGCGGGGGGATATATCGGGGAACCTCCGACCGGACAACCCCATTTCGCGGGCAGAGTTTGTGACGGTGATCAACCGGGCGCTGGGCTATGAGAAGCTGGGGGGCGATCCCTTCCAGGATGTGCCGGATTCCGCCTGGTATGCGGAGGATGTGGATATCGCCTATACGGAGGGCTATATTTCCGGCACGTCCAAGACCACCTTTTCCCCCGACAGCAGCATTACCCGGGAGGAGGCGGCCATTATCCTCACCCGAAATCTGATGCTGCAGCCGGATACCGGCGAGAACACCAGCTTTACCGACAGCCGGGAGCTGAGTGAGTGGAGCCGGGGCTATATTGCCACGGCAGCCCGGTACGGCCTGGTGAACGGCTACCCGGACGGCAGCTTCCGCCCCAAGAACCAGATTACCCGCGGAGAGGCGGCGATCCTGGTGGTAAAGGCCGTGGGCACCCCGGTGCAGACAGCCGGAGTCCACAGCCTGGGGAGCACCTGGGGCAATGTAACCATTACGAGCTCCGGCGTCACCCTGAGGGATACCGTGGTGGGCGGCAACCTCTACATAACGGGCGGCGTGGATCTGGGCGAGATCACGCTGGAGAATGTGACCGTGCTGGGGGAGATCGTCATCAGCGGCGGCGGCGTGAGCGAGGGCGGAGACGACAGCATTGTGCTGCGCAATGTGAACGCGCCCAAGCTGATTGTGGACAACATCCCCAACCAGCAGATTTCCATCCGCGTGGAGGGCGACGGGGTCATTGAACATACCAGCGTGCGCACCGACGCCTATCTGGACGACCGCACCCCCGCGGGGTACGGCCTGAGCAGGATCGCCCTGGAGGGGGAGGACGGCCTTTCCCTCAACCTGGCGGGCAATGTCAAGGAGGTCACGAACCTGACGCCCAAGTCCAGCATTGGCGTCGCCAGCGGACATGTGGATACCATTAACGTGGACGAAAAAGCTACGGATTCGACTCTGAACATTGCCTCGGGCGCTGAGGTGGACAACGTGAACCTGGACGTGGCCACCTCCGTGACCGGCGACGGGGACATCGGCCACCTGACCGTCAACGCCCCGGGCAGCACGGTGACGATGTTGCCGGATCAAATCACCATCCGGCCCGGCGTGGAGGCCACCATTGACGGGGAGAAGATGGACAGTGAAGCGGCGGCGGAGTCCTCGGCGGACCCGAGGCTGCTGGCGGGCTACCCGGAGGTCACGGATCTGGCGCCCACCAGCGCCACCGCCCGGTTCAGCGCTAATAAGAAGGGTACCGTCTATTGGGCGGTCACCTCGGTGACCGACGGCTCCGTGGGGGTGGACGATTTGCTCAACCCCTCGTCCTACAGCCCCAAGATTGTCAAGAGCGGCACCCTGAGCCTGACCGGCTCCAGCCAGCCGGGCAGCGTCAAAATCAGCGGCCTGACCTCCGACGGCTCCTATTACCTGTCCGCCGTCTTTGTGGACGCGCGGGAGGAGCGGAGCCCGCTGAAGGTCATCTCCTTTACTACGCCGGACAACACCGTGCCCAATTTCGCCTCCGGTTACCCCTATATGTCCAAAATCACCAGCACCTCCGGGCAGGTGACGACCATGGCCACCAAGTCCTGCCGGCTGTACTGGGCGGTGCTGCCCAAGGGGGCGTCCGCCCCCACGGCCAACGACTTTAAGGCCAACGCCGTCAGCGGCAATCTGGGCTTTGGAACCCTCGATGTGACCAAGAACGTCTCCAATACATTTGACGTGAACAACGTCCCTCTGGAGGAGCTGGAGTCCTACGACCTGTACCTGTGGCTCACCGACGTGGACGGTGGGCAGAGTTCCGCCGTCAAAAAGGTGTCCTTTACCACCGTAGACGGTACACCGCCCCGCTTCAATACCAACCCTACAGTAAATAAGGTGAATGCCACCTCTGTGGGGCTGTATGCCAACCTGAACGAGGCGGGCACTCTGTACTGGGTGGTGGTGAAGGAGGGGGAGGAGTACCCCAAGCCCCTGGCCGGACAGTCCGGAAAGGTGGATTTGAGCAGCGACAACGCCAAACTCCAGGTGTCGGCCGGTATGAACGCACTCAAGAACGGAAAGGTTACCATGACCGAGGGGAAGGACGTCTCCTTTACCGTCAGCGGCCTGGAGAAAGAAACTGCTTATGACCTCTATTATGTGGCCCAGGATAAGGCGGGAAACTACTCGGAGACGGTGGGAAAGATTACGATTCATACGCTGGATCCCAATGCGCCCACTGTAACCCAGGAGTTCACCAAGTATAACGGAACCGACTCCACTACCCCACTGCCCAATACCGATGTCCGGCTGGTGTTCAGCGAGGGGATTCAGGACGCGGGGACGAACCAGAACCTGTATGAGCTCTATCAGAAGGTGGCGGCTGGCACCGAGCCGAAGTCAAAGCTGGCCGGGCTGCTGCGGGACAGCATCAAGCTCTACCAGGACACCGGAAACGGCCCGGCCACTCAGGTTGTGGATTACAAGGATGACAAGGACAACTGGACGATCAATTACGAAAATGTGGTGATCAAGCAGGAGGATGGCAAGACGGTGGTCGTGTTCCCGGGTTCGGGCGGAAGTGCCGATGCCGCCCTCAACCTCCAGAGCGGTGCGACTTATTACTTTGAGATTGAGGCCGGAAAGATCGCGGATACCTCTGAGAGTAAGAATGTCATGGGTAAGGTGACTCTGGACAAGTTTACAACGGTATTTGCCCAGGTAAATATTTCCACTGTCAACCAGGCTGAAATCACGGTCGGATCGGGTCCCGATAATAAGAAAACGGTTAATGCGGTATGGAAGCTGGACCCTGTGACCACAGATAAAGTAGGCGACTTCATTGATTGGGATATGCTCATTTGGACGGATACCAATCTGAGCTTTAACCTCTATCGGAGCACCGACGGAGGTCCGTGGGAGCAGTTGAACAAGAAGGGCGAAGTTACAATTACGCTTTCCTCTGCAACTGAAGGCTTTCTGGGCGTCAGTCTGACCAAGGATTTCTTGAAGGTGGGCGAAACGATGACCGATTTTGACCCGCTTAACGGACTCAAGGAAGGACAGACCTACGAGTACGCCATGGAATTTACCAGCGTGAACGGGGAGAGGGACAAGCAGGCGTGGAACGGACGGGTCAATATCCGCGTCAACGTGGTGGCGGGAAAAGACAATGATCTGCGTATGATGGCGACATCGGTGACGGAACAAAACTGGATGGACACAGTGGTAAACGGCGATCTCACAGACATTGGGCTGCCGAAAGACTTTACGTTGAAAGTGCCCTTCAGCGACCAGAGTATCCCGGAGTTTACAAGCGGATACCCCAAGTTTACTCCTGGTGCGACCGATGCACAAATGGAGCTGCTGCTGAACCGGCCGGGTACGGTCTACTATGTAGTGGCGCCGAAAGGGGATATCCTGACAACGGACAAGGACGGCAATAACTATAAGGATGAGCCTCACTATTCCAGCCTCCCTACAGAAGGCAACAGTACAATTCCTATGCCCTCTTTCAATCAGCCGCAGGTCATGGATATTTTGAATCCGGAGAAGAGTTACAGTAAAAATCCCAGTATCAAGTATGACAATACTGCATGCCAGTCCAGCGTGGTAAAGCTTTCGGTGGAGGATCTGTCTCCACAGACAGACTATATCGTGTACTTTGTCATTCAGAATACGGCGCAAAACTATTCTGAGGTACAGTGTTACCGGTTTACCACGACAGATGTGGGGACGCCCTATATTACGTTGAACAACCAGAGCCCGGATGTACAATTTAAAACCTCGGAGAGCTCGGAGCTGAATTATGTTCTGGTGGCATATAATCAGATTCCCGATTTTCTGAAAGGAAAATTTGCCACTGAGGCCAATATGGATCAAGAAGATTTAAAGAAGTTCCAGAGCTCTGGCTTGAATCAGAATATGACTATCCTTGAGGCGCTGATTGAAACGGTGCGTCAGGGAAGCGGAAATGAAGGGCCCTCTGTCTTTGATATGTATGCAAAGGCATCTCTCCGTGACCGTGTTGGGAAATTGATTCGGCGGAATCAATCCGGCGACAGCATGACTACCGTGGCGTCCGGCCCGATCAGCCTGGAGAAAAATGTACCGCAGGTAAAGCAGTTTGAGCAGTACATGAACATGAATACACTCTATTACTGTCTCGCGGTTGCCAGGAATAAGGACGGCACGGAGGATGGCTTTAAGGCGATCGGCGGGGTCAATATCCCGGACAATGATCCGCCGGTTCTCACCGTAACGGGTGGAAAGGCCAACGCCACGGGTACAGGCTGGTCGGGAACCGTGACACTTTCGTTCAGTGAAAATCTGTATTGGCTCAGCGAGGACCGGCAGACGCTCAAGGAGGTCTGGACCAAGAAGCCTGAAAATGCAACCCAGGGCCAGAAGGCGGTCTATATTCTGGACGAGGCCTTCGGCATCGGCGGGAGTGCGGCGAAAAAGCTGAAACTGGAGGACGGGGCTTTCGCCTCCCCGAGCGGCACATTCACATTCAAATATGAGGGAGTCGTGGAGGGAGACACGCTGGTGTTCTTTAGGACCGGTTACGCCAGCGATATGAACATGAACGGACGTGGGATGGAAGCAAAGACAAAAACCATCCTGACCTATGTGACCGGAACAGGTACCACGAATTTCCTGACAAACGGACATTTTGTCATTACGCAAGGTGCGATTGAGGGGGATTCTCCCACTACGTAGCCGCGAATCATGTTGGAAAGCAGGGGACGGGCAGACCCTGCCAGTCCCCTGCTTTCCAGAGAACAAAGGAGTGATTTTCCGTGAAAAAGAAGGTGGGGGCAAGGGTGCTTTCCCTCCTCCTTTCCTGTGTTTTGTTGGGGACAATGCTCCCGGCGGCGGTGGCTTCGGCTGATCCGGCGGATCCAACCTATTCCATCACGGTAGCGCCGCCGAGTATTGACCTGGTGGAGGGCGACGAGGGGGAGCTTACTGCCAAAGTAGTATCAGAGTCGACAGATGGAACCAAGACCGAACTTGACGATGCAGGCTTGGCGGCTGCGGGGCTGTCGATCCGCTGGGAGAGCAAAGACAAAGGGCGGGTAAGTGTGGAGTCCCCGAATACGCTGACCACCAAAGTGATGGCCGTAAAAACAGGGGAAACGACCGACGAAAAAAAGGTTACCATTACTGCCTATCTGAACAGTGGGACAGATGATATCGGCAAGGCAAGCTGTGAGATCACGGTGAAACCGGCGGTCACTCCTGGAATATCCATTGACCCGCCTGCCGTTACGGAGATTGATATTGGGCAGACACTCAAACTCAATGCCAAGGTTACACCGGAGGGGGCCCCTTTGACCTGGAGAAGCGAAAGCCCCTCGGTTGCCACCGTGAACAGCGCTACGGGTGAAGTCAAAGGCATGGCCCCCGGCAAGGCCGTCATCACGGCGATTTCGGGAAGCAATCCGGACACCTGCGAGATCACAGTAAAGGGTATCCTTCTGGATGAAACCTCTCTGACCATGAACGAGCGGGACACCCACACGCTGAAAGCGAATCCGTATGGCTCGCTGGGGACGTTGAAGTGGACAAGCAGCAAACCGGAAATCGTGACGGTCACCGGGGATGGCTACCTCTATGCCAAGGCCCAGGGCGAGGACGCGGTGATTACAGTTTCCGATGCCAGCGGGAATTACCGGGCCGCCTGCTCCGTCACCGTCAAGCGCAACACCGCTGATATCATTTTCGGCTCGGCGGGGGTGGGGGAGCCGCTGGCCTTCTCCTCCCTTCGCTCCAAACTGCAAAACCAGTGCAGCAGCGTGTTGGGAAGCTCTCTGCGCTATATCAGCGGACTGACAGTGGACACCCGGCAGGGTACGCTCTACTACCAGTACAAATCTGAGGGAGATACCGGAAAGGGCGTGGGCACCGGGGAACAATATTATGCCGATCCGTCTCTGGGGCAGATGTCCCTCTCGGAGCTGTATTTTGTGCCGAAGCCGGATTTCAGCGGAACCGCCGTCATCCACTATACCGGCTATGCCAGCGGGAGCTCCTTTTTCCAGGGGACGATTGAGGTCACGGTGGAGGAGCAGGAGGATGTCTCCTACTCCGTGGCCGGACAGCAGCCCCTCTCACTGAACGCGGATGACTTTAACCGGATTTGCCGCAGCCACACGGGCCGGGAATTGAGCTATGTCATCTTTTCCCAGCCGGACAGCGGCCGGGGGACACTGTATTACAACTATATCTCCGAGCAGAATTACGGCAGCAAGGTGGACACCTCCAAGCAGTATAAGCGCAGCGGGAGCCCCAACCTGTCCGACATCACCTTTGTGGCTGCCGCAGGCTACCGGGGAGAGGTGGTGATCCCCTATACCGGCTATGACAGCAACGGGAGCTCCTTCCGCGGACGCATTACCATCCGCGTCTCTCAGGCTCAGAACACCGGGGATCTCACCTACACCATTGCCCAGGGCGGCAAGGTGACCTTTGATGACGACGATTTTAACGACCTGTCCAAGGCTGTGACGGGCTACCCCCTGGATTACGTGCAGTTTGAGCGGCCGGATTCCTCCAAAGGGGCGCTTTACTACGACTACTCCAGCAATGGCAGCTATGACAGCCAGGTGACGGAGGGACGCAGCTACTACCGTTCCTCCTCCCCCTATCTCCGGCGAGTTACATTTGTAGCGGGGAAGGATTATTCCGGCACGGTTCATATCCCGTTTACCGGCTGGGACACCAAGGGCAACCGCTTTTCCGGCACAGTGGCGGTGGAGGTGGGGCGCACGGGTGACGGCGATGTGCGCTACTCCACCTACCGGAACGGACGGATCACCTTTGATGACGGCGATTTCAATACCCTGTGCCGGGAGCTGACCGGCACTACGCTGAACTATGTGCGCTTTGAACTCCCGGACGCTTCGGAGGGGACGCTGTATTACAATTACAGAAACGGCAGCTACGACAGCAAGGTATCCGAAAGCCGGAACTACTACCGTTCCAGCAGCCCCTATGTGGACCGGATTACATTTGTCCCCAAGAAGGACTTCTCCGGCACCGTAGACATCCCGTTTACCGGCTGGAGCTCCGCGGGAGAGAAATTCTATGGAACGGTAATCATCGGCGTGGACAGCGGCGACACAACGATACGCTATCAGACAAAATATGGAAAGCCTGCCGCATTCGCGGACGGGGACTTTGACGATTTGTCGGAGCTGCTGACCGGAGAGCACCTGAACTATGTGCGGTTCCAACTGCCGGACTCCGGCGAGGGCACTCTCTACTACGACTACGATGACGGGAAATACGCCAGCAAGGTGTCCGCCAGCCGGAATTACTACCGCTCCAGCAGCGCCTATTTGGACCGGGTCTCCTTCGTTCCGGACGAAAATTTCTATGGCACGGTGAAAATCGGCTTTACCGGATGGAACACAAAGGGGGAGCGCTTTGAGGGCACCATCGAGATTACAGTGGAAGAACCGGCCGGCGCCAGCGAAATTGTATATACCACCCTGGGGACGGCGCTGCCCTTCCGAAGCCAGGACTTTCGTACCGCCTGCGCCGCACGCGGAGAGGGCGAGCTGCGGGAGGTGCGCTTTACCTCCCTGCCCTCCGGGAGCGCGGGGCGGCTGTACTACAACTACCGGGATATCAGCGAAAAGGGGACCGAAGTGCGCACCGGTACCCAGTACACCCCGGACGGCAGTCCGAACCTCTCAGATCTCACTTTCCTGCCCAAAGCGGGCTTCACAGGCAGCGTCCAGATTGGCTATGAGGGCACGGACAGCCGTGGAAAGACCTTCCGTGGGCAGATCCGCATCCAGGTAAATCAGGGATCGGGCTCCCGTTACTTTCAGGATATGGGCAGCTATGCCTGGGCTGCGCCCTATGTGGACCTGCTGTATGAGGCCGGTGTAATCACTGGTACCGGCGGCCAGCGCTACCGCCCCGCCGACGCGGTGAGCCGGGGGGATTTCATGCTGATGCTCTACCGGGCGTTCCAGCTTACCCCGGCCAGCGGAGCCGGGTTCCCCGACGTTCCGCCGGGCAGCTACTACGCCCAGGCAATCCAGGCGGCACGGGCCGCCGGGATCGCCAGCGGCTATCCGGACGGGGGCTTCCATCCCCAGGAGCCTGTCACCCGGCAGGATGCCATGGTGCTTCTGGAGCGCACCATGCAGGCCACGGGCTGGAGCCTCGGGGCAGCGAATACCGGCTATCTCTCCGGATTCCGGGACGGCGGAATGGTGGCGCCCTATGCGCAGGAGGCCATGTCCCATATGATAGAGTATGGTATCATCACCGGTACGCCGGAACAAAAACTGAATCCCATACAGTCGATTTCACGGGCGGAAATGGCGGTTATGCTCGCGCGTGCAATCACTTTCTAAAAGAATTCAAAGGCCCCCCGGCCATAGTGGAAACACTATGGCCGGGGGGCCTTTTGCGTTTTATGGACTAATAGTGTAAGAAATATCTAAAATAATAGCTTTCTGGATTTCATTATGTGAAAAGACTAAAATGGGTATTACTATAAATGAAATGGAGGGAATAAAACCAGTATGCAAAAATTAGTGAATCAGACCTATCAATTGGCGGAAAATGCAGTGGAATCGTTTAGAAAGCAGCTTATATTGGATGAAAAGAGAGAAGCGACCATCCAAAAATATACTCATGATGTTCGACGCTTTTTATCGTATCACGGAAAACAGACCGTCTGTAAGGAGGATGTGATCCAATACAAGGCCTGGCTGGCGGAGCATTACGCTGTGCGCAGTACCAATTCCATGCTGATTGCACTGAACCAGTTTTTACGCTTCCAAGGGGCCGGGGACTGCTGCGTCAAGCCGCTTAAGGTACAGCGGCAGACCTTCTGCGATAAGAAAAAAGAGTTGAGCCAGGCCGAATACTTCCGCCTGCTGGAGGCAGCCCGACGAAATGGGGATATGCGGCTCCACCTGGCGATTCAGACAATTTGTGCGACTGGAATTCGGGTAAGTGAACTTGCCTATATCACGGTGGAAGCGGCCCGTCTTGGAAGAGCAATTGCAAGCAATAAGGGGAAAAGCCGTATCATACTGATACCAAAGGAGCTGTGCCGAAATTTGCTGGACTATGCCAGGGAGCGTGGAATCCAGGATGGACCAATTTTTGTTACCCGCGGGGGGCGGACACTGAACCGCAGCAACATTTGGAATGCCATGAAACGGCTGTGCAAATCTGCACAAGTTGGGCCGGAAAAAGTATATCCGCACAACCTAAGACACCTGTTTGCCCGTACTTTTTATAAAAAAGAAAAGGATATCTCGCGTCTGGCGGATATCCTTGGGCATGAAAATGTCAACACGACCCGGATCTACGTTGTCTCCAGCGGGGCGGAACACCGGGAACAGTTGGAATCGCTTCACCTGACAGTTCCGTATCAAGCGGCATGCCAAAATCAGGAACAACATAATGACACATTATGTTGTT
>CDZC01012203.1_pt1 | contig 22111 bp, 43 predicted proteins | sample 557371 | NCBI WGS metagenome assembly CDZC01 (sample SAMEA3182085, study PRJEB8094) | gut metagenome | biome: human; feature: gut; material: Stool; isolation source: human stools | place: Canada | collected 2013-01-21
CCACAGGCTCCGCTTCGAGCGATGCCAGCGCGATACGCGCCAGCTCAAGATCCATTTGCGCTTTTTCTGAGTCCGGAAATCCTGATGCGACAGAGATTCTGTGCTTAAGTTTTTCGATTAACTGTTCTTTGGTGAATTCTTTGGTAATTGTGCTCATGATGCCTCTCCTTTATCGGCTGAGGCCAGAGCCGACTTAGACGCATCAATATTCCACTGCGCATCACCACAGCACAGAATCCCGTTTGAGGCTTCGTAGCCAAACGCCTCTGTATGTTCGATAAAGGCGTGCGCGCTTTGAAGATGGTGTGACAGCTCAGCAATCCGCTTCTCTGCGGCTTCCAGCTCATCCAGCAGCGCCAGCACGGCGGCAGGGTTTGCTGCGGCGATGAATGCAGCATCACGCGCTTCGTTTTCACTGAACACCATGGCTATTTGCTCATTGTTCACGCCGTCAGTGGAGTAAATCTCATCGTCGAACTCAACAACCCACTGACCTTTCGTAGCCTTCTCCGCCGCTTCACGTAATGCGCGTTTGTCGATGTTGCTCATTGGGCGGCTCCTTCAAATTGGTAAGAAATTTTAATTCCCAGCTTTTTAGCCATGGCATGCTCAGCGACAGCACCTTCCGACTCTTGCCACCCATGCAGCATGTGAATGGCGTCGGCGCAGCGAAGCATCGCCAGGCAGATGTCCATATACTCACGCTGAGATAAACCATCCGGGAGCGTGGCCGGATTTAATGCCACATGACCACCTGATAACATCTGCTGTGCTACTGCGTTAAACATCGGACGGTTGTAGTTTTCGTAACCCGTCATTGGTCCTGCGATGTAAATTTTCATACCACTGCCCTCCCGTACTTGTCTGATAACTCGCCCATTTGCCTGTGGATTTCCGCAAGGTCACACCCTGCGCAGCCCAGAGCTTCGGCTATGAGTTCTTCCTGTTCTTTGGATGGCCCGGTTTGCAGAATTTGATTAAGCTTCCTGTGCGATACACCGCAGTGCTTGGCGATGCTGATGAGCGTTACACCGTTATCCTTCGCCATGGTCCTAACCATCAAGCGATAATCACTCCATTCGCTCATGCCCCTACCCTCCCCCAAACCATCAATACCCTTCTCATCGCCGGACTGTTGCGGCACTCCTGGCAGATCACGTTTGTCTCTGTGCGCTGCACCAGCTTCGAATTACCCTTCGGCATGGCAGGTATGGTTTCCGGTGCGTATTTCATGCCGTAGCTGGTCAGACGATACAGCCGCTGGCCATGCTTACCTTCGAACTCGATCAGGCCGTCTGCAAACAATGTGCTTAGCGGGCCGGAAATCTTTTTGGTGGTCATGCCGATCATCTTGGCAATATGCCCGCTGTTCAGGCCCGGGTTATTACGCAGGGCTGCAAGAATCTGCCCACGGATTGTTATGGTCATCAGAATCCACCTCGCTGTGCAGGTTTCGCTTCTTTCTCGCGACGACGCTGACTGGCAGTTTCCTGGTCGCAGTCATAAATCGCGCCGTGGCGCTGCTGGCAGTAAACGACACCTGTTTCTCCATGACGGTTAAGGCGTAGCAGTAGCTCTGTTTCGCTCTGGTTTGCGGTTTCGTCGTAGGCGCCTTCTCGGTAGATGGCCAGCCAGTAATCGCAGTCCTGTTCGATCTGCCCGGTATCGCGGGAATCGCTCGGCAGCGGGCGTTTGTTGGTGCGCTTCTCCAGATCGCGGTTAAGCTGGGTCAGCAGCACGACAACGCAGTCCAGCTCTTTGGCGAGCATCTTCAGGCCCTTGGTTATCAGCCCGTAGGCCAGGTCGTTACGCTCAGCTTTATCGGCGGTCATCAGTGTCAGGTAGTCGACCAGCACCATGCCAACCTTTCCGCGTTCGCGCTTAATCCGGCGAGCTTCAGCAACGATGTGAGACAGCCCTATGCCTGGTGTGTCGTCGATCATCAGGTTATTGGTATCAATCAGAGCACTCATTACCCCTGTCGCTTTTTGCAGATCAGCGTCCCAGTCGCCTCGGTAACCGAAATCTTCTTTGGTCATGTCCGGGTAGAACAGGTTTGGCGTCAGGCGGCTCTGCTGGGCTGTGATCTTCTCGACCATCTGCCCTTCTGGCATTTCCAGCGAAAACATCAATGCAGGCTCGTTCTCCACGGTGGCGCAGTTAACGGCCATCTGCGTGTACAGCGTGGTTTTCCCCATCTTTGGACGCGCGCCGATGACGAAAAGACTTCCTCGCACGATGCGCTTCACGCCCAGCAAATCGTCAAGGGATGGCAGCCCGGAAGACAGCCCACGACTACGACCGTTCGGCTTGCAGCTTTCGTCGAATTCTTCAGTCCAGTCAGCTACCGCGTCATGGAATGAACGGAGACCTGTCTTTTTGCCGGTTCGCGCGTAATCGCTGATCTCCGTGAACAGGCTCTGAATGGCTTCGAACTTGTCAGCGGTAGACATCCCGTTGCGCGCATACAGCAGTTCGGTTGCCTTGGTGGTCATGTCGATGCCATAGCGCTCCATGGCCTTCTCGCGAACCACCATGGCGTAGTGAACGATATTCGCTGCGCTCGGAGTGTTCTTCGAGAGCTCGGCCATGTAGGCAAAACCGCCAGCTGTCTCGGCCAGGTCTTTGGCTTCCAGTGATTCAGTCAGAGTGATCAGGTCAACCGGTTGCTGCTTAGCAACGAGCTCGCGCATCTCAGCGAAAATTACCTGGTGAGATCGCAGATAGAACGACTCCGGCTTCAGCATTGCCATAGCTTTCTGGCAGCGGTCACTTCCGGTATCCAGCATGATGCCACCCAATACGCTCTGCTCTGCTTCGAGGCTGTGAGGAACGGTCAGGAAATCAGAGGTCATCACAGGCCCCCTCGCGCGTCTTCGCATACACATCGACGTTCAGGAAGTATTCGAGAGCCTTGCGCCGCCATGTGCGACCGGTGCGCTGGTCTGGACGGTTCTCCAGCATCCAGCGGCAGTTGGTGGCGATGTAGCTCAGATAGGATTCCCAGTCACTTAAGGTGAATTTATGGCCATCCAATTGCTGAGTTACTTTCCCGGCCTTCTGCCAGAAGGTGCGGATCAGAGCACGGCGCTTGTCAGTTAGTATCCTGATGCTCTGCGCTTCAGGCAGTACGCGATGGTAAACCTCGACTACCTGCTCACAGCTGAGAGACGGTTTTTTCTGCTCTGGTTTTTCTGCTGCTGATGCAGACTCTCTTACGTTAGTAAGAGAGTTATTTAATATATTGTTATCTGTGGACACTGGCTGGACATCGGCTGGACACTCCACCTCCGCAGGCATTGATATAACTGCGTTTTCGCTGGACACCGGCTGGACATCGGCTGGACAAAAATTTGACTGATATTCGTCATATTTGACCACTTTTAGAACAGTAAAACGGTTGTTCGATTTGGTGGTGATCATGCCCAGATTCTGGAATTTACGGAGAAGTGATTTAACGCGATCAGCGGTCAAACCCGTTTCCATTGCCAGTGTGTTTCGACCGGTAATGAACTCTCCGCGCTCGCAGATCACATCGCCAACATCAGTAGATACCAGTGTCTGTTCGTGATTAGCACGCAGGAGCAGGTGAACCCATAAATGAGCCGCCTCAGCATCCTTGTAGAACGGCACATCCATAATTTTACGGTGCAGCAAGGCAAACCCCTTACCGTCATTCGTGCGCGGTTTCTGGAGCCTTCTGGCCTCTCTGGCTTCGGCTAAATTGGATACGTTACCCACGGCCACTCTCCTTACGTTTCAGTTCTTCAAGAATGGCGCGCATCTTCTCTGCCACAATCGGGTTAACCGAGCGGATGAAGCGGTCGCGGGTTATGTTTTTATGTACAGCGGTATGGTAATAGCGTGGATTTTTTGCCATTATTCCTCCTGCAATGAGTGCACACGATTTGCATTTGAAGGCCAGTTCTGTTCGCGCAGACTGGCTTTCGCCATTTTTGATACTTCCCATCACATAACTCCCGGCGCCATAGCGGCCAGACTTGTCACCACCGCAGCGATTGATTCAGTTGGCAGGAAGCGCAGCAGTGCTTCAGCAGCTTCTCTCACCTCTTTCTCAAGGCGTTGTATCGGCTGACCAAGTAACTTCGCCTGATGCGCTTCACTGCACTCTTTCATGGCCTCGGCTATCAGTTCGGCCTCAGTCTTTGCGACCAGACCGAACTCTCTCGCCACTTTCTCGTTATCCCGCGCCATCACGTCGATAATGACGGGGATCAGTAGCATCAACCCCTTGTCGTTCTTCGGGCCCGGATCGTTAATCATCCGGAAGAAGTTCTGCTTCGTGTTGTGTTCAGAACCTGCCAGTAACAACCCCTTCCCGCCGCGCGCCAGCCACTCTTTCGCAACCAGCTGAGAAATGTGAACCTGAGACTGGCCCGGCGTAGCTTTTTGCCAGGCCTTAACTGCCTCCCGTATTCGAGTTAGCTTACGGTTATTACGCGGAACACTTTGATAAATCGAAATCAACGGACGTTGTTCAAGTCCGGTACTCTGTTGATACGCAAGTGAATGCATTGCTTTCCCTTTCGTGGTTAGGGCCGCCAATTAGGCGGCATTATTTTTTGGTGGGAACAACGCATCGAGAGATGTATTGCTCCCCAGCTTATTCATCGCGTCAACCAGGCGGCGGCACGAATCCAGGTCTGGTGCTCGTATGCCAGCTTCATAGTTAGCAAGGCGGGACTGGTTCCAGCCGCACGAACCTGCTAACTCTGATTGAGTGATGCCAAGCTTCTTACGTTCGTTGGCGATATTGTTCATGCTGATCCTTTCAAGAATGGTCACTCAGCATCATTAAACACAATTCGTGATTATTAATCAACACAATTCGTGTAAAGCTTTTTAACACGGCGCGTGATACAAAATGAGAATGAATAGAATCGAAGATATAGCGGGCCGCATTAAGCGACTTCGCGAAGATAAAGGGCTGTCACAAAAGGCTCTCGCAGAGCTTTGCGGGTGGGCCTCGCAGTCACGCATAGGGAATTACGAATCAGGCACCAGGAGCGTTAGCGTTGATGATGCAACTGTAATAGCTAAGGCGCTGGGGGTTGCGCCTGCCGAGCTGCTTTTTGGCGATGACTACAAAGGCCCTTACAAGCCAGGTGATAAATACCCAGTTATAAGCAAGGTGCAGGCAGGAGCATGGTGTGAAGCTGTTGAGCCGTACACCCTTAAAGATATCGACCTTTGGCTTGAATCAGATGCTCACATTCAGGGGGAGGCGTTCTGGCTGCAGGTTGATGGTGACTCAATGACAGCACCGGCGGGTCTTAGCATCCCAGAAGGAACCTTTGTCCTCTTCGATACTGGGCGCGAGGCGATCAACGGCAGCCTAGTAATAGCAAAGCTATCCGATTCGAACGAGGCAACATTTAAGAAGTTAGTGATCGACGGTGCGCAGAAGTACCTGAAGGGTTTAAATCCACAGTGGCCATTGGTAGCGGTGAATGGTAACTGTCGAATTATCGGTGTTGCTGTAGAGACGAAGATGCGACTGGTGTGATAGCCGTCATCATTCAATATGATTGATGAAAATCATCATAAAGTTTGTGTTCTTTTAGTCGATTTTAAGTGTATATATATCATGTGCGCGCGATATAGAGATGTTTCCTTTCAAAGTCAATTATTTCATTGCTAAATCGTGCTTATTGAGCGGAAATCGTCCAATTCGCATTGAAAATCGATTGGAGAGATCCTATATAAGGAGTATAGTTAGTGACCCAAGAATTTAGAGATGCTGTAAAAGTGACAGATGCAGAAGCTTCTTTTCAAGAAAGGCAACTGTATCAGGTTCAGATAGCTGTGAAGGCTTTGATTGATTTCGTTGTCACTAGCTTTGAAGAGTTGGGTATCGAAAAGTTACATGAGCTCGTTGATCCGTCACTTGATGAGGTTCATGAGATCATTCTCAAGCTTGATACCAAAGCCAAGCAACTTGGCGCTCTTGACCTACAGCAGGTATTGCTTACCGCGCAGATACTGATTCGTGATATTAAACAGAAAAACCCAGATCTGTGTGCACAAAGCTCCAAAATTCTCAAAGGGGCTGTAATTTTTAAATAACTTTCTTTTGGATGAAACGAGGCACTGCGGAGGCGCATATGAATAAACTCCACACAATTTCTGAGATGCTTAAACTGGCTGGCCGTCTTAATGAAATCGTTGCAGAAATGCAAGCTCGCAAGGATGCTATCCTTGCAGAAATGAACAAGAAAGCTGCATAACCCAGTTCTAATGTTCATATTAAACCCGGCCACCGCGCCGGGTTTTTTTGTGTCTTCCATACCGAGATCCAAAAGTTACTGCGCTGGCGTTAAAATCAATGACTTACACTAACCACTAAAGCAAGCATCCAATGCAATTCAATCACTTATGACGTGATCCAAAATAACCTGCGCTGGCGCATGTTGCTCCTGCACTTTTTTGTCACTCCTGCACTACCTTCCTTTCCGCACTATCTCGGCTGCATCCCTGTTAGCTCCCTTCCCTATCACGTTTCCTGTTTCCTTCCGGTACTGCTTCAGCTTGTCGATGATGTTTTGCTGGGTCATAGGTAAATCTGCCAGTGACAATTCCATCACCGCCCGCCCCATCGCCTGAATTTTCATGCTTATACGCTCTTCATCCAGAACCATGCACATCCCTCCTGCTGTTTTTTTAAGCGTAGCACTGGTATTTAAAAAAATAAATTCCCTTTCAAATCAGCAACAACACGCTTTGTTGTCATCATTAATCACAATTCGTGTTGACCAATAAAACACAATATGTGATTATCCACCCATCGAAACGAAACATCGACAGCTGAGCGAAGTTAGCCAGCGGCGAAGTGGAGGTTCGGTCAGTCGAACGGCGCGACAGTAAACCATGCGTCGGACCATAGGCGGGCTCAGGAGGAGCGGCAATTATGGCTAAACGAATTACCAGCAGCTCTTTGCGAGGGGCTGGAGGTAAGTCAAATAAACGAGGTGTGTGTGGCTGAGAAGAATGAAGATTTTATGACGGTACTAATTGACGGCAAAGAACGCGCAGTTCCGTATCTGGAAGAGGATGCTGGAGGGTTAATTCTTAAACGTCCTGTTTTAGACCTATCCAAATTTCATGAGGTTACGGCTTTAGGTTCTGAGCTCCCAGAATACATAACCATTTAGTTTATTAAGTGCAAGCGCCAACTACAGAGGGTAAGGCGATGGAGTTTAAGAAAGGAGATGTTGTTACGTGGTCAAGCCAGGCCGCGGGCAGCTGGAAGACGAAAACTGGAGTGATTACGGAAGTGTGGGAATACAAAAAACAAACGCGTTACACCGTAAAAGTTGATCCGAAGGAAGGGTCGACGGCGAAACCGAAGTTTTACTACCCACGCACATCAGCACTACAGAAGGTGTCATGACCCGCTCCGGCGGGTTTTTTATCGGCCATACATAGGCAGATTTTCGAGTCTGCCCATTTATGACAACCGGCGGCCATCCACCGCCCATTAGCGCAGAAGTCTTGTATTAACCGTTCCGTTCGCCGCGATAAGGCCAAGAGGATTTATGAGCAATAAAACTGGAGGCCCTGCGTTTCCACAATCAGGAGTATGTACTCCTGAAATTAACTCATGGGGCAGCGATGATTTTGGTGGTCGTGGAATAACCATGCGTGACTACTTCGCGGCTAAGGCTATGGCATCCATTGTGCGCAGATGGGACGGCCATTCGTTTGGTGGCGGCCCGGAATCACCACAATACAAAGAATTAGCCGAAGATGCGTATCACATTGCCGACGCCATGCTCCGCGCCAGGGAGGCATCATGACAGTCACCCACAACGGCAAGCAGTACACCGCCAAAAAGCTCAACGATAACGAGTGGCAGCTTACGTCGGTATCAAACCCTCGTGAAAAGATGACGCTTAACCGCTGGCACATGAAGCTGTCTGGCCTCCTGGAACAGGTTGAGGTGAAAGCATGATCAATCATCACCTGCTGCGCGCCGCGCAGAGTAAAGCAGCCATCGCCCTGTTTATCGGTGATGGTGCCATGTGGATGGCAGCCTACGACGAAATGAAGGTTGCCATCGGTTATCCGTGGCATAGAAAAACAGCCTAACCACCCTATTCAACCGATCGGCCTGGCTCAATGCGGGCGGGATCTGCACATCAAAATTTCAGGAGAAACCATGAGCGAAGTAACGGACTTAACTGTCATCGAAATCAAGCCGGAACAGGCGCCGGTGCTTTACAGCGCGGGTGGACTTAATGGCTTTCTCGAGCAAATCCGCGAACTGGCTAAAGAAGTGCCAGATGTTACCACTAAAAAAGGCCGTGACCGCATTGGCAGCTTGGCGCGCATGGTTGGCTCCAGCAAAACAGCTATTGAGAAGCCTGGTCGTGAATACCTCAAACGATTGAAAGAGGCGGTTAAACCAGCAGAAGAGGAGTTGCGTGTATTCACCCGAGAGTGCGACGCCATTCGTGACGCAATCCTTAAGCCCCGCGATGAATGGGAAGCCGAGCAGGAACGCATTAAGGCTGAAGAAGCCATGAACGTGCTGCACGCCGAAGCGCTGGAAATGAACATCAAATTCGATCAAGAGCTGGCGGCCAAGTTTGAAGCGGACCACGAATTGGCCCTTCTGATGAATAAGGATTTTGACCGTGACCGCGCAGAGCAGCGCCGTCAGGCGGAACAGGCCCAGCGTGATCACGAAGAACGCATTAAGCGCGAAGCGGCAGAACAAGCACGCCGCGATGCCGAAGCTAAGCACAAAGCAGAGATTGAAGCAGCAGTGCGCCGTGAGGCTGAAGAGAAAGCTCGCGCTGAAGCTGCGGAGCGCCAGCGCATCGAAGCGGAACAACGTGCGGCACGTGAGAAGCAGGAAGCGGAAGCTCGGGCAGAACGCGAAAAAGCTGCGGCAGTGGAAGCTGAGCGCCTTAAGGCAAAACAGGCAGAAGAGAAACGCCTGGCCGAAGAGAAGCGCATCGCCGATGAGCAGGTAAAACGTGAAGCTGACGTGAAGCACCGCAAGACGGTCGGCGCCAACATCGTTAACGCGCTCACCAGCCACACCAGCATCACGCGAGAGCAGGCTATCGAAGTGCTTACCGCTCTGAAAGATGACCTGCTTCCCCGCGCGAAAATACACTATTGAGGCAACCATGAACGCATACCTCACTTACGACCGCATAGAAGATCGGCGCTGGGTTGAGCAGCAGCTCACCAACGAGAAAGAGAAGTGGATCGACGACCGGGCGCAGCAAATCATCGACATGATGCCAAAAGAGCCGTCCGGCCTCTTCCACTTCACGGTCCCGATCGACATCAGCCCATACGAAGGACTTCGCAGCGATAAAGCTGGCGAGGCCTACAACGATTTCATTTCGGCAGTTGCTTACGCCCAGGCGGAATACGACTGGGAACACCGTACCGGCTGCCCGTTTTAAGGATGCATGAAATGTCTGAAACTAAAACTCACTACCGAAAAGCTTTTGACTCCCCTTACCTGAGCAGCGCCGATATCGTTGAGCCAACGGTGCTGACGATCGCCCGGGCAACGTTAGAAAACGACAAAACAAAAAAATCCAAAGACGTTTTTAACACTGCTTATTTTGAAGAGCGCGAGCTGCGCCCTGGCGAAAAGCTTAAGCCGATGATTCTGAATGCCACGAACAGCAAGATGCTGAAAAGCATTGCCGGCTCGCCATTCCTTGAAGATTGGGTTGGCGTAAAGGTCACTGTTTACGTCGATAAAAATGTCCGGTTCGGAAAGGAATCGGTTGAAGGCCTCCGCTTAAGCCCGGCACGCGTTACAAAGCCGGTGCTTTCACCGGAAAAAACGCAGGCATGGAATAACGCTAAGGCCGCCTTCAAGCGCGATGGCAACCTTGATGCAGTGCTGGCGAGAATGGACATTTCTCCAGAACATCGCCGCCAGCTTGAGCAGGAGTGTTCATCATGATCTGGCACGACGTCGAGCAAAATGGTGAAGAGTGGGATGCTCTTCGCCTGGGTAAGGCCACCGCGTCAAACTTCGGCCTGATCATGGCTAACGATGGGAAGGCTTTTGGCGAACCTGCCAGGCGTTATGCGCTTCAGTTGGCTCTGGAGCAGATTAAGGGGTGCAAGTCTGAGTATGGCTTCTCAAACGACCACATGGAGCGCGGGCACGAACAGGAGCCAATTGCCCGCATGCTGTACGAAGAGATGAACTTCGTCGATGTGGATAACGGCGGATTCTTTGATCACGAAACGTACGGTGACAGCCCCGACGGCCTCGTTGGCCAGAACGGGCTCGTTGAGATTAAGTCGGTCATTGCCGCCACTCACTACTCCACCTTCACCCGCGGCTCCTTCGATCCGGCATACAGATGGCAACTTGTCGGTCACCTCGATTGCTCCGGCAGGGATTGGGTGGACTTCATCAGCTACTGCTCAGACTTCCCGGACGGTAAGCAGCTCATAGTCTATCGCCTTACAGCTGCTGAATGCGAATCAGAAATAGCCCGGCTTCGCGCGCGCAGAAAAGACTTCCTCGAACTTGTTGCGGACACGAAGCGCCGCATTCTGGAGCTCGAATGAAACGCACACCCTTCTACCGCAGGCCCGGGCGAACCGGGCAATTCTCCGGCCTCCGTGAACGCGTTATCTGGATGATTCAGACGCGCGGCCGCCCGGTAACCGGCAGCGAAATCGCTGAGAAGTTTGGCGTAACGCTCATCGAGTTTAACCGGGTTGCCAACGGCATTACCCGCGGCACAGGGCAGATAGCGCAGATCGTTGAGTCGAAAAAATGGCTTAACGAGGACGGCATCTGCGACCGGACATTTAGCTTGGCCAGCAAGCCTAAGGTCATTACGCCGCAAGGTAAATCGCGGATGTTCACCCGGCGCGCAATAGAGCAGTCGCAAGAAGGCAGACGTCAGGAGTGCATTGCGCGTGCCGCCCGCCGTCGTCGGCTGATTGCTCAGGGCCTCTACATCGACGAAATGGAGTCAGTGCTATGAAAGCGTGGTCTCTCGAAGAGCTGGCGCTGCTGTGGCGACACTCAAACGCTGAAGTCGCAGAGATTACCGGCCGCAGCATTGAAGAGGTCGGAGATAAGCGGCTGCAAACCAATATTGAGCGTAATGGCTGGGATGTTAACGATCCGGAGCGGGAGGATGTATGACCGATTACACCGGCAGCAACACGCCAGCGGATCAGCGCGACCTCTGGAGCACTCCACCAGCCCTCTTCGCCTCCCTTGATGCTGAGTTCTGCTTCCAGCTGGATGCCGCCGCGGCGCCGCATAACGCGCTGTGTAGAAAGTTCATCACCGCCGAGCAGAATACGCTGGAAACGCCGTGGGCTGATTACCTGAATGTTCCTGGCTACGTCTGGCTGAACCCACCATATAGCGACATCACGCCATTCGTTAAGAAGGCCGCCTCCGAGATCGCCAATCAGATCGGCACGGTCATGCTGGTACCGGCAGACACTTCAGTTGGCTGGTTTAAGGAGGCTATCCAGACAGCCAGCGAGGTACGCTTCATCACCGCCGGGCGGCTGGCATTTATCAACCCGGTCACCGGTAAGCCAGTATCGGGAAATAACAAAGGGTCGATGCTCATCATCTGGAGACCGCACCCGCGCACACACTGCCACTTCGCAACTGTGGACCGGGACGAGCTTATGGCTTTCGGGTCGAAACTTCTCGCCCGCCGGGAGGCCGCATGACGCCTGAAACAGACAACGCCATCCGCGCCGCCTGCCGTCGCTGCACCGAGGAAACCCAGCAGGCCATGCGCAAGAAGCCTAAGCCAAACTGGAACGAAAAGGTGCCTCCAATCATCAACAAGCATCACAAGAAAATTGAAGCTCTGGGAGTTAGTCTCCTGGAGTTCGTCGTATACACAGGGCGGCTTAATCGCCGCTTCGGAGTGGAATCGTGAGCAAATATCCAAGGGTTGGCAGCGTGTCAGCCAAAAGCAAAAACACCTCCGCTAAATGCAAATGCGGTGCAGTGGCGAAGTATAAAACGACCGTGGAAATGAATATTTTCCGTGGCGATGACGAAGTTGTTTGGTCTTGTAACGAGCACAAGAAGGATTGTGCATTTCTGGTCGGTGAGCAAGGCGGTGCCGCATGAACAAAGCCTCTCCAGTTGATTTGAGGAAAAGCCTCGAAATAGCCAACCATCTGGCGCACATCGGGATTCGCTTCGTGCCGATTCCGGTGGAGACCGAGGAAGAATTCCAGACGCTGGCCGCCGAGTTATCGCGACGGCTTGAGCAGATGGCGGTCGAAGCCGAGAGGAATGAAGGCGGTGCAGCATGAATGCACTAATCACCCAGGAGCTTAAGGCTCCTTTTTTATTACTGGCGTTCACCTTCAACAGAATTAACAGACAGTTCCGGGAGCATTGACCATGGACATCATCGATACCGCAGCAGAGATTGAAGAGCTTCAGCGTAACGCTGCCCTTTCCGCTCACCGCATCGACCGTAACGCCGTATCAGCTGAGCGTTGTGAAGAATGCGACGAACCAATTCCTGAGCCGCGGCGCGCTGCCGTTCCCTGCTGCCAGACGTGCGCGGAGTGCCAGGGTGTTATCGAACTTAAGAATAAGCAAAGGGGAATGTGATGTGGCCTATATGCAAACAATGCGGCCGTATGTGCTGGAGTGAATGGTGTATTAAATGCGACAAGCGGGGGTGAAGTGATGGATTACAGCAAGCTAGGCGATTTTGAGATAAACAAACTGGTCGGCGATGTCGTTTTCAAAGGACTATGGTCATGCAGGCCGGGCACTGCGGGAAATAAAAGTGACTCATGGTATTACGGTAACGCGGATGCTTCGCTCAACCCGCTATCACCGCTTCCCGACTACTGCAACGATGCGGCTGCCGCATGGCCGATAATCACCGCAAATAAAATCAGCATTTACGCAATGAGCGACGCGGACAAAAGAGGCGGTTGGGGAGCCGAGGCTTTTCATCCCGACGATGCATATAGCTTTAACGATAACCCACTTCGTGCCGCAATGATTGTCTTCCTCATGATGCAGGAGTTAGCCAATGTTCCAGCTAATTCAGCGGGGTCAGATTTACGCTGACCAGCACGGTTGGCCCGTCATCATCCACAGCTGCACATCACAGATAGTCCGCTACTGGCGACAGGGCCGGATAAACACCGCTTCAATCGACCGATTCAACAATGACCTTGAGCACCTTGATCACAGAGAGGCGGAACAGATACGCGCCGAACTGGAGACGAGCGAGCATATCAAATCGCTGCGTGCCCGGCGCGCTGCATGAGGAGAAATTATGTCAAATTTAGCAATGAAGGTTTTGCAGTGGCAGGCGACAGGAGATGTCGGCGTTAGCAGTGCGACGATGGCATCCATTGCTTTGGGTTTGGATAAGCCATTTTACGGAAGCCATTTCGGCGCGCCGCATGACCCATCCGATATGTTGCGTTGCATGAAGTTACTGGAAGCCATCCCGGAGATTCGGGATCACTTCCCTGCTATCGCCAAACGAGTTCCAACCTTCAAAGGGATTATTGAGCAGTGGGATGATCTGGTCGAGGTGATGAAACGTGAGTGCGTTGGTGAAAGATGGCGCGCTCCGGATGCATACAACCTGATTAAAAAACTGCGAGGCGACGACAAGCAGCGCCGAACAATCAGATTCGCCTGACGCAACTGATAGCCAGTTATGAGCTGGCTATTGGGTGCGAAAGCACTGCCACGTTATCCCTTTTGCCCGGCCCCGAGCCGGGTTCTTTTTGCCTGGAGACACTCATGAGCGATACGATCCAACTGGTGCCCAACAAATGGGTATCAGAAGAACTACTGATTGCATTAACCGGGCTGACAAAGCATGCAATCAAGTCGGCCCGTGAAAAAAGCTGGCTTGAGGGGCGCGAGTATAAGCACTATTCCGGAGACCTTCAGCCTAAAGACAACTCACCTATCCTCTACAACCGTTTCGAAGTCGATAACTGGGTTGAAAAGCAACGCCCGGCGATCCCGCGCCAGAAATCTGCTTAAATAGCCCTGCGTTTAACAACGAGGAAAAGGCATGTCTAAATATCCAACCGGGGTTGAGAACCACGGCGGCACATTGCGGCTGTGGTTTATCTATAAAGGGGTCAGGGTCAGGGAAGGCCTTGGCGTTCCGGATACACCAAAGAACAGGAAGGTTGCTGGCGAGCTTCGCACATCAATATGCTATGCGATCAAGACCGGCACCTTCATCTACTCGGCGCAGTTTCCTAATTCGAAAAATTTGCAGCGTTTCGGGGAGGCCAGGCAAGAGGTGACTATCGGTGAGTTATCCGGGAGGTGGCTTGCACTGAAGGAAATGGAGGTGGCTGAGTCATCACTCAACACTTACGGGCGAGTTATTGCTAACGTCATGGCTATCCTGGGGCCAGGGCCAGGCACGCTGCTCTCCTCAATAACCAAAGAGAGCATTCTGGAGATTCGAAAAGAATTGCTGACCGGTTATCAGGTCATGAAGAAGGGCCATAAAACTGCGAAGAAGGGTCGTTCATCGGTCACGGTGAACAACTACATGACCGTGTGGTTCGGTATTTTCCAGTTTGCAGTTGAAAATGGCTATATCTCAAGGTCACCTATGACTGGTGTCGCGCCTCTGCGAGAGTCCCGCCCCGATCCAGACCCCATCACAAGAGAAGAATTCCCTCGCCTGATTGACGCCTGCCACCATCAGCAGAGCAAAAATCTTTGGGCTATCGCCGTTTACACCGGATTGCGGCCGGGTGAACTGTGCGGACTGGCCTGGGAGGATGTGGACTTAAAGGCAGGGACTATCACTGTCAGAAGGAGCCTGACTCAGAAAGGGATATTCACGCTACCGAAAACTAATGCCGGTACTAACCGGGTTGTGCATCTGATCGGACCGGCTCATGAGGCATTTAAAAGCCAGTATGAAATGACGCGCCTCTCTCAGGAGCATACCGTGCCGGTAAAATTGAGGGAGTACGGAAAGAAAGAAATGAACAAGTGCACGTTTGTCTTCCTGCCATCACTTACAGCCAGGGCCGGGAATTACGGAAAGCACTTCTCTATTAACTCAATCGGGAACTCGTGGGATGCCGCGATGAAAAGAGCCGGCCTTCGCCACCGAAAATCTTACCAGTCGAGACACACCTATGCCTGCTGGTCACTTTCTGCCGGGGCTAACCCAAACTTCATTGCTAACCAAATGGGCCACGCAGATGCTCAGATGGTTTTTCAGGTTTACGGTAAGTGGATGGAGGAGAACAATCTGGATCAGATAGCAATGCTGAGTTCTAAATTAAGTGATTTTGCCCCAACCATGCCCCAAAGAAACAGACCTGCTGCATAATATCCATATATATCCTCTACATAACCCACTTAGCGCTGGAAATCCATAAACTCCAGGGCGGTGCCCAGCCAGCCAGATACGGCGGCTTTCACCAGATCTGACGTACTTCTTTGAGGTTGTGCTTGAGTCATAATGGCTATCTCTGAAAGGTAAGATGCGTACCACTTAGAGCCTGTCTTCGCAGGCTCTTAACCGCGTGAATTATTATTGGTCGAACGTGAGCAAGACTTTGCAGCACTGCCGCTGGTCTTTTTCAAACAGTTCGATAGCGTCTGTAACGTGGTGATAGTCAAAAGTATGGGTGACCAGTTTTTCAGGGTCGATCAGCCCTTTTTCCAGCCAGTCAATGACCACCGGGAATTTGTTGGCATTCAGACGCGAAGAGAAGATCGACAGCTCTTTGCCGGTGATCCCCTGCTGCACGATCTGGCTCGGGTCGCTGGAGAAGCCCATCAGCACGATGCGCGCCGCCGGAGACGCCAGCGTAATCGCTTCCTGTAAAATGGACGGATGACAGGCAGCATCGATGATTAACGTCGGCTTGATGCCTTTTTCATCCAGCGCGGTCTGTAACGACTGCTCGCCGTTGTTGAAGACCCAGTCTGCGCCGCTGCGTTGCGCCATCTCCAGCCGCTCATCAATGCGATCCACCACGATGACCTGCTTCACCTTGTAAACGCCCTTCAGCGCCTGCACGGTAACCAGCCCCATCGGGCCTGCGCCGTAGATCAGCGCCACGTCCTGTTCGGTGGGTTTCGCCTGCCCCGTCACGTTGGCGGCAATGGTGAATGGCTCAACCATTACCGCGTGTTTGTCAGGAATTGCGTCTGGAATGTGCCAGGCATTTTTCGCCGGCACGACGGCGTATTCGCTGAAGCCACCGTCGCGATGAACGCCCAGCACCACCAGCGAGGTACAAACGTTCGGTTTTCCGACGGAACACGGGTAGCAGTGCCCGCAGCTGATCACCGGATCAACCGAAACGCGCTGGCCCAGTCGGGTGCTCTCCACGCCTTCGCCAACCGCGTCTATTTCGCCAAAGAACTCGTGACCGATTACCCGCGGGTATTTCGCAAACGGGTTATGCCCGCGATAGATATGGCTGTCTGAACCGCAGATACCGGCGAGCTTAATTTTGACGCGGACGTCGCCTGCCCCCGGCAACGGGAGAGGACGCTCCTCAATCACCAGCGCATTCGGCTGTTGGATCACTACGCTTTTCATCATTCGCTCCTCGTTTACCAGTTCCAGAGGGTGCCGTCTTCCAGACGGGCCACCGGCAGATAAGCCGGATCGTACGGGTATTTCGCCGCCAGCTTCTCATCAAACTCAATGCCCAGCCCTGGCTTGTCGCCCGGGTGCATATAGCCGTTATCGAAGCGCCAGCTGTGCGGGAACACTTCCAGCATCTGCTCTGAATACCCCATATACTCCTGCACGCCGAAGTTCGGTACCCACAGGTCAAAATGCAGCGCCGCGGCGTGGCAAATCGGCGACAGATCCGACGGGCCGTGTGAGCCGGTACGCACCTGGTAGAGTGAGGCAAAGTCCGCAATGCGACGCATCCCGGTGATGCCGCCCGCATGGGTTATGGTGGCGCGGATATAGTCAATGAGCTGCTCTTCAATCAGCTGCTTGCAGTCCCAGATGCTGTTGAACACTTCCCCCACCGCAATGGGCGTGACGGTGTGCTGGCGGATCAGGCGGAAACACGCCTGGTTTTCAGCGGGAGTCGGATCTTCCATCCAGAACAGACGGTAGTCTTCAATGCTTTTGCCGAACCGCGCCGCTTCGATGGGCGTCAGACGGTGGTGCATGTCGTGAAGGAGATGTTCATTGAAACCGAACTGGCTGCGCACTGCGTCGAACAGTTTCGGCGTGAAGTCGAGGTATTTCTCGGTGGACCACAGCTGCTCTTCCGGCCAGGCGCCCTTGGTCGCAGGCTCATACGCCAGCCCTTTCCCTTTAGCCATGCCGTAGGTGGTTTTCATTCCCGGCACGCCGCACTGCACGCGAATTGCCTTGAAGCCCATCTCTTTATGACGGGCATAATCTTCCAGCACGTCGTCAATGGTGTGCCCGGTGGTGTGACAATACACCATCACCCCTTCCCTGGAGGCCCCGCCCAGAAGCTGATAGAGCGGCATGTTCGCGGCTTTCGCCTTAATGTCCCACAGCGCCATGTCCACGGCAGAAATCGCTGACATGGTGACCGGACCACGACGCCAGTAAGCGCCTTTATAGAAGAACTGCCAGATATCTTCGATGCGGTGCGCATCGCGGCCAATCAGCTGAGGGCACAGGTGATCTTTCAGGTAGGAGGCAACGGAAAGTTCACGTCCGTTCAGCGTGGCATCACCCAGGCCGACAATGCCCTCATCGGTGGTGATTTTAAGGGTGACAAAGTTACGCCCCGGGCAGGTGACAAATACTTCAGCCCCGACAATCTTCATAATCCATTTCCTTACATCGCTCGTTGTGATGCAGGAAATTTACGCAACTACACTACTACCATACAAGTATAATGATCGTAAAATCAGCGGACGACCACACTATGAGGACGCTTACGCGCGTCCCCAACCAGCCACGATGATCAACATGCCGCACAGGGCAATCAGCGCGCCTGCCCAGTCATACAGGCTTAGCCTGACGCCATCGACAACGCGCAGCCACAGCAGCGCGGTACAGACGTACACTCCGCCGTAGGCGGCATATACCCTCCCGCTGGCGGCCGGATGCAGGGTGAGCAGCCAGACAAAAAGGGCCAGGGACACACCCGCCGGGATCAGCAGCAGCGCGGAAGCGCCCCGCTTTAGCCAGAGCCACGGCAAAAAGCATCCGATGATTTCGCACAGCGCGGTCGCGAAAAAAAGCAGCGTCGTTTTGAACATTTTTCTCGTTTCGTGAGGATTGATTTAGACATCATACGCGATAATGTTCACATCGTTCCCATACCTGCCGCGCGGGTATGACACCCTTTCGGATTGGTGTAGAATCCAACGGGGTAATCCGATTGTCTGCACCCGTTTAAAGGAAACGCTATGACTACATTAAGCAAACGCCTTTGTCTGACAGCCGTACTGGCGCTGTCATCGTTCGCCTTCGCCGCAACGGCATCAGCCGAAACCAGCAAACTCATCATTGAGTCTGGTGACAGCGCGCAAAGCCGTCAGAACGCCGCCATGGACAAAGAACAATGGAATGACACCCGCAGCCTGCGTCAGAAAGTGAATAAGCGCGTGGAGAAAGAGTGGGATAAAGAAGACGTCGCGTTTGATGCCCGCGACAAATGCCAGCAAAGCGCCAACGTCAACGCTTACTGGGAGCCTAACACCCTGCGCTGTCTGGATCGTCGTACTGGCCGCACGGTAGCACCGTAATGTCAACGCCGTGTGACGTTAAGCTCCGTCCGCTGGAGCGCGAAGATTTACGCTTTGTTCACCAGCTCGACAACAATGCCAGCGTGATGCGCTACTGGTTTGAAGAGCCTTATGAGGCGTTTGTCGAGCTGTCCGATCTCTACGACAAGCATATCCACGATCAGAGTGAACGCCGGTTTGTGGTGGAGTGCGAGGGTGAGAAAGCCGGGCTGGTTGAACTGGTTGAGATCAACCACGTTCACCGTCGGGCGGAATTTCAGATCATTATTTCACCGGAGCACCAGGGGAAAGGTCTTGCGTCGCGGGCGGCAAAGCTGGCGATGGATTACGGGTTTAACGTCCTGAATCTCTATAAGCTTTACCTTATCGTCGACAAAGAGAACGAAAAAGCGATTCATATCTACCGTAAGCTGGGCTTTATGGTGGAAGGTGAACTGATCCATGAGTTCTTTATTAACGGCGAATACCGTAACACCATCCGCATGTGCATTTTCCAGCATCAGCATCTGGCCGGGCATAAGTCCTCCTCCGCCAGCCTGCTTAAACCCACCGCGCAGTAACCTGCGCGGTTTTATTCTCAATAATATTCAATGCTGTTTTTGATGGTGTACTTGCGCTCAACGGCAGGTTTGACGCTGTCATCGGTGATCACCAGCTCACAGCTCACCGGGTTGTTGTGGCGATCGTAATCACAGCTCTGCTTTACATTGCCCATCGGTTTATCGTTCAACAGGCTTACCGCCGTATAATCCATGCGCTTGCGCAGATCTTTCGACGGCACCGACTTGACCGATAAACGCTGGTCGCCGGAAACCGTAGTTTTACCCAGCGGGTAGCCGTCGGCGTCATACTGGTACTTCACTTCCATCTCTTTGCTGTGCGCGGCAACCACAAACCCGTTATCGTCCGTGTCCCACGTCAGGCCGGCAGACGGCAGTTCCGCCAGCTGACATTTTCCCTGCAACTTTACCTTCTGTTGCTGGGTTTCCGCATCGACGTAGTAGTTAGCATCCAGCACCAGCGCAACGCCCGTATTCGCTTCGAGATCGTGCAGTTCAAGCGTATCGAAACACCCTTCCGTCGACATCGTTCCGGTCACACGTTTAGAGACTTCACCCTTATCGTTGAACAGCGTCTGGGTAAAATCCTTCACCGGCCCGCGCAGAGGATCAAAATCAAACTCGTTCGAAAAGCTCGCCATCTCCGGCGTAAATGACAGCGGCGCGGTGTTGTTGTCGCATCCCACCAGTACCGTTGCCAGTAGCGTTATCGCTGCGTATTTGTTCACATCATTTACCGTTCAGAGAGAGATACAATCATATTAGCAAATACAGCAACTTACATAACAGCACTTCATTTGACTCTTCGCGCTGTAGAATTCCGTCGTTTGCATTGACGGAACCTGTCAAAGTGGCTACTTTGGGCGCGGAAGATTCCACACTATTATAAAATTAGATTTTAAATTTTCGGGTTAACATCATGATTTACGACTGTTTTTTATACTATGACGAAGATATGTTGCTCGACATCAGATTACATACTCTCGCTGATGTCGTTGACCGTTTTGTCATTGTAGAAGCAACACACTCTTTTACAGGCATACCGCGAGAATTGCATTTCGATATTACGAAGTTTGCCAAATTCAAAGACAAAATCATTTACGTGCCTTTTGACGCGCAGCCTATTTTAAACCGTGCGGATAATAACCAGGTTGATGCCTGGGCAAATGAAGCAGCGCTTCGCAACTCCATTATGAACGGGTTAAAGGACGCGGCAGACGACGATCTGATTCTGGTGTCAGACGTTGACGAAATCTTCTCTCCCGACACGGTCAGGGCCATTAATCCGCGCGCGCTCTGCACGACTATTCATCAAAACGTGTTCAACTATCAGTTTAATCTCCAGGTTCACAACACGGATGGTACGCCGAGAAAATGTACCTTGCCCCGCGCAACGTCCTATTACAACCTTAAGCATTTCTTCCACGGTGAACCTGAATCTTTCCGAAACTGGAAGCGTGCGCGCAAAGATAAAAACTGGTCATGGTTTAAATGGAACTGGCTAAAAATCAATAATAAGGTTGTGAAAGATGGCGGCTGGCATTTCTCCTGGGTAATGACCCCAGAAAGAATTTCCGAAAAAATGTCTACCATTTCTCATACCGAATACGATCTGCCGGAATTCAATAACCCGGAACATATTATGAAGGTTATCACTAACGCCGAAGATATCTGGGGACGAGACCGAAAACTGGTCAGGCAAGAAGTATCAAAACGCACCCTGCCTTCTTATCTGGTAGACAATCAGCACCATTATTCGCAATTTATTTTATGACGCAGGCAGGGCTCCAGGACAATTCAGAAAGACAGACCCAAAAACAAAAGCTTACCCTAACCCTGCTATGCTTATAGTCCACACAGTGAAAAGGAGCTACAGATGAAACGGTTACCCTGGATTACCGCCCTGCTGTTAATGAGTGCTTCACCCGCTCTTCTTGCGGCCCCGGATTCCTGCGAGCGCGTGAAAAGCGACATTCAGCAGAAGATTATCAACAACGGCGTGCCGGAGTCTGGCTTTACCCTGAACATCGTCCCGAACGATCAGGCCGATCAGCCGGATGCGCAGGTCGTTGGGCATTGTGCCAACGATACTTTCAAAATTTTGTACACCCGCACCAGTAGCGGCAACTACCCGGTGAGCGGCGCAGGTACGCAGGAGAATGCGCCAACTGAGCCGCAATGATTTTCCCATTCAATTCCCCTGATTTGACGAGGATTAATATTTAATACCTCTAAATAAGTAACACTCCCCCCATCATTAGCCCGGTTGTAGTCACGGGTGAAAATAATTATTAACAATGATGGGGTGAGTCATGTCCGAAGTTGAACATCACGGCGGAATAAGCCGTCGAACTCTGGTTAAATCTACTGCCATAGGATCCCTGGCGCTTGCCGCCGGTGGGATCGCATTACCTTTTGGTCTGAAAAGCGCCGCCGCCGCTGTGCAGACCGCTATTCAGCCAGCGGAAGATAAAGTCGTCTGGGGCGCCTGTTCGGTAAACTGCGGTAGCCGCTGCGCCCTGCGTCTGCACGTTCGCGATGACGAAGTCTATTGGGTTGAAACGGATAATACCAGCGAGGATATTTACGGCAACCATCAGGTTCGCGCCTGTCTGCGAGGCCGTTCAATACGCCGTCGCATTAATCACCCAGACCGTCTGAACTATCCGATGAAACGCGTGGGCAAACGCGGAGAAGGCAAGTTTGAGCGTATCACCTGGGAAGAAGCGCTGGACACCATCGCCGCGAGCCTGAAAAGCGTGGTCGAAAAATACGGCAACGAAGCGGTCTACATTAACTACTCCTCCGGAATTGT
>CDZC01019187.1_pt1 | contig 20349 bp, 18 predicted proteins | sample 557371 | NCBI WGS metagenome assembly CDZC01 (sample SAMEA3182085, study PRJEB8094) | gut metagenome | biome: human; feature: gut; material: Stool; isolation source: human stools | place: Canada | collected 2013-01-21
TTCTCGTATGCTTCCCAGGAAAGAGTCACATTCATATCTCCGGCTGTTGCCGTTAGTGACTTCAGTTCATATAAATCGAAACTTGCCTTTGGCAGATCTTCTTCACAAGCAGTAAAGACTACCGTGAAAATAAACAACAAGCTATATAGTATTTTTTTCATCGTTTGATTTCTTTTAGTTTAATCCTATTAATATCCCGTATTCTGCCACAACAGTTCTGTGTTGTTTATTCTTTCCAACTCCGTTTTTGGAATAGGATACAGGAATTGATAGTCCTGAATAATATGTCCTTCTGCTTTCATAGCCTCCTTAGCACCTCCCATACGTACCAAATCGAACCAACGCTGTCCCTCATAAGGAAACTCCTGTTGACGTTCCAACATAATCGCTTTACGGAAACTATCCTGATCGGGAAGCTCTGTTATCTGAAGCGGAGACAATCCGGCACGGGTATGTACGGCATTCAAAGCAACCATAGCTTCTGAATTCTGCAAATTACTATAACTGATTTCATTCAAAGCTTCGGCGTACATCAACAACACATCGGCATAACGGAGAATAATCTGGTCATTACCGACCGTATTATAGGTCGCACTTTTGACATCTTTAAATTTATTCATCACGCATACTTTATCTTCCACCTTTACATAGGTAATCAGATCTTTGCGCTTATCTCCCTCTTTGTAGCACTCTTTCAGAGACTTTGTCTGATTGGTATCATCAGTCAGGTTAATAATAGAGAACCAATATCCATGTCCTTCTCCTTCGACATCTTTATTAAAGCGAACAGCAAAAATAATCTCATCATTCATTTTATTGTTCACGTCAAACACCTGTTCGGGGGTAGTCATTAAAGAATACCGACCCACTAGTTGAGATAGCACATTGCGGGCTTCCGTCCATTTATGGAAAGTCAGGTAAATCTTGCCGAGCAATGCCATTGCAGCACCGGAAGTCACACGTCCCATATCGGCACTTGTATAAGAAGACGGCAACATATTTTCATTAATAACCTGATTCAAATCACCGACAAGAAAATCATAAAACTGTTGATCGGAACTGCGCCCGATTTTAAGAGCTTCAGCCACTGTCACCACTTTATTAGTCATCGGTATCCCTCCCCACAAACGATACATATTAAAATAAGTAAGGGCACGGATGAAAAGAGCTTCGCCTTTATATTGTTTTTTCAGAGTCGCATCGAAGTTGGCCTCATCAATTCTATCTAATACAAGATTGCAACGATAGACTCCATTATTAAAGTTCGCCCAAGCATCTTCCAGAATTCCGTTAGAGGCTTTATCTGCAAACTGATCGATATCATAACGGTCTTGAGTTCCGGCGGTGGGCGCACTCAATGTCAGATTATCACTCCGATATTCACAACACTCTGTAAAATAGGAAACTTGTGTCTGCAATTTGGAATAACATCCTATCACGGCTACATTAAAATCTTCCGCTGTCTTATATACCTTGTCGGTAGGCACACTGCTACTCGGTTCCAAATCGAAGAAACTATCTGTACAAGCAACTGATAACAAGGCAGTTGATAGGAGTAGTATTAGTTTATATTTTTTCATATAACGTGTATTTTAAAGGATGATTAAAGTGTTATGTTCAGCCCAAACAAGAATGTTTTAGCCAATGGATAAGTTCCATAATCCTCACCCGGTGAAAGAGAATTACTCGGACGTGCATTTACTTCCGGATTATATCCGCTATAGCCAGTCGAAGTCCACAAGTTTTGTCCTGAAACGTAAACTCTCAATTTTTCCACGAAAAAGCGTTGAGTCAGGTTCTTCGGCAAGGTATATCCTAGCGTCACATTCTGCAATCGCAGATAAGAACCATCTTCCAGATGCCAGGTTGAAGTACGGCCATTATACCCCTTTGACTTACGATTGGCGCGGTTCACCTGACCGTTTCCCGGATCTTCCGGACTTTTCCAACGGTTCAAGGCTATAGTGGTGCCATTGGTATTACCTTCCAGATTATCAATGTAACGACGATTCAGATTCAGAATCTCATTACCATATACTCCTTGAAAATTAAAATCAAGGTCAAATCCCTTAAACCAGACTTTACCACCAAACCCATAAGTAAAATCGGGCATATAGTTACCTACGATCGTACGGTCTTTATCCAAGTCCATCACTCCATCCCCGTCGACATCCACAAAGCGGAAATCTCCCGGCTGGGTATTGCTAAAATGAGGATACTTCTTTAATTCTTCTTCATTGGAGAAAATTCCATCCTGCACCAACAGATAATAACATCCGATAGGTTCACCGACTTTCGTTATGTAATAAGCATGATCTACGCTACCGGTAGATATGATAGGAGCATTACCCGGACCGAGTGCCTTCACTTCGTTCGTATTAGTGGCATAATTGGCATTGAATGAATAACCGAAATCTTTAGTTATATTCTTCTGCGAGGTCAAGGCAACTTCCCATCCCCTATTATTCACTTTACCGATATTCATCAATGCAGTGCTATATCCGGTCAGGTGAGGAACCGGTACATTCAATAACATATTAGAGGTATTGGTATTATAATAATCCACAGTCAGTCCCAGCAATCCTTTGAACATCTGTAAATCGATGCCCACATTCACCATCGCATTCTTTTCCCAACTCAAATCTTCATTCTTTATGGTACTTGGCTTGTAACCATTCACTAATTGTCCGTTTCCTGTACCAAGCACATAATTATCCAAAGCCATCAGAGACAAATGATCATAATTGCCAATCTGGAAGTTACCGGTCACTCCATAACTCGCTCTTAACTTCAAATCATCAACAAACGACAGATACCTAGCCTTCGTAAAGAAGTCTTCTCCGCTTATTCTCCACGCCAAAGAAGCTGAAGGAAAATATCCCCACCGATTGTTCTTTCCAAAACGGGAAGAACCGTCTGCACGAATAGCTGCCGAAGCCATATATTTACCTTTATAGCTGTACTGCATACGTGCCAGATAAGAAGCAATCGTCCATTGGGTTTTATCAGATGCACCTTTCGTCACCGTACCTCCGGAAATTGTTTGTATATAGTCGTTCGGGAAATCGGTCGCCGTCACATTATCTCCTTTATATGTCTCTTTTTGAGCCGATTGCACTAAGACCACATTGATAGAATGAGCATCTTTAATCGTTGTGTTATAATTGATTTTATTCTCCACCAACCAGTTGAAATAAAAACCTGATGAACTGTAGGCTGTCGGATTTGACTTTACATCATAATACTTCTGTCCCAATAAAGGAAGTTCCGAAGAACGATATTGGTCATTATGCGAACCGTAATAATCGCCACCAAAAGAAATGTTATAGGTAAGCCCTTTATACAATTCCAATTCAGCAAAAACTTTTCCGACAATCGCCATACGGTCTACGACATCCGATTGTAAGTTTGCCATAGCTACCGGGTTCAATACGGCATTATGCTGATAGTCATTTCCAATTCTCCAATAGCCGTTTCCCTGATAATTATAGCTGCCATCCGCATTATACACCGGCCATACCGGAGGCATCATCAATGCCGATTGCACAATACCATTAGATCCGGAAGCATCTACCCGATTGGAAGTAGAATAGGAAGGCGAGAAATTCAGACCGAATTTCAGTCTTTTATATTTCCCGTCCAAATTCATACGCATACTATATTTCTTAAAGTCGGAATTAATTATAATACCCTCTTTATCATAATAGTTGGCAGAAATGAAATAGCCGACTGTTTTTCCTCTGCCGGAAATAGAAACATTGTGGCTGGTAGTAGCAGCAGTACGAAAAATAGCATCTTGCCAATCCGTATCCGTCAACCCCTTATCACCATTCAGATAGGGAAAGAGTTCGGTAGGAATACGTTCCCATGAGTTCGGGCGCATTCCGTTCGGGTCATCCGGTGACCCTCCGGGATTAGCATCCAGATAAGCGTTGTCATGACCATCCTTTGCAAATTCGGCAAACTGATATGCATTCATCATTGAAAGTTTCTTCGAAACACTCTGGATGCCATAATATCCATCATACTGCACTTTCATCTTTTCCGATTGTCCCTGCTTGGTCGTGATAATAATGACACCGTTGGAACCGCGACTACCATAAATAGCTGCCGACGAAGCATCTTTCAAAACTTCCACAGATTCGACATCATTATTATTCAGATTGGCAAATCCACGTTCTACCGGCACGCCATCAATAATATAAAGAGGATCACTACCGGCATTAACCGTACTGATACCACGAACACGGATACTTACACTTCCCTCCGGATCACCACTTGGCTGTGTAACCTGTACCCCCGGCATCTTACCCGCCAACGCCTGACGAAAGTCTGAAGCAGAAACGTCCGCAATTTGTTCAGCTTTCACGGAAGAAATAGAAGTAGAGACGTCTCTTTTCCTCTGCACTCCATATCCCACCACTACTACCTCATCAATCATCTTACTATCTTCTACCAACGTGATTTTCGCCGTATTTTTATCCTTTGCAGAGATATTTACCGTTTTATATCCAATATAAGAGATGGTCAATGTTGCAGACTCCGGTACATTCATGATTGAGTAACGTCCGTCGATATCGGTAATCGTACCACTACCCTCTCCCTTAATCTGCACACTGGCACCAATCACCGGTTCTCCTTTATCATCTGCAACAATACCTTGTATAGTACGTGTACGTTGAGCAGTTTCTTCTTTCTTAAGCGGCTGTTTGCTGACAGCAATTGTATGATCGGTCCTATTGAAATAAAGCTTGGCCTGGGAAGTAATTTCTCCCAGAATCTGTTTTAATGAAGCATTTTTAATGTCGAAAGAAACTCTCGGAGCCTTGTTCACCGTCTCCTGATCATAGAGAAACTTAAAATTAGTCTGTTTGCTGATTTTATTGAAAACACTCTCTACCGGCTCGTTTTGCACACGAAGCGTAATATCATGCTCTTTCAATGTCTGAGCAGCAGCCGGAGCTATTAAAATGAAGGTGAATAGTAAAAAAGCTAAAAACGAACAGCTATTTTTACTTATCCCTTTACAAATAAGAAGATTATTCATAAATTTGTGCGTTTTAGTAATTGACTAAAGTTATTAAAAACAAGCAATGCGCGATACGTTATTCATTTGGGTCGAAGCTTATGAATATCCGTCCGGATTGCGGATAGAGGCATTCCTTTGGAGTGCTTCTATCATTTTGGGGAGGTTCATGAAGGAGCTGTTTTCATCTATTATTTTTTAAAAGGTTAAACATTATCTATTATTCATCTCATTCTTTATAAAGAAGCACATGGATGCCCTCTTTCTTATATTTGATATCACCGCTGATAAATTCAATGGATTTAAGTACCGCTTCCAAACTCTTGTTATCATGTTCGCCGGTAATCAAGTTGTTGAAATCCTGACCGGAAGCAAAAGTAATCCGGCAATTATATACCCGTTCCAGTTCCTTTGCCACGTCGCGGATAGGTGTACTGTAAAAACGTAACCCGCCTTTCATCCAGACAGCCACTCCCCTATCCTCCGTTTTCTTACTATATTCTCCGGAAACAGTATTAATAAGCACCTGTTCTTTAGCAGTCAGCCTCATCATCGCTTCCGGTAAATCAACCTGTACCTTACCACTCTCCACACTCACAGACACTATTTCATCTGTTGAATAGGATTTTACATCAAATCGGGTACCTAACACCTGAACATCCAGCCGCTTCGTCCTCACAATAAATGGCATCTTTTCATTGCGGGCAACACGGAAATATCCCTCACCTTCAAGTTCCACTTCACGGAGATCTCCAACAAAACGATCCGGATAACGCACTTGCGAACAAGAGTTCAGAACCAAAAGAGTTCCGTCCGGCAAAGTCACTTGTCTTTTCTCACCAAAGGAAGTGGTGATTTCAGCCAGTGTGACCTGTTGTGCATTCATATACCGGAAAAAGTTGACACTCCCTATGATAATGGCTATTACAGCCGCTGTACTGACTGCCACCACAGAAGCCCGGCGGAACCATGTACGTTTTTTGTGTTCAATACGCTTCAGCAATTGGCGTGCTTCTCTCTTATATTTCTCCCGCTCCAAATCATTACCAGGTTGCAGATTCCCGGATTCTTCCCAAACCTCTGCTGCCAGTTCGTCCAATATATCTTGGTTTTCTGAATCCTTAATACTTTGCAATAACTGTGAAGCATCTTCCCGGGTATAAAGATCATCCAAGTAGCGATGCAATTTATCTTTTTCTGTCTTAGTATCTTTCATCATATATTCAAAATAAGGATATTAATTTCCTTCCCTTTGTATAAGTAATACACAAAAGTAAGAAAGAGCTAGGGTATGATTAACATTTATTATAAATTCAAGCACAATAGAATCAAAAGTACATCGGCTGATGTACTTGAATATTTAGTCAAATAGGAACGAATCACTTTTAGAGAAAGAGAAATATGTTCTTGCACCGTATGAACAGAAACACCCAATGCTTCGGCTATTTCTTTATGAGACATCTGAAGTTCACGGCTCATTTTGAATACCTCACGCTGGCGGGGCGTTAATTGCTCCAACGCACGGGCAATAATCTCTTTCAAATCATTGAGCAGAACATGATTATTCGTTTCGTTCGTTGAATCAATCGCTTGAGAAAGAATCTGTTCTTTCAGCTGATCTTCATTAGCCATGTCCCGCAATTGATTCAAAATACGATTACGCACAATAGTATAAAGATAGGAAGAGAAAGAGGCTTCGGGATTGATGAAACGACGAGTTTGCCAGACTACTGTAAATGCATCCTGGAAAATATCTTCCGCAAATTCACGCGACTTGACGAATTTCAGAGCAAAGTAGAGCAAACGATTCTTATAAGCGGCATAAAGTTCGCAAAAGGCCTCTTCATCTCCGTCTATCAGGCGAAGAACTAATTCCCGATCATCTATAAGAGTGTCTGTTGCGTACATATTTTCTTTATTTTGGGCACAAAGGTATTGTTATGATGTTACAAACGTATGTATTTTTTCTGAAATAAAAAAATAAAAGCGGTCTCACCGTTTCGATGAGACCGCTTTTATTTATCCATTATTCAAGACCAGACATTATCAGAGCAATCGTTATTTCCCTTTCTTATAATTCTCCAATCCGGTCTGTAAGAATTCAATATACTTAGGAATATCTTCGTTATAAGCATACGACTTATTCAACGGTTTACCCTGATTGTCCAGCAATACATAGAAAGGCTGGGCATTAGCTCCGAATTTCACACGTTGTAGATAGCTCCATTTATCGCCTACAGTACGCAAGGTACGTTCTGTACCGTTTTCGATAATCTTCACGGGTTCGGTCAACGGAGTTTTATTATCTACATAAAGTGTAATCAATACGTAGTCGTTATTAATCAAATCACTCACTTTCGGGTCAGTCCATACCGCTGCCTCCATCTTACGGCAGTTTACGCAACCATATCCGGTAAAGTCGAGCATAACCGGTTTTCCATTCAGACGGGCATATTCCATTCCTAAATCATAGTCATCGAATTTCGCGTGTACATCATTCTTATGCAGATTGAAATCTTGCGTCTGCATAGGCGGAGCAAATGCAGATACGGCTTTCAATGGCGCTCCCCACAAACCGGGAACCATATATACGGCAAATGCTAAAGAGATTAACGCCATAAAGAAGCGGGTGACTCCCACCTTATTATCATCGTCATCGTGCGGGAATTTGATCTTGCCCAACAGGTAGAATCCAAGCAAAGCAAAGATGACAATCCATAAAGCCAGGAATGTTTCGCGGTCAAGCAATCTCCAACCATAAGCCAAATCAGCAACTGACAAGAATTTAAGTGCAAATGCCAATTCGAGGAAACCCAGCGTAACCTTGATAACATTCATCCATCCGCCGGACTTCGGCATCGATTTCAGCCAAGACGGGAACAGGGCGAAGAGTGTGAACGGCAACGCCAAAGCAATGGCAAATCCTAACATACCGATTGCCGGAGCAACTACGCTTCCTGTCGTAGATACCTGTACCAGCAGGAACCCGATAATCGGACCTGTACAAGAGAAAGATACCAACGAAAGCGTGAAAGCCATCAGGAAAATACTTAGCAATCCGGTCGTAGATTCAGCCTTGCTATCTACCGCATTTCCCCACTTCGACGGCAGCCTGATTTCAAACGCTCCAAAGAATGAAGCAGCAAAAATCACCAGCATCAGGAAGAAGAGAATGTTGAAAATAGCATTGGTAGATAAAGCGTTTAATGCACTGGCTCCGAAAATCAAAGTAATAGCCAAGCCCAATGCCACATAAATCACTATGATAGATGCACCGTATGTCCACGCATCACGAATTCCTTTCTTTTTGTCCTTACTACGTTTCAAGAAGAAACTGACTGTCATCGGAATAATCGGCCATACACAAGGAGTGAACAATGCCAATAATCCACCCAGAAAACCTGTAATGAATATATATATCCAGGACATGTCTTCCTGGCCATGCTCTTCTCCTAAGGCTTGTAAATCACTGATTACCGGTTTCCAAAGATCACCCGATGCAACAGCAGGCTGAATATCCGTAGCAGCTTCGGTGGTAGTTGCAGGCACCAGTTCCATCATCGCAGAAGAATCTTTCGTAGCAGCAGGAACGGGTTCTTCTTTTTGCTTATCCGCTACCTTTTGCTCCGGTTGCTCTGTTTTCGTTGCAGCGGCATTTCCGGCTTTTGCTACTCCGGAATACTTGAACGGCACTTGAGTAGGAGGCAGACAACTCTCGTCATCACAAGCTCCGTATTCCAGATAACCTTCGATTGCGTAAGCTCCACCCGTAAATTTTACTTTCTGCACAAACTTTGCTGTGTTCTCGAAATAGCGTACCTTCATTTCGAACAATTTATCGAAAGTAGATACTTCTTTGCCTACAGGCTTCAGCTTGCCAACAAGCTCGACACCCGACTTATTATCAACATTGAATGTTGCGGAAATAGGACCGCCATCTCCCAGATCGGTAGAATAAACATGCCAACCTTTATCTATGGTAGCTGTAAACACCACCTCTGCCTCCGTATCGGAGAGAGGTGTCAGCTCTGTTTTAAACTTTACCGGATCTTTGATCTGCGCTTGCAATGCATATACAGCAAAGCTTAAAAGCAGGAAAGAGATTATTTTTCTCATCTTTATCTTGGGGTTTATAATTCATAGTCTACGCACGCACGGCTTTCCTTCGTTTCAGCCAGAATCTTTCCGGCAGCCACGTGGTCGGGATGTGTTGCGTAGAATTTAACATCTTCTAGTGTATCAAACTCACTGTAAAGCGCAATATTCCATGTTTCACCAGGATTCATATTCAATCCGACCTCTACTTTGCGAATTACAGAAATTTTAGCAGGAAGAGCTTCTATCGCTTCCTTGAATTTAGTCATGACTTCCAGTTTCTCTTCAGCAGGAACTTCGTCTTTTAACTTAAATAATACAATGTGTTTTACCATTACGTTGTTATTTTAATGAATTGTTTCTATATTTGTCTTGTTAATGTGTTTACCACATTAATAGTAATGCAAAAATACTCTATTTGGTTCAAATATACACTTAAAGAGATGTTAATTATAGGAATAGCAGGCGGAACGGGTTCCGGAAAGACCACCGTCGTACGGAAAATTATAGAAAGCCTCCCCGCAGGAGAGGTAGTACTCTTACCACAGGATTCATACTACAAAGACAGTAGTCATGTCCCGGTTGAAGAACGCCAGAATATCAATTTTGACCATCCGGATGCTTTTGAATGGAGTCTGCTTTCCAAGCATGTCATGATGCTGAAAGAAGGAAAGAGTATTGAACAGCCCACTTATTCTTATCTCACATGTACGCGTCAGCCCGAAACGATTCATATCGAACCTCGTGAAGTGGTTATCATTGAAGGAATCCTTGCCTTATGTGATAAAAAGCTGCGCAATATGATGGACCTCAAAATATTTGTTGATGCCGATCCCGACGAACGCCTGATACGTGTCATCCAAAGAGATGTCATTGAGCGCGGACGTACTGCCGAAGCTGTAATGGAACGTTATACACGGGTTTTAAAACCTATGCACCTGCAATTTATCGAACCTTGCAAACGATATGCCGACCTTATTGTACCCGAAGGAGGCAGTAATAAGGTAGCTATTGATATACTGACCATGTACATCAAGAAGCACCTTAAGAATTAAAAATTAAAAATTAAGAAATGAATGTCAAGACACTGAGTATTCCTTTATTTCTTATTCTATTTTGTTGTATGCTCGGATGCCGGAATAAGCATCATAACAAGATGGATGAGACAGCGCGTGATCTTCCACAAATAAAAGATAGTGGCGAACTCGTTGTATTGACATTATATAGTTCTACTTCCTATTTCATTTACCGGGGACAAGAAATGGGGTTCCAGTATGAACTTAGTGAACAGTTTGCTAAAAGTCTGGGACTAAAACTTAGGATTGAAGTAGCCAACAGCGTCAACGAAATGATCCAAAAATTATTGGCAGGCGAAGGAGACATGATTGCCTATAATCTGCCAATCACCAAAGAATGGAAAGACAGTCTTCTTTATTGTGGCGAAGATGTAATTACTCACCAGGTAATTGTTCAGCAAGGGAGAGGAAAACAGAAGCCGTTGGAAGATGTAACCGAACTGGTCGGAAAAGATATATACGTAAAACCGGGGAAATATTATGACCGTCTCGTCAATCTGAACAGTGAATTAGGAGGAGGTATCCGGATTCATGAAGTCACCAATGACAGTATCACTATTGAGGACTTGATTACGCAAGTAGCGCAAGGAAAAATTCCGTATACGGTGGCCGACAATGATTTAGCCAAACTTAACAAGACCTACTATCCCAATTTAAATATCGATCTGTCCATCAGTTTCGATCAACGGTCTTCATGGGCGGTACGAAAAGACAGTCCCGAACTGGCAGCCGCCGCTACCCAATGGCATCAGGAAAACATGACTTCTCCTGCTTACACAGCCAGTATGAAACGTTATTTTGAGAATAGTAAAATGATGCCGCACTCTCCTATCCTCTCCTTAAAAGAAGGAAAGATATCCCATTATGACCATTTATTCAAAAAGTATTCCAAAGATATCGGATGGGATTGGCGTATGCTTGCATCATTAGCGTATACAGAATCCAATTTCGATACCACAGCTGTATCTTGGGCAGGCGCCAAAGGACTCATGCAGTTGATGCCTGCCACTGCACGTGCAATGGGAGTACCTCCCGGCAAAGAGCAGAATCCGGAGGAAAGTGTGAAAGCAGCTATCAAATATATTACCGCCACCGACCGGAGTTTCAGCATGATTCCCGACAAACAGGAGCGGCTCAACTTTATCCTGGCATCTTATAATGCCGGTTTGGGACATATATATGATGCAATGGCACTAGCCGAAAAATACGGGAAGAACAAATTAGTATGGAAAGATAATGTAGAAAACTTCATCTTGCTTAAAAGCAATCAAGAATACTTCAACGATCCTGTCTGCAAAAACGGATATTTCCGTGGCATCGAGACTTACAATTTCGTTCGAGATATTATGTCGCGCTACGAATCCTACAAAAAGAAAATAAAAGCTTGAAATAAGTATTAAGAATTAAGCCATGCGGATAAACGTATCAGCAGCTACGGCTAATACTTAATACCTAATACTTATTTTTACTCATCAGACTGATTACGACAATAGCCAATACAGATAATGGTAAGGCAAATAATATCGGGTCAATCACAGGGAAAGGATAAGTGGTAATCAACACATCCCGTCCGAATAACGCTTTACAGATACCCAATGATGCAGATTCTTTCTGATGAAGAAACAGAAGAGCAAACAGACTGCCGATTGTTCCCACCCAAAGACTTGCCATGACGCCTTGTTTAGTAGCTTTCTTCCAATATAAAGCACAGAAATAAGCCGGAAGAAAAGCGGCTGCACAAATTCCCATAAAGATAGAAGTTCCGCGGGCTATAATATCATGAGGCAACATATAACAAATAATATAGCTGACCAGGATAGAGAACAATACGCCCAGACGGATCACATTGGTAAGTTTATTCCGTGAACGGGGTTTATAAGTTCCGTAAATATCAGAACCTACCGAAGCCCCCATCGTATGGAACTGCGAACTTAGCGTAGACATACTGGCTGAAAGGATGCACAACATAAAGAGTGCGGCAAACCAGTCGGGCATCGCTTTATTAATAAAATATGGAATTATCTTATCAATATCCTGCACAACTTCGGTAGCAACCGCTCCTTCTGTTTTCAGGAAGAAAAGATTACTCAACGCTCCGGCATGATAGATAGCTCCTACTGTTATAATCAGAAAGAAACAACCGATAAATACACCACGATTCAACTGCTTGCTACTCTCCACGGTCATAAAGCGAACCACCAACTGCGGCTGTGCAAGACAGCCGATTCCTACTCCTAAAATGAGAGAAGTTACCAGCGAATACCATTGTGGAGAACCTGTGATAGGCATTGTAGTCCATCCTTGATGTCCCAGCGCTTTAAACTTTTCCGGAACTAGCGGAGCAATGGCAGTCAATTCTTTATTAGCTTCGGTAAAGCCCATGCCGAGCACCTGATATAGAGAGAATAACAGAAACAGCATACAAGCAAACATAATAACGCCCTGCAAAGCATCCGTATACATTACCCCTTTCATTCCCCCCGCTATAACATAAGCAGCAATGACCAATGTAAATATCAACAAAGAGATATTGAAATCAATCTGGAAAATCTGTTCGATGAATACGGCTCCACCTTTCATTACAACCGCTGCATAAAGCGGCATTCCGATGAAAATAACAGCAGCAATAAATACCTGTATATTACGGGAGCGGAAATGACGGCCTAGTAATTGAGGGAAAGTACTCACATTCAGCTTCACCCCCATACGCCGGGTGCGCAAACCGAAAAAGATAAAGGCTATAACCACCCCTACGAACATATTGAGGAAACAGAGCCACTGAATACCCATTCCAAAAGCAGCCGCCACTCCTCCAAAACCTACAATAGCAGATGCGGAAATAAACGTAGCACCATAAGAAAGTGCCATTACGATAGGATTCATCTGACGTCCGCCTACCAAATAGTCACTGCTATTCGTCGTTTTCTTATATCCCAAAAAGCCGAGGTAGGCCAGTGACAGCAGATAAGCTACCACAATTAGTCCAAGAGTAAATGTATTCATCGGGTTTCGTCTTTTTCGTCGTCCTTATTCCAATATTTCAGCCCAAACCAAGCAGCAAAAATCACACATACCACCGAAAGTAGGTAAGGCAGAATAATAAAAGGGTCGTCTATTCCAAACATTTGCGTATCAGATTTTAATCAATTTGGACGCAAATGTAAGGAAATTATTGAAAAGACAAAACTTTTGTTTACTAATACTGATTATAATGTATCTTTTTCTCGTCAAATTTCTGTTTCGGGTTCTCTTTTGTAGCCGGATAGCCAAAAGGGATGACACAAAGTGGAAGAATATTATCGGGCAGGTTAGTATATTTACGCACTACTTGCATACGGTCTTCGTAAGGATAGGCCGCTGTCCATACAGCACCCAATCCCAGACTTTCAGCAGCCAGCAAAATATTCTGTGCTGCTGCGGAGCAATCTAAATACCAATATGACGAGCGTACAGAATCTCCACAAACGATGATGGCGTTACGGGCTTGCGTCAGCATTTTGGCATAAGGAAGTGCTGCTGCCATTGAATCCAGTTTGGCACGATCGGATACTACTACGAACTCCCATGGACGGATATCCCTACCCGTAGGAGCAGCCATTCCGGCACGAAGCATCAAGTCGATTTTCTCTTTCTCTACTCCTTTATTCAGATAAGCACGCACACTTTTGCGCTCGAAAATATTATCCAAAACAGCATTTCCGGTTCCGGATGTTCCTTTTTCTTCTTTTGCAGAAGAACAGGAGGTCATAACAGTGATTACTACAATCAGATATAAGAAAGAGAAAATCTTTTTCATTGTGACAATGTTTAAAACAGGTTCAACTTATTTTTCTGTGCTTCTTCCAGCGAAACAGTTTCACGCTTCATCAGCCCACTCTTTTCACGAAGTGCTTGATATTCAGCCTCCAATTCATTCACCAGTTCGGCTTTTGCCTGCGGGTTGAGCAATTTGGAAGCAACGCCTGCATTTTGGGAAGCATCTTTCAGGTGTACTACCGGAGCATGATAGACAGGGGCAATCTTTAATGCTGTATGCATCTTCGATGTAGTGGCACCACCAATCAGAAGAGGAATATCCAACCCCGCTTTTTCGAGTTCAGCAGCTACGTGAGCCATTTCTTCCAGAGATGGAGTAATCAGTCCACTCAACCCGATCATATCGACCTTTTCTTCGATAGCCCGCTGGACAATGGTTTCTGCGGGAACCATTACTCCTAAATCCACAATATCATAACCATTGCAGGCCATCACTACAGCTACAATGTTTTTTCCGATATCGTGCACATCTCCTTTCACCGTTGCCAGTAACACTTTACCTGCCGAAGCACTTCCTGCTACTTTTTCCGATTCAATAATCGGCTGCAAGATAGCTACAGCTTTCTTCATGGTACGGGCAGTCTTTACAACTTGGGGAAGAAACATTTTGCCGGCACCAAACAGTTCACCAACATGGTTCATTCCATCCATCAGCGGTCCTTCAATTACATCGACTGCTTTATCGTAAAGAGGCAAAGCTTCTGCCAAGTCCTGTTCCAGAAAATCTCCGATTCCTTTCATCAAGGCATACTTCAAACGTTCCTGAACAGTTCCTTCTCTCCATGCGTCTTGCTTGACAGCGGGCTGTCCGGCAGTTTCGCTCATGTTTGCTTTCAGAGATTCTGCTAGTTCTATCAAACGTTCAGCTGCATCCGGACGACGATTTAAAACAACATCTTCTATCTTTTCCAAGACATCAGCCGGAATATCAGTGTACAATACGGAAGTTCCCGGATTCACAATCCCCATGTCCATTCCTTGCTGGATGGCATGATAAAGGAACACTGCATGCATGGCCTCACGAATATAATTGTTACCACGGAAAGAGAAAGAAAGGTTGCTGACTCCTCCGCTGATATGTGCACCGGGGAGATTTTTCTTTATCCAAGCGGTAGCTTCAATAAAATCTACAGCATAGTTATTATGTTCTTCAATCCCCGTAGCTACGGCAAGCACATTGGGGTCAAAAATAATATCGTGAGGATTAAAACCGATTTTATCAACCAAAAGACGGTAAGCCCGTTGGCATACTTCGATTTTACGGGCGGCTGTATCTGCCTGTCCTTTCTCGTCGAACGCCATAACTACAGCAGCGGCTCCATATTGCCGGATGATTCGGGCATGTTCAAGGAAAACTTCCTCTCCCTCTTTCAAAGAAATAGAGTTGACGATTGACTTACCCTGAAGACACTTCAGTCCGGCTTCAATAACTTCCCATTTGGAAGAATCGATCATAATCGGAACACGGGCTATTTCGGGTTCGGACATGATAAGATTCAGGAAAGTAGTCATCTCTGTCTTTGCCTCCAACAATCCATCGTCCATATTGACGTCAATCACTAAAGCACCGTCCTCCACTTGTTGGCGGGCGATAGAAAGGGCTTCATCATATTTCTTTTCATTGATGAGACGAAGGAACTTGCGCGAACCGGCTACGTTGCAACGTTCACCGACATTCACAAAGTTTATTTCCGGCTTCACTTCCAGCAGTTCAAGTCCGGAGAGCCACATACAATCCGGCGCAGAGGCAGGAACGTGTGGTTCAGCTCCTTCTATAAGGGCGGGATATTCAGCAATATAAGCATCTGTCGTACCACAACAGCCACCAATAATATTGACTAATCCTTCTTCAATATATTCTCTCACTTCGTGAGCCATATCCGCAGGTGTCTGGTCATACTTACCCAGACTATTCGGTAATCCGGCATTCGGATAGGCACTAATATAATAAGGTGCACGGGATGCCAGCTGTTCCAGGAATGGTTTTAGCTGCCGGGCACCGAATGAACAGTTCAAACCGACAGAAAAGATATTGGCATGTTGCACAGAAGCCAGAAATGCATCCAATGTTTGTCCGGACAATGTTCGTCCGCCAATATCAGACACTGTTACAGATAACATGATCGGCACTTCCACACCTGTCACTTTCATGGCTTGTTCGGCAGCAAAAATTGCAGCTTTGGCATTTAGGGTATCAAAGATTGTCTCTATCAGAATGGCGTCTACCCCACCTTCGAGCATTGCTTCCATTTGTTGCTGATAGGATGCAGCCAGTTCGTCGTAACTCAAAGCACGATAAGCCGGGTTGTTTACGTCCGGGCTCATTGAGCAGGTTTTGTTGGTAGGTCCTACGGAACCGGCCACAAAACGTGGTTTATCGGGATTCTTGGCTGTATACTCGTCAGCAAGGTCACGTGCTAGTTTTACGGCTGCAAGATTCATCTCGCGCACGTATTCTTCTACGTGATAATCAGCCATAGAAACTGTGGTCGAACTAAATGTATTGGTCTCGATGATATCCGCACCCGCTTCCAGGTATTTACGATGAATATCCTGAATCACGTCGGGACGTGTCAGACACAATAAGTCATTATTCCCTTTCAGCTGTCCGGAAATATGCGCAAAGCGTTCACCACGAAAATCTTCTTCCTTGAGATTATATTGTTGAATCATTGTACCCATTGCCCCATCCAGAATAAGGATGCGCTCGGATACGATCTGAGAAATTGTCTTTTTCATTACCCTATCACATTAATACCTAATTACCACTCTGCCAACATCTGCCAGACTTCTCGTAGTCCGGCGTTTTATCTTATAGCGCTTTTTACTTACCGCTTAAACATTCTTGCCATATCTCTACGGTCGTCTTTCTCCTTAATAGATTCCCGTTTATCATACTCTTTCTTACCTTTCGCCAAAGCTATGACCAGTTTCGCCAAACCTTTCTCATTGATAAACAAGCGTACAGGGACAATCGTAAAACCGGGATTTTTCATCTCCCGCTGAAGTTTTTCCAATTCTTTTTTACTAAGCAACAACTTCCTCTCTCTACGTGCCGTATGATTATTGTACGATCCATAGAAATATTCGGCGATGTGCATATTCTTCACCCACAATTCGCCTTTCGTAAAATAGCAAAACGTATCTACCAGACTGGCTTTTCCCAAACGAATGGATTTTATTTCCGTACCGGTCAACACAATACCTGCTGTGTAGGTATCTATCAGCTCGTAATCAAACGTAGCCCGTTTATTCTTTATATTTACAGAAGGTTGTTTCATCTTCACTCATTAATTAAGTATGGCCGTCAGTCTATTAAATACAATCTGTATCACCGCCGGACATAGTATTAACAATACAGACGACAAAAGGGTGTATTTTAATCGTTGTTTTTCTTCTACTCCCATCAATACAGGAACTCCCTCCCATACCACATAGACGATGTAGAACTGCAGCAACCAAGCAATAATTCTAAAATCAGGTAATAGTCCGGTTACTATCTGAAGCAGGAAAGGCACAACTAATGCATATCCTGCAAACTGTTGTGTCAATGGCATATTGCTATGCATACCAAACATTCTTGTTCCCATTTCATTCATGGCATAAGCCGCCAGAAAATAGCCACCGAACAGGGCTACAGCTACAGCACAACAGTTAGTCATAGCTATCTGGAAACTTTGCGGGCCACCCCATCCATTCGTCAATAGTGAACCGACGAACACGGACAGACCGCATAAACCAATCATAGGATAGACAAAAGTCATATATACTTTTCGCCTATCCTCTTCCATAGAAATTTCCTCCCAGGCCTTGGCCGGAGAGGAAATCAATTTCATTGCGATGTTAAATAGTTCTTTGTAGTTCAATTGTTATAATTACTAATTAACTTTAACTTCTTTAGTATTTAATGGTGTTAATGCCCCATTTTTACCAGTAGCTACAATTTTAATCTTTATTTTTCCACCTGAAGGAATCAAAGAAGTAGCCTCTTCACCTTTTTCAGCAGCTATAGAAGCTAACACTGAATTTATTTGAGACACTGATGGTATTTTAAAGCTCGCATATCCTGAAGACGCATTAGATGCCTTGTCATCTCCAATTGTCTGTTGTAACTTCACCGTTAATTCATTACCAGCAGCACTTACAGGAACTAAATCAATAATAGCAGCAGAATTACTCAAATAAAGACTAAAAATGACATTACAATATGCGCTAACACTAGTATAATTTACTGTAGTCGCATCAAGAACACCGACCTCTGTTAAAGCTACTAATGGTAAGTCGTTTTTAATGGTATCAGGTTTTAAACAGATACTACGAGTATACAAACCTCCACCTTGTACTATTGATACTTCTTTTTTTGTGCTAGCAGAAGTTACTCCCTCTGCATATTTTAGAAAAACGAAAACACGTTCCGGATAACCACTCGTACCTTTTAAAACGCTTGCGTTATTAGGATAATAAACAACACCATCATCACCTAATAAACAAACTTGCATTACATCATCAATCACTGTCGCATTCAATCCTAAATCGTAAGATGATTCACTCTCACCTTTCATACATGAAGTAACCGACATCCCCATAACCACAGCCATCAAAGCTACCAAGAAAAATTTCATCTGTTTCATAAACATATTTTTTAGATTTTGCAAAGATATAAATTCTAATTCATAATTAATAAATGCAAGGACTTAAAAAATACTGCATCCATTACTTTATTATTTTTGCAAAAAGCTCTAAGTGATCATCCACATAACTCGCAATCAATGCTGTAACTTGTTCTTCCATTTCCAAATAAGTCTCTTCAAGTTCATCGAAAGCTTCATATTGCTCATACATAGCCATAAATTCATCATCCGTCCGTTCCTTTTCCAAGTCTTTCCGGTTGGCATCAAAGATTTTCTTAGCCTTATAGACTAATTTAGATAATTCTTCTGCCCCCCATAAACGCATCACTTTCGCAAACGGATTATCAAAGATATATCCACCATAGCCGTTCTGAATTAATTGGCAAAATCCGCCAACCATTATTTCATCACGAAAAATCTGATATGCCAGCAAAGAATGTTGCTCACCAGTGAGCAAAGGCATCGTATCAGCAGTCAATTCACCACCAATCACTTCCTTATATTTATCAGTAAACACTTGGATGAATTCATCCATTCCTTCACCCGCTGCCTTTTGCAATGCAGATTCTACAACTTCGATCATAATCTTTCTTATAAATTATGTGGCAAAGCTACGAATTTTATTCTACATCTGGTGATAATCCTTGCACAATCTTACCTATCTTAACTTCATTATCCACTCTTCACGTCTTTCACAAGACGCATATCAACTCATTTACAGGTGCTTCCGGTGAACTAATCAAATAAAATACGGTATTCACACCATTCACACCTTCACAATATATGCATTTCACAGTCTCATTATATAGCGAAAATGGCTATATAACATCGGCCGACTATAGTCGACCATATAGTCAATTCCAGTCATCCGATCAGACAACAGGAGTTGTCCAGCTAGCCAACAATAGACGGCCGACAGGGATATTGCTAGTTTATTTATGAATATATGCCCCTATTCAGGCAGCTTATCATGCATGTAAATGCATCCCCAGATACACACCTATTAAATAAGGTATGAGCCAAATGCACCAAACCACAATACTGAAACGATTAAAATGCTTTTTAGCTTTAGGTGATCCCTTTACATAAGTCCATATTGCCCACGAAGCATGCACAAACATTAGAAGAATAGCAATAGTTCCCGTCACCGTATGAATTTCGTCATGTAGATGAGTCAGTTCGGCGATGTGCTCCATCAGGCTTGTGCCAACCGTATCGGCAAGCAAACCGAGAAGGAAGAAAATGATATGCCAAAACTTCAATTTCTTTTGAATACGTTCGCCCCAAACACCTATCGTATAAAAAATAAGCGCAGATGAAATAACGCAAATTGCCCCTATTAAATAATGTATATCTACTTGATTCAGTTCCATAAATTTTCGTTTTCTAATAACAACAAAGCAAAGAATAGATAGTTCTCCCTGCTTCAATCTTTCACAAATGCAATCCCGACTTTACAAACGAAGAAAAAACGGAAACAGATTTGTCTCTTTTCACAAAAAAGTAATAAAAGGCGATTTGCAGAAACAAATAAATCGACTACCTTTGTGGGCGATTTAGAGAATCGTGACTACGTATTTTTAATTATATCACTTAAAAAAAGAGCTAATTATGACTTATTCACACGAAGTGGAACACATGTGTGTTGTAAAGAAGGGTCCTAACCATGGACCGGCTCCCATACCCGAAGAAGGCAAATGGGTAA